>JAABUS010002552.1_pt1 | contig 33958 bp, 22 predicted proteins | sample 5560161 | NCBI WGS metagenome assembly JAABUS01 (sample SAMN10711885, study PRJNA513376) | rock metagenome | isolation source: Antarctica rocks | place: Antarctica: Victoria Land, Trio Nunatak nord | collected 2016-01-04 | reverse complement strand
TTATTACAAGGGCAAAAATAAAATACAAGCCAATACAACTTATAATTTAAGCATTATCAATGGTGTTGATAGTTATAAAGCAACAGCTACTACGGATATGGCGCCAGCCACAATTGACAGCGTGGGCTATACCGCTAAATTTAATGATATTAATGGCGAGCATGAAGGTGTGATTGTTTACTTCAGGGACAATGCTGCCCAAACAAATTTTTACCGCTATGAACTTTTGCGCTATGCGGATATCAATACAAAAAAAGCAGAAAGCCCTATTTTAAGCGCGTGTTTGGGTAAAGATAGTATACAGGTCCATGAAATTGGCCGCGCTGTTTTTAATGATGTTGGTTTGCAAGGCCAACAGATCAAGATTGTTGCAGAGCCTGCTTATTCACATGTAAAAGGGACAAAAGGACTGATATACATGCAGGCGATTGATCAAAATGCCTATGATTTTTTTAATCAGCTCGACAAACAAAAAGTAGCTGCTGATAACCCTTTTGTCGAACCTGTATTTCTACTGCCCGGGCAATTTGGTGAAAAAGGGGTTGGGTTTTTCTCAGCCAAAAAGAACAGCAAACCTTATTTATTCTATTATCCTCAATAAAATATGAAACAAAAATATTGGTTGTTCGGACCTCTGATCCTGGTGCAGTTGATCATGGTTTCTTTCAGTCCACCCCTGATAAAACAGAGAGGTGACCCGGATAGGATTGTTGGTAAATGGATAACAGAAAAGAAGAACCTTATTGTACAAGTTTACAGATCTAAAAATGAATACAGGGCAAAAGTGCTGTGGTTTAATGATAAGGATGATTTGAGCAGGCCGATGAATGTACGTACAGATTATCATAACCCTGACCCTGCATTGAGGGATAGGAAGCTGATCGGAATGGAAGTGCTTAAAAAATTAACTTACAATAATGGAACGGACAGTTGGGAAAAAGGAACTATTTATGATGCCCAACACGGCAAGGAATGGAGTTCATACGCTTATCTTACTGATGATGGATTGTTGCGTGTTACGGGATACTGGCAATTTAAATTCATTAGTAAAAGCATGGACTTTAACAGGATAAAATAGGAACACTTAGAGCCTGTTTAAATTTATACAAGAAAAAATGTTAATACTTCTTTTACCCTATAAAAATTAGTGTTTGTATTAATTTAAACAAACCCAAAAACAAAATGCTTACCAGTTTTTAGGTGATAAAAGAAGCACCGCAAACAAACCGAACAAAATTTAAACAGGCTCTTATAAATAGATAAATCTAAATTAAAATCAGAACGGTGAGCAGTTATAAGAATGTGTTTAAATTTCGTTGAATCTTTTTTGATGCTTCTTTTATGCCATTAAAAATGTTGTACTTCCTATACTTTATTAAAGATATAGGATAACATCAATTTTTATGTGCTAAAAGAAGTATGTAGATTTTTTGGAACATAACTTAAACACGCTTTAAATAAATAACCTTGAAAAAAATCATTTTAAGAAAAAAGTAACTTCTTGACAATCCTGATTATTGATTTCCCTAATTTACAAGAATGCTTTTAAGGAAACCTTCTAAATATTTTTTCTGATATGCATTTTTCTTTCGGTATAATAAATATATTAGGTGGAAATTAATGATGGAAAAATTTGCTGTTGCCTTATGAATTATTTACGCTTTATAAAACATATTATATGATCACAAATCCATATAAATTGCTAATAAGCTTTTTAATAATGATAATAAGCGTTCAGGCAGTAAATGCACAGAAAATAGTAATAAAAGGTAAAGTTACAGATGCCAATACCAACGATCCGGTTGCTTATGCCAGTATCGCTGTAAAAGGAACTTCTATTGGTACCAATACCAATTTTGATGGGTTCTTTAAACTCGAATTCGAAAAAAAAAGTGATTCAGTTGCCGTAAGTTCGGTAGGTTATTTAAGGAAATCTTTTTTTGTTACCAACACAGCAGAACAAACCATTAATATACGACTAACCCCATCTTCGCAAACACTAAATGAAGTTAGGATAACACCAAAAAGTTATGTTAACCCTGCCTGGGAAATTTTAAAAGAAGTGGTCCGCCATAAAACACAAAACGATCCCCGTTCTTTGAGTTCATATCAATATGAAAGTTATAATAGAATAGAACTGGATGCGAACCATTTAAGTGAAGGTTTACTTAAAAAGAAGTTTATTAATAAGGCGCTGACCCTGGCCGACAGTTTGAAAATCTCCGGTGTTGATCATCTGCCTGTATTGCCGCTCTTCCTATCGGAATCGGTCTCTGAATTCTCTTATCGAAGCAACCCGGATGCCAAGCGGGAAGAAATCAAAAAAACCAAAACCAATGGCATAGGATTTGAAGACGGAACTTTGATTGCCCAACTAACAGGAAGCACCTTTCAACAGTATAATTTCTATAAAAACTTTGTAAGCGCTGCCGGTAAGGATTTTGTATCGCCTGTAACCGATAGCTGGAAGAGCTGGTATGATTATGAACTGGAAGATGAGAACGCATTGGTTGATGGCAAAAGTTGTTACCAAATTTCATTTAAACCTAAAAGACCGCAAGACCTGGCGTTTACAGGAACTATCTGGATTGCCCGGGAAAACTATGCAATATATAGGATTAAAGCTACGGTAGGAACCTCTGCTAACATCAATTTCATTCATCAAATTTCTATACAACAGCAAATGGGCGGAAATTTGACCCAGCCCTGGCTGCCATTAAAAACACGTATTTTAGTCGAAGTAGCACAACTTAGCAGCAAAAGTACCGGGATGTTGGCTAAGTTCTACGGTGTCAATAAAAATGTCATAATCAATCCGGTTTTTCCATCAGACTTCTTTAAAGAAAACATTTCTGTTGCAGACAATGTCCAAAAACCTAATGATCAATTTTGGGACATGCACCGGCCTGATTCATTAACAGTGGCCGAAAAGTCAGTTTATGGTTTGATAGATAATATCAAAGATATTCCTACAGTCAAAAATTACCTGACAATTGCAGATCTATTAATCAATGGCTATTACCGGATGGGAAAAATCAGTTTAGGGCCAATCCTGCAGAGCTACAGTTATAATAATGTAGAAGGCAACCGCTTTAGGTTGGGTTTTAAAACAAACTCGTCTTTTAGTAACAGATGGATATTGGGTGGATATGTTGCTTACGGCGCCTTGGACAAGGACTGGAAATATAATGGGAGCTTAGATTATATTTTATCCAGAAAACATTGGACAGAAGGAGGGATTAATTTTACCCACGATATTAACCAGGTGGCTTTACTTAGTGAAAACTACTTATATCAGCGGAATAATCTTTTTTCTGCCTTTACCCGCTTTGGACATATTGATAAAAGAAAAGTATTTTTTCAAAATATATTTAACCTTTATTTCCGAAGGGATATTTTCAAAGGCTTTACAGAGAAGGTCACTTTTTCTAACTGGTCCCTTGATCCCTTGTTTATCTTTAATTATAATAGGCCTCGAAGCGGCGGCACCAGCAATTTGTTAACAGTCTCTGAATTGCAATTTGAAACAAAATGGGCACCCGGATCGCAGCCTATCATTTCCGAAACATTTAACCGGCCCATAAATGTTAAAACAGATGTTACACAGCCAATTTTTACCTTTCGCTATATACTTGGACTAAAAAACGTGTTAGGCAGTGATTTAAGCTATCAAAAATTTAGTGTCAATGTATCGCAAACGCTGAAAATGGGCAGGCTCGGCCGCGGAAGATATTCACTTTCTGCCGGTCTTATCCCTTCCAGTGTTCCATATCCTTTACTGGAAAATCATTTGGGAAATGAAATATTTATTTATAACCCCAATGCTTTTAATATGATGCACTTTTTTGAATTTGCCAGTGATAAGTATGCCAGCCTGAATTACACACAGCATTTTGAAGGCCTTTTATTAAATTCTGTCCCTATAGTAAAAAGCTTCAACTGGCGATTGGTAGGAACAGCTAATATTCTTTATGGCGGCATTACCCCGGCTAATAAAAACAATATTCTAAATAATAATACAAGAGCTATCCGGAGCCTCGGGGATACGCCGTATATAGAAGCAGGATATGGTGTTGAAAACATCTTTAAATTTATCAGGGTTGACTTTATTCACCGGATAACCTACAGGGACAATATATCTCCGTTCTATGGGCCGGCAAAAAATTTCGGAATAAAGTTCTCGGCACAGATCAGGTTATAATTATTATAAACCTAAGTTCGATCAATCAAAAAGATTGACAAATATTAGAGCCTGTTTAAAATTTGTTCAATTTATTTTCTATGCTTCTTTTATCACCTAAAAAATGGTAAGCTTTAGTTTTTGATTTATAAAAACTGATGTAAACACCAATTTTTATAAGGTAAAAGAAGCATTGACATTTTTTCTTGTATAAATTTAAGCAGGCTCTTATTCTTTACAATTTATCTCAATTGCACATCATTACAAATAGAGCCGAATGTTTCGGCACTAATTGCTTTAATCTTAACGCTTTTACCGCTAACGGTGATTAAAGCCAATACCGGAGGTTCGGTAAAATACTTGTAATCATTAGACCAGGGACTTGATAACATTCCATAGGATGCAGAACCACCGCCACCATTGTTGATATTATAAAAAGGACGACTAATTTTAATTTTTGTCCCGGTATAGCCATCTAAATAAATTTTAGATTTCGGGGTGATCTGCAAAAAAGAAAAATTATGTTCGTCCCCAGATAAAAACGAAAGAAATTTTTTGCTGTTATTAACACAAATATCTAATATCTCGTCACGACGTTCAATAGCTCCTTTTGATAATGGTTTGCCAGCTACATATGCCCGGCTTGTGTTATCGCCATTCCACCACATTGCGTCAGGTAAATGATCTCCATTTGGAAAAGCCGCGCCATGAATATTAACAAAAATGTGATCTATATTAGGGTTTTTTTCCATTTTTACCATCGTTTCTTTCAGCCATTTAACCTGCTGGTCCATGATATAACCTTCAGGGCAACCACTTGTTAACGTTGGATCTTTACTCTCCCAGTATTCTGTGTTCAACACAATCATTGCCACATTATCGTACATGTAATAAAATACATTTTCTTTATATGTCGGAAAATCAAGTGTTGAAGGATTTGGATCATAAGCTGCACCATCTTCGCTTTGCGGGCCATTTTTAGGGTTAACAAACGCTTTGGCAAAAGTGGCTTCGCCAGAATGGGTTACATAAGGGAATACTTCTATACCTTGGGATTTTTTTGTAACTGGGTCTGTCAATGATTTTTTATTAGGTTCATGGTCACCGAAACCCACGTAAATCGGGGTTTTAAACCAAAAGGGCTCAAGGGCGCGTTTAAAGTTGGCATATTCCATTAAATGCCCATCTTCGCTAATATTGCCGCCTGTTGTAAAGTCGCCAGTTGTTTGAACGAAAGCAGTGTTGTTCATCATTGCAGCTGCCATGATGGCTCTTGTAGATTGATAGTTAGTACCACCAAAATCCCTTTCGCCCCCTCCTGTAGTGGCACGGTTGGCACTTACAAAAGCAAATGTAAAAGGTTTTCTGCCACCATCTTTAGCACCGGTTTTAAAACTGTGTTTATCAGTCCTGTCGCCATAAGCTATGCTATAATCATAGTTGGTTGCCGATTGCAAGCCATTTATTGTTAATTCATGGTGTTTACTTGCCACATCGTCGGTAACTGTTTTATTGCCAACTATAATGCTGGTTTTTACAGGTACTTGTGTTTCGTAAGAGATAACGCAACCTTCCTGGGTAAGGTTGTTCACCATCGGCCCTTCAATAATTGTAGGCAATACTTCATAAGGGCCTTTACCTTGAAAAGCCACTCGGCCTTCATAAATGATCCTACCTGCGGCATCCATAACCCTGTATCCAATGATACCTTTTCCTTTATCTTGGAACCTGAAAAAATCGTTTGCCTTGACAAACACATTTTTAAATTCCAACAAAGCCTTGCCATCGGTCATTTTTACATCTTTTGGTAAAAAAGCCACCGTAGGATATTGTTCTGTTTCAATATAAGGGCCATACGCAACTTTGCCATTAAAACCAGGCATTTGCAGATCGATCGCAATACCCGTTTCCGCACCGGTTGGGTTGCCAACCATTTGCGAAAGATTGTAAAGTTCTTTTTTATCAACCTCTACAAAGTTTGAACCACCTTTACTTACGACCAAGATTCCATCCGCATTGTAAGATAGGCCGCTAAGCACGGCAGGTATTGCGGGCTTAGTATTAGTTTGGGAAAAAGTAGCTGAAGAGGCTAATAACCCCGCAAGTACTAATGTACTTTTTTTCATATAATTTTTTTTATTTTTTTATCAGTAGGGTCTGTTTAAATTTCGTTCATTATATTTTTATGCTCCTTTTATGCCATAAAAACCTTTAAACTTCATAATGCTTTTTAAGATACAATCCTGAACAATGATTTTATAGGGGTAAAAGAAGCATTATCATTTTCCGGACATCAATTTAAACATGCTCGTAATATCCTCTGGGTTGTTTAATTTAGTTTTTGGCATTTTTTATTTGTTTAGGTTTAAACCACATCCAAAAACCGCTAAGTGTAAGAAAAAATAAAGCAAGGCCCATAGTAGTAGTGTACACTGTTTTAGATATGCCGCTTTTATTTTTAAAAACATCATCTACAATTTCACCATCATGAAGCTTGAGTATCCAATCGGGCGCTTTTTTTTCAATAGATTGCAATACGCCTGTTTTGGCGTTCAACTGCGCATTGTATCCATTGGTAAACGAAAAACGGATGTACCCTTTATCTAACCTAGCATCTATACGGTCTAGCTTGGCATCGGCAAGTGCAGGTACTTTCGCCTTTAAACCGGCAGTGGCCAATCGTTTTAAAGAATCTAAAGGGAGCCAATCGTTAAGTGATTTCGTTGCTTTTTGTTTAATATCATTATTGTAAACCTTCCCTACAAAATAATCTTTAAAAGCTAATAAAACAGCCGTGATTGATATTATAAAGAAAAAAGCGAACAAAACAGCGGCTACATTTTTATGCCATGCCCGGGCTGTCCTAAGAAGTTTTGTTGATGGGGAAGCCATAATTTTAAATTTAAAGAGCCCAGTTGACATAGCCGGGCCCTTATATTTTTATTTACTTTAAAAATTAGTTCTTCAGCCCTGTTCCGTTCGACTGGTAACAGCCAATATCAGTACCAGGAAGAGTGATCTCTGTAGCGCCATAAATCGGGTCAATCATTATACCAGTATTGGTAATATTAAAACCGGTATTACCTTTTCCTTTTGCAGGAGAAGAAGGCTGCAAGTGAAAATCATATCCTTTTATAAAAGCTAAATGGTCAATTGTAGCATAAGCACCGGCACTTAAATTTATTGGTAAAGGATAGTTTACAAAAAGCGGATTGTTTTTACCAATAAGCGGTGTGCCATTGTAAATATCACCAAGTTTATAACCGGCAGGCAAAAAGGTAGATGGTGAAGGGATGTCAGTCGGCTGAGGTTTTGTTAAAAAGCCTTGTGGATAAAAATTGTTGGTAAATACCGTGCTGTCTGCATAACTGTAATTGTTACCATAGTACATGTGTGCGGTATCAGCTATAGCTAAAGAGTTTCCCTGATAATTTCCTGTCCCAACAATCCTTAGTCCTATGCGGCAATTTACCATCATGTTGTTATAGACCTGGCCTTTCGCTGCTGCCTCAAAACTGATAGATCCACCCCTGCCACCTTGATTACCCACACCGCCATAATCATAACGGCGTGTACCCCCGTTTAGAATAGTATTGTTGTAAACTGATACATCATCATTAAAATATGTACCTTTATTAGACATTTTAATGCCATTGGTGCAAGGGCCCATCATTAAATTATATGCAATATTACCGGCACATCCGTTACCGCCTTCAAAGCACTCTGTACCATAGATACCACCCTTTTCAAAAATGTTCCTCATCACATTAAATTTTCCATTGGTTATACTGATAGATGCACCGCCATCTATACAGCCGTAGAACCAGGAATCTTCAACATCTAACACACCGTTTAGATTAAAAAACTTAATTGCTGGTGCATAGGCACCATTTTTAGTGCCTGGGGTTTGTGCCACATTGATTTTTCCACCCGAATATTCAATATGGGTATATTTAATGATCATAAATTTAGTCGTGGAGTCGCCCAGAATTCCGCCCCACAAGCCCTGATAAGCAGGGTCAGTAGCCGGATCTTGACTTTGAACATCATTTTTAATCTGATTTTTAACCGTAAAATAGATTGGTTTTGCCGCGGTACCTACAGAAAGCAGGTTGCCGTGGACAAAAAAGTTAAATACGCCTTTGGTATTGTCAAAATAAACTTTAGCGCCGGGTTGAATATACAAGGTGTCGCCTTTGTTGATAATGACATCACCTACAACATTGTAAACCGAATCAGAAAGAAATGTACCTTTAATTGAACCACTGATGTTGCCCGGCTTAACTTTCGCGCCAACTTGAAAAACAGGTTTAGAAATAACAATACCAGAAGAATCACTTGACTTTTTGCAAGAAGAAGTAGAAACCATTAATAAACCCAAAAACATGCAACCGAGCAGGTTGGGAATCGTTAAAATTTGCTTTTTCATTTTTTTAAATGGATTTTGACAGTAGTTGATTTAATTAGAATTGTGTTTTTATGATAATTAGAATTTGTATCTTAAACCTGTAAGGAGTGTTTGTTTAAATTCATCTCTCCTTATTAAAATCCTGTTGGCATCCGTTTGTCCCGGAAGCTGCTGCTGTGCGCTCAAGTTGTTTACACGCAGTAAATCCTGGTATAAATTGTTGTTCAATAAGTTGGTCATCTTAAAATAAAAAGAGATGTGGCGGCCAACTTCCTTGTTTAAAGAAAAGTCGACTTGCGACGAAGCGCGTTGCCAGATATCAAGTTGATAGTATGGTGAAACCACCAATATGCGCTTACCCGTATAAACAAAGCTCAATTGGGCGTCGAAACCCGATTTATTGCCCTTGAACAAGAAGGAAAGGTTACCGATATGATCGGACTGCCCTTGCAAAGGCCTGGTTTGTAAAACAGTGGTCACTTCTTGGGAGCCGACACTGTTTGGAGTTAAAAGTGTTTTAACCGTAGTTACAGTTGAACGGATATAACTGTAATTGCCACTAAGTCCGAATTTGCCGATAAATTTGGATGCAACCAGTTCAAGACCATAATTTGTAGCACTTGAAGCCGGATTTGTTGGCCCATAACTATCAGGATTGGAACCTGGCCTTACAGGTGAACCATCCTTATTAAAACCTGCAAATTCGATAGGGTCAGTAATCTTTTTATAAAAAACGCCAGCTAAAAAATAAGTGGTGGTCGAAAAAAAGTTATCATACCTAAAATCAATATTATCCCCGGTAGCATGCTTTAAATTATAATTACCGGATACAGGCTGTCCTGTCACATCGCTTATAATCCCTGTCGAAGAAGGGATCAGTTCAAAAAGTGTAGGCCTGGTTAGCCCGGCAAAATAAGATAAACGCAGATTTGCTTTATCGCTTAATAAGTACCTAAGGTGCAGGCCAGGCAATAAATCCGTGTATTTAAAAGTAGCCGATTTTCCAGGGAGGGCAGCAGATAGCATAGATTCATAACCTTGGTCGGTCATTTCTTGCCTTACCCCTGTTATAACCTGGAGTTTTTTATAAAACAACATTTTAGCCTCTATATAAGCCGCTGAAATAGTTTCATGTGCAGTGTATATGTTTTCGCTTGTTGTAATCCCCATGCCGGCTTGTACAGCGGGTATAAATAAAAAAACCGCGTTGTCTATGCCAGTGTAAGTTTGACCTTGTTTGGCACTTTCCTGGTAGTAATTGTAAAAACCGTTTCGGTTTTTGTTCCTGTAAAGCCCACCTGCCGAAATAGTAATATTAGATATTGGTGTGTATTTAAAGTTTAAGTTGACCGCTTTATCTTGATCTTCACTATGCGTCCAAGTACTTGGCAACAGATTGAAGGTCAATGCCGGTGTAGGATTGTTGATGGCTGTTTGAAAGGTGATTTGATCCGGGGTTTTTGAACCTGCCTTAGAAACATAAATCGTCCAGTCCGCATCAAGTGTGTTTAATATTTTATCACGGCCGCTTAGCGAAATCAAGCTCAGGTTTTTACGGTCAATCACAACCCGGTCTTCAAAATTTACGGTGCCCATTGCCGAGCTCCCGATGTTGTTTTGAGTAGTTGAGCGGTGTTGGTCATTATCAAGTTGTAAAAACAGGCCATACAGGTCAAAATGATGGTTTGGGGACAGGGCATAAGTGAGCGTACCGTTAAGCCCCAGCCTGCTTTGCAGATAAGAATCTTGAATGTTCTGCCCTGCTGTAAAGGTGGGCTGGTTAGACGGATCATAATTGATGCCGGTTATGGGGTAATATAAGCTGTTATTACCCCTATGTTCCCTGAAATAACTACCGCCAAGGGTAAAACCTAAATTATGATGCAGGAACTGGTCGCCTAACGTAAAACTACTTTGTAAATTAAGTGGGTTTTTACTATCATGAAAATTTAACTGACTTTTGGCGATGTCCGAAGGAACCGCTATGTATTGATTACCATGAATTTCGGTAGGAGACAAAAAATTGACACCATTGCGACTAAACCCGGAAAAAGGCCTGCCTGAAAATACTGTACTCAATCCGGTGCCAACGTTCGCGTTTAATATCAAATGGTCGGGGGCTTCTTTCATCACCATATTGGTGGCGCCTGCTATTGCGTCGGCATCCATATCAGGTGTTAAGGATTTATAAACTTCTACGCGCTGTACCAATTCAGCGGGAAACATGTCTAATGGAACTGACCGTTGGGTTGGATCCGGGCTTGGTAGCAGGATTCCGTTGATAGATGTATAAGTATATCTTTTATCTAACCCCCGGATGATAGCATACCTTCCATCCCCGCTCCCACTACGCTCTGTGGACACGCCTGAAACCCTTTGCAAAACATTCCCTACAGTTATATCAGGTGAAAGTTCAATTGCTTTTGACGACACCGCATTTACAAGCTGATCGGCATTCTTTTCTAAATTTCTGGCTTTAGCTTCGGAAGAATTGTTGGTTGCTGTGATGTTAACATTGCCCAATTCTGAAATTATAGGCTTCATCTTAACATAAATGATGTTTTTTTCATCAGCCCGCACTGATACAGCCTGAAAAAATCTTTCATAACCGATAAAAGTAATTACAAGATTGTAAGTGGCCGGTTTGATATTCTTAATTTTGAAATAGCCATCTAATTGCACAGAAGTTGATTGGCCTGTTTCCTTTACCAATATGGTTGCACCAATTAACGGCTCATCATTGGTTTTATCAGTAATTTTACCGGATAGCGTTTGTGCAATAGTGATATTGCAGACAAACAATAAAATAAGTGTTAAGATGAAAAAATGGGTAAAACGTGGAGTAAAACTTGATTGCATATAATTCACTAAATGTTTTTTATATCATTTTTTCCACAAAGGTGTTAAAGAGTTTATATAGAAAAGGTGTTGATCAATTTCATAAACGAAACATAACATGATCCTGTAAAATCCTTTATAATCTCTACAGAATTAAAATATTGGTTACTGCAAGAATATTAAGCAGAAATGTTTTAAAAGGTAATTCCGCCGACATGGTTTATATTCAACATTCGCTTAATAATTAATTAACACTGGAAAGGTAACTATGTAAAAAAGTGTATGAAGGTTTTAATTGTAGAAGACGAACCGGAGTTAGCAAAAAGCATTAAAGCCTATTTGACCACGAATACTTTTATATGTGATTTAGCTAACAATCTTTATTCGGCAAGGGAAAGTATTGCCAAAAATACTTACGATTGTATCGTGTTGGATATTACCCTTCCGGACGGAAACGGAAAGGATATGTTAAAAGAATTAAAAAAGACAAAAATCACCAGTGGTATCCTCATCATTTCCGCTAAAAATTCATTAGATGATAAACTAAATGGCCTTGAAATAGGGGCGGATGATTATTTGACCAAACCTTTTCATTTACCCGAATTGGCAGCAAGGATACATGCAATCAATCGGAGACGTATTTTTTCGGGAAATGACGAAGTAATTTTTGATAAGTTAGAAATAAACATACAAGATATGCATGTAAAAACTGCTAACGGTTCAGTTTCACTTACAAAAAAGGAATTTGACATGCTGTTATATTTTTTAAGTAATAAAAATAAAGTCTTAACTAAAGAAGCCATCCTTGATCACTTATGGGAAGATGATTCAAATATGACTGATAATATTAACCTGGTTTATGTCCATGTAAAAAATCTTAGAAAAAAGCTTATGGAAAAAGGTTGTCCTGATTATTTTAGTTCGGTTTATGGTATAGGGTATAAGTTCAAGGTGCCAAAAAATGATTAAGTACTTATTCATTACAGGTCATATTAGTAAACCATATTTATAATTGATTAAGAGCCTGTTCAAATTTTGTTCAATTTGTTTATATGCTTCTTTTATCACATGAAAATCATGAAATCCCCAAGCTTTTGTATCAGTACAGAATACAAACACAAAATTTATATGCCTAAAAGAAGCATTTTAAATTTTCTGATATAAATTTAAACAGGCTCTAACAAATACAAAATTTATAATGAAACTGGTAGCAAAATACAACCTGTATACATTTAGCTTAATGACTATGATTTTTATAGTATCAAGCTTAGCTTCCTATGTTTTAGTTAAACAGGTATTTCAACATGAACTGGACAACACGCTACAAGCCGTACAAAAGCGTATCCAAAACTACGTGAATGAGTATCAAAGTATTCCGTTGGTTAGTTTGGTCAACGATCAGAAAATTGAATTTGAAACAACAACAAAGATCCTTCCAAAACCGACCATTTATACTGTTGAGGCTTTTTATAAATACAAGAAAAACCTGCACATTTCGCGTCAATTGCAATATACAATGTTCATTGATAAAAAATTGTACAAGGTTACTATAACAGACCCAATAGAAGGCGCGAGCCACCTTACTGGTTTAATATTTAACATTAGTATTGTAACGGTTTTCTGTTTTTTTATAGCCACCTTGTTAATTAATAAGTTAGTTATGCTAAAGCTATGGAAACCATTTTATCAAACCATTCATGAAGTCGCTAAGTTTGATATTAAACAAGCCAACAAATTAAGTTTACCTAAATCAGAAATAGAAGAATTTAGTTTTATGATCGGTGTTTTAAAAGCCACGACAGATAAGGCAACTGAAAATTTCAGGATTTTAAAAGAATTTACGGAAAACGCCTCTCACGAGATACAAACACCTTTGGCTATTATCCGTTCAAAGCTTGATCTTTTGGTACAACATGAAGGTTTGTGTGAAGAAGAGAGTACTTCCCTTAAAAGTGCATATGGAGCAATTAAAAAACTATCCCGATTAAGTAAAGACTTGTTGTTGCTTACAAAGATTGACAACAATCAATATGACAACAAAGTTTCCATTGATCTTAAAAACAAAATTGAAGAAAAAGTAAACCAATTTCAGGAATTGTGGCAGTCAAATCATATAGAAGTTAAAACTAACTTAACTGATTCACACATAACGGCAAGCCCGGAGTTAATGGAAATATTAATAAGCAATGTTTTAAGTAATGCAACCAAACACAATATTCCACAAGGTTCTATTGATGTCGAGCTCTCTACAAATAAATTAAAAATTATAAATTCCGGTATTTTAAAACCGCTTGATAAAGAACGACTGTTCAAACGGTTTTATAAAGGGATAAATCGTGATGGTAATAATGGGCTTGGACTTTCGATTGTTTGGCAAATTTGTGAAGTATCAGGAATAAAAGCAGGATATGAATATGACTATAACAAACATGCTTTTACTTTTGATTGGTAACTGCGCAAAAATTTAAATACCTGTTCTCATTTACAAGTTTCCTTGACTTATGGTTCATTCAATCTTTCACTACAACAAGTTGATATTTATAATTGTATAAATAATTATATACTTAGAGCCTGTTTAAACTTATTGAACTAGGCACTTAAGCAATAATCAATTTGTAAGGGTATGGTTTTGAGGCCATCATCCTCAGTATTAGGTTTTCAAAAATCCCTTCCTTCATCTTATGATGGTTGAACCGGTACGAATATTCGTTGATATACGACTGCAAATGATCCACGGAATGGTGCATTCCCCTTAACCAAGCCTTGAACATCATGATCGTGCGGTGCAACTGTGGGAAGTTCTTTCCTTTGGGTTCGGTTTTTCCCGCTTCGGTTCAGGAAAACCCTCTTCCAGGCCTTTATACCCTGCCCAGCCATCTGTCCGGATTTCCGCACCGGCACCGATATGGCCGTTCATGAATTCCCGAAGGTTTTCCTTACCGGTCGTTTACGATCACCCGGGCGTACATACGGGAAACCCCCCGGCCTTTCTTTTCAATGGCCACTGCCACGATCTTCTTTTTGCCCTCGTTGCGGCCAATGGCTCCCTCGTCCTGTCCGCCCACTTAAGACTCGTCTACTTCTACTTTCCCTCCAGAGGTAACCTACGGCTGCTTTCACCTTTTGCCTGAACAACCAACAGGTTTTCTGCCGTAGGGCCAACTTCCGGCTCAGTTCTGTGCTGCTGATCCCTTTTTTGCTGGTTGCCCTGTGATAAACAATATAGAAGGCTTTTAAAAGCGGGAATTTGCACCGGTGAAAAAGCGTCCCGGAGGTAGGCGGTTCGATATGGCCGCAACGTGTACATTGCCTGTCGCCATGCCCTTACAATAATTCCCATGGCCGCATTTTAAACAGGAATAGCCGTCCTTCCATTTTAGCCCGGCCAAATATTGCCCACATTTTTCGTCATCAGGAAACATCCCCTGGAACCCGGGACAGCGATAAACCCTTAAACCTAATCTCCATATTCTTGCTTATTTCCCTTTAAATTTAAACAAATATTGTCATAAATCATACGCCTAATTCAAAAAATTTAAATAGGCTCTAAAATTTGTTCAATTTATTTTCTATGCTTCTTTTACCTTATAAAAAATGGTAAGCATTTAGTTTTTGATTTATAAAAATTGATGTTAACACCAATTTTATAAAGTAAAAGAAGCATTGGCATTTTTTCTTGTATAAATTTAAACATGCCCTTACAAAAAGTTATTTATCGAACTTAGGTTTTTAATTGCGTAAACTATCCTAATTTTTATAATTCCAGATTTTAACATAACCATTATGAATAATATGTAAACATCATAATATGATACTGTAATTTAAAACACTAGCTTATGTTAATTAAAAGAATCAAAAGTATCCTAAGTTAACCATTTGAAAAACTTCCCTTAAACTTCCCATAACACCGTCCGGATAGCTTTGCACGAATTATCAACCTAAGGTAAAGCAATGGACAAAAATTTTACGCTCAACATTAAAGCTATTGTACTGCTGTCGGTCATCATACTTTTGACAGGTTTAAACGCCTTTGCACAAACCCAAAAAATAAAAGGCAAGCTTTCAGACAACCAGGGTTTACCGCTGCCCGGGGCAAGTGTTTCTATAAAGGGGACAGGTGTTTTTACAAGTACAGATAAAAATGGCCTTTACGAGATCACCAGCCCTAAACCGCTTACTCAAAACGACTACTTAGTTTTTACTTATATCGGCTACACCACAGCAGAAGTAAAGTATAAAGGTGGATCAGAAGTCAATGCAAGGCTTGTAGAAAACCAGAAATCACTGAACGAAGTTGTCGTAACGGCTTTAGGGATCAAGCGCGAAGAAAAGTCATTGGGCTTTGCCACCCAAACCCTTAAAGAAAACGCGGTAGAGGATGCCAAAACGAATAATTGGGTAAATTCACTTTCCGGTAAAGTGGCGGGTTTAAATGTACAGGGCACCGGTTCTGGGCCTATGGGCTCTTCGAGGATCACTTTGCGTGGAGAAAATTCATTGAACTTAGACAATAACCAGGCACTGATCGTATTAGATGGTGTCCCGATCAACAATAGAATTACAGGTACGGGTTTTAAAGCCCATTTAGCTACGGATAGCCCGGTTGATTTTGGTTCGGACATATCAGACATCAACCCGGATGATATCGCCAGTATTACCGTATTGAAAGGCCCGGGCGCAACAGCGCTTTATGGCAGCAGGGCAGCAGGTGGTGCTTTAATCATCACTACAAAAACCGGTGCAAGAAAAGAGAACGGATTGGGGATTACCTACAACCTGAACCTAAGCGTTGACCAGGTAAACCGCTGGCCCGACTACCAGTATGAATACGGTGAAGGAAGGACAAGTGCTTATTATTCTTACGGAGACAGCCCCGATGGGATCAACACCAGTACAAGTGCATCAGCAGGCAGGGCCTGGGGGCCTAAATTTAACGGGCAATCTTATTTTCAATACGATCCGAACACGCCAGACAATAAAGCAACCGTGCGCACACCCTGGGTAGCCAAACCCGATTATATAAAAGGTTTTTTTCAAACCGGTTCTACGGTTACCAACAACCTGTCTATAGAAGGCGGAACAGACAACAGTTCGGCCAGGTTATCTGTGTCGCACTTGGCCAACACCTGGATCATTCCCAATACAGGCTTTCAGCGTACATCGGCTGCTTTGTCTGTCAACCAAAAGGTAACGGATAAATTAAGGATCAGCGGAAAAGCAAATTACACCAACAAAAGCAGCGACAACCTTCCTTCTGCAGGCTATAACAATCAAACCCTGATGTATTTTTTAGCTATCGGAACTGCGCCCAACATTGACCATAACTGGTTTAAGCCCTACTGGCAGCCCGGACTTACGGGCGTACAGCAGAAAAGCCCGTTCAACCCTGGTCCTGACAATCCTTATATTGATATTTATGAAGATCTGAACAAGATGAGCAAGAACGGCTTTATCGGAACTGTTTCTGCTAATTACGGGTTCAGTAAAAAGCTGGAGCTGATGCTGCGTTCCAGCCTGGATATGTCTAACGAGTTTCGCTCGGAACAGCGTCCTTACAGTATCACCAAATACCCGAAGGGAAGTTACCGGGAGCAAAATGTATTTAGTTTTGAAGCAAACAATGATGTTTTGCTGACTTATAAGGATAAAATTGGCAGCAAATGGAATTATACCATAAACGCTGGTGCCAACGCCCGGATTCAAACTTATAATTTCAATGGTGTTTATGCTGATCAGTTAGCCCAGCCGGGAGTGTACGAGATATCCAATAGCCTTGACCCTGCAGTAGCCGATCCGCTAAGAACAAAAAGAGCTGTCAACAGTGTTTATGCTGCCACACAATGGGCCTATAATGATAAGATATTTATTGATTTAACCGGACGTAATGATTGGAGCAGCACCCTGCCCTATAAAAATAACTCCTTCTTTTACCCGTCTGTAAGTACAAGCTTCTCTTTGGGTGATATATTCACCCTGCCAAAACAAATTTCTTTTGCAAAGGTACGTTTTTCATTTGCCCAGGTTGGCAACGATACCGGCCCTTATCAAACATTCAAATATTACGATAAAATTTACAGTAATACTTTTACATCCCCAGGCGTACTTTTTAACCCAGACCTTAAGCCTGAAATTACAGCAAGTTATGAAGCGGGATTAGATTTAAGATTGTTTAACAATAGGTTATCAACTGATATAGCAATTTACAGGAACAACAGCCGTAACCAGATCCTGGCCATCCCGCTTGATCCGACATCCGGCTACTCCAATGCTTTGGTTAATGCCGGGTTGATCGAAAGCAACGGCGTAGAAGTTCAATTAAAAGGCACCCCAATTTCTAAAGCAAAATTTAGATGGAACACCACGTTGAACTGGAGCAGGAACAGAAGTTACGTTAAAGAACTGACCAACGGTTTAACCAGTCAGGTTATTTACAGCCACGACGGCAATGTAAACATCGAAGCCAGGGTTGGCGGCAGGATGGGCGACCTTTACGGCAGGGGGTTTCAGCGCTCGCCTGACGGAAAGGTTATTTACAATTCTACCGGGCTTCCCGCTACTTTGGACCCGGTTACCAAAGTTTGGGGTAATGCTTTCCCCGATTGGAAAGCCGGCTTGCTGAATGAATTTACCATCAAAACGGTTAGGTTTAGTTTTCTGCTGGATTACCAGCATGGTGGCAGCCTGTTCTCTCAAACAAACCACAAATTGAACACGCTGGGCAAAACAAAAGTTACGCTGCCCGGCCGCGACAATGGTATTGTAGGCGACGGTGTAGTGCTTGGCACCGATGGAATTTACAGGCCAAATACAATCAATGTTTCCGCCAGTTCTTACTATGATAACTACTATGCAATAAACAATGCGGAAACCAATGTTTTTGATGCCACTTATTTAAAGCTGAGAGAGGCACGTGTAGAATTTAATTTACCGGTAAAGCTGCTTGCTAAAGCAGGGTTCAAACAAACCAGCATCGCAATTTATGGCCGTGACCTGTTCAACATTACTAAATTTCCCGGCTTTGACCCTGAAGGAGGGAACCTCAACAGCGGAACATTGACCCCTGGTGTAGAATTGGCGCAATTCCCTTCTGCACGTACAATCGGCCTTAACCTCACTTTTAAATTATAACCATGAACCTGTTTAAACTTATTTTTTGTGCTTTACACCATGCTTCTTTTACCACCTAAAAATTGGCATTGCCTGGTTTTTGAATTTGTCCATGCCAGTACAAACACCAATTTTTAGGTGGTAAAAGAAGCATCAGCCCAAAAAAGAGGGATAGAAAAAAAGTTTAAACAACTTCCATACCTGCGATATGAAAAAAATATATTTATTGATCATCCTGTTAAGCTGCTTATCCATTTCCTGTACCAAAAATTTTGAGGAGATCAACACCGATCCTAACCGACCTAAAGAGGTAAACCCTGGTATCGTGCTCGGACAAATGCAATACCGTATTGTTAGTACCAGTATCAGTGCTGCAAGAGGTTTTACCCATGAGCTGATGCAGGTTGACGCCCCGCGCAGCAGCACCAGGGATGGTGTCCACCGGTATGTTATTACTCCCGGAACCGGCGTGTGGACCAGTTTTTATACTTACCTGGCCGATATAGATGTGATTATTTCCGGTGCCGAAAGGCTGAACGAAAAAAATTATAAAGCCATCGGTTTGGTTTATAAATGCTGGGCATATTCCATTTTAACAGATGTTTACGGTGATATTCCTTATTCCGAAGCAACCAAAGCTGCAGAGGGAAACTTCCAGCCAAAGTTTGATGCCCAAAAAGATATTTACACACAAATCCTGAAAGATCTAACTATAGCCAATGATTTGTTTGATGACAGCAAGGCACTTACCTACGGCGGCGATTATGTTTATCCTTCCAATACCTTGACAGGAGGAAAGAACATCGGCATCCAACGCTGGAAGAAGTTCTGCAATACTTTAAAGCTGCGGTTGCTTTTGCGCTTGTCCAAACATGCTTCCGAGCTTAACGTGAACGAACAGATCAATGCGGTCCTGGCAGATCCGGTCAAGTATCCTGTATTTGCTTCCAATGCAGATGAAGGGATTTACAAATTTGCTAACGTCTATCCCTATTTTAATCCTTATTTCACGGCCAGGCAGTTAGACTGGAGGGACGGCACTTACTTTACGAAATTCTTTCTGGATAAGCTAAATTCCTGGAATGACCCGCGACGCACGGTTTGGGCTTTAACCGTGCCGGTGAACGGGCAAAATGTTTACCAGGGCATAGAAAGCGGTTATCCAACCACAACTGAATACGTGGTGGGCAAAAACTCCAGTTATTCGGATGCACTTAAAACATCTTCCTCAACCGGTGTCATGATCACTTATGCAGAAGAAGAATTCATCAAAGCAGAGCTCGCCTTAAAGGGATTTAATACGGGCAAACCCTCCAAAACACATTATGAAAACGGAATAACTGCTTCTATGACACAATGGGGCGTTGCTTTACCGGCAGGATATTTACAGCAGGCAGGCGTAAGTTATAATGAATCGGCAAGTGCAGATGCCAGGCTACAGCAAATCATGGGTCAAAAATATTATGCTTATTTCTTCAACGATTATCAGGCCTGGTTTGAAAAACGACGGACCGGCTACCCGGTGCTGCCGCGAGGTTCGGGCATATTGCCAGAAAACCAGTTCCCCAGCCGTATCCCTTATCCAACTTACCTGCAATCTTTAAACCCGGCAAACCTGGCTGCTGCCGTAGCTGCCATGGGCGGCGACAACAGTAATATTAAAGTTTGGTGGGATAAATAAAGACATGTTCAAATGAGATGGGCATATCTTTTTAATGCTTCTTTTACCCTATAAAAATAACTTGGTCCGTTAATTCTGTCATGATACAATTCTATAGTTTCATAAAAGGACAGCTTTAACCTTCTTTAAATAATATTCAGAAGACGACATTTCATTTTTTAACCTGTAAAAGAAGTATGCCATAAAAATACATGATGAATAATGTTTAAACAAATCAGCAATAAAGACACCAATTTTATAGTGCCAAAAGAAGCATATAATCTTTTAAACTTAAATTTTAAACAAAAACCAATTCAAAAGATCATTCAAAAACGATGTCAGAAAAATTAAAAGTAATGCTTTGTGCGCTTGCTGTACTCTCTATCACTAACGAAGCAAACGCGCAAAATCAATCCAAGCCGAAAGAATTAAAAACACTGATCGTTTTTTTTGATGGTTTAAGGCCGGATTATATTACACCGGAAGCTATGCCTAACCTCTATGCTTTTTCTAAAAAAGGGGCTTACGGCAAACAGCACCACAGCGTGTTTCCAACGGTAACGCGTGTCAATTCATCGGCCTATTCAACCGGCAGTTATCCGGCAAAAACCGGTTTAATGGGCAACACCGTTTATTTTCCGGAAGTAGATAAAACAAAAGGCCTCAATACCGGTGATGCGGAAGATTTGAACCGGATCAGCAAAGCTACCAACGGGAAACTGCTTACAGCCATATCGCTTGGCGAGGTGTTGCAGTCGGCTGGCAAACGCATGATGGTGTTCAGTTCCGGTTCTACCGGGCAGGCGCTTTTGCAAAACCATACGGTTAGCGGCGGTGCCATTGTTAATCCTTCCATGATCCTGCCAGAATCATTTAAAGATACGGTAATAAAGGCTATCGGCCCCATCCCTCCGCACGAAAAACCGAATACACCGCAGCATAAATGGGTAGCCGATGCATTGATTAAATTTGGCTTTGCCGACAACGGTCCTGCAGTAAGCGCTATCTGGTTTTCAGATCCCGACGGCACTGCGCACAGCGATGGCATTGGCTCGGCATCTGCTATGGGATCTATCAAGTCTGTAGATCATGAATTTGGCAGGATACTGGATTCCCTAAAAAGTAAAAACCTGGATCAAAGTTATAATATCATCATTTCTACCGATCATGGCTTTGTAACACATGTGGGCAAGCAAAATTTAACGAGTCTTTTAATTGAAAAAGGGTTTAAAAAAGATAAATTATCAGAAGATGTGATTGTGGCAGAAGGCGCCATTTATGTGAAAGATCATGATCCGGCAACAGTCAAAAAAATTGTTGCTGCCTTGCAAGAACAGGAATTTATAGGTGCTATATTTACAAAAGGAAGCAAAGCCGACGATTTAAAAGGCTGGGTTGAGGGAACGCTTTCTTTTGAGGCTATTCACTGGAACCACCTAACACGCTCTGCGGATATTTTGGTGGACAACAATTGGGACAACCGTAAAAACAAGTTCGGTTATGAAGGCACCAGCTTTTCGGGCGGCGTTGCAGGTCATGGCGGCTTTAGTCCTTATGAAGTTCACATCGCCTTGATCGCCTCCGGGCCAAGCTTTAAAAAAGGTTTTGAAAGCGAACTGCCTACTTCAAATGTGGATATTACACCTACCATATTGCACCTGCAAAACATCTCCATACCAAAGGAAATGGACGGAAGGGTTGTGTATGAACTTTTAAGCGAAAAAGCACCGGCAGCAGCTCCGTTAAAAGCCAAAGTAGAAATGATCCAAACAGAAGTCAACGAGCCTTGGGGGAAATATAAATTGATGCTCCAGCGCTCTTTGTTAGGGAAATATAGTTATACCGATTTTACAAAAACAACAAGGGTTGTAACCAATGCAAAGAAATAAAGTTGTTCAGGATTGATTGATGTAAGATTGGAATGCTTCTTTTAGCACCTAAAAATTGGTATTTCATCGGCATGAACTATCTTCTATAAACAATTTAGATATAGAAAAGCTTACTGATTTTTAGGTGATAAAAGAAGCATAGAAAATAAATCGGACAAAATTTAAACAGACCCTAATAAATCCAATTGTAATTTATACCCATAGAGGTGATACCGGAATCTCCGTTTATAACTTACTAAACTGTGTGTACATCAATTCATAATATTCCCGGGCTAACCTGGTAGATTCAAAAGCAGGATCTATGTCTCCTGCTGCTTTTTTAAGGATGCTTAACCATTTGGCAGAGTCACCATAATAAGTAGGCAATACTTTACTTTCCAGCATTTCCATTAAATTCAAATTTTCTAACCCGTCCTTTTCTGCCTCTGAAAGCTGGGCGTTTGCAGGTTGAACCACAAAACAGTTCTCGCCGTCTTTCGCAAATTCCGGTACCCAACCATCTGGCATGGACAGGTTGACCGTACCGTTCATGGCAGCAGTCATCCCGCTGGTCCCTGATGCTTCATGGAACATCCGCGGTGTGTTTAGCCATACATCTGACCCCTTTTTTAAGGATGCAGACAATTCCAGCTCATATCCGGTAAGCACTGCACAATTGGCAAAGGGCTTTGCCTTGGTGATGATCTGGTTAAACATGTCAATACCAGAATTGTCTTCGGGATAAGGCTTTCCGGCCCAAATAATCTGGACAGGATATTGCCTGTTGTCCACCAGCTTAGTAAACCTCGCCCAGTCATACATAATTAGGTCTGCACGTTTATAACCGGCATACCGCCTTGCCCATACAATCGTTAGTATATCTTTGTTAAATAACTTTCCGCACTGGTCTGCTACAATTTTAAAAAGCTGCTTTTTAAGTTCCTTCTTACGGGCAACAATAGCCAAGTCCTCATTTTCGCTGATCGCTTTGCCCAAAACTGCATCTGTCCAGTAAGTTTTATTCTGTGCATTCGTGATCGAAGTAATTTCACAAATGCCATTATTGCTGCACCACATGTCCCGGGCTATTTCGCCATGTAACTTTGATACGGCGTTGGCCTTACGGGAAAATTTAAGTGCAGCCAGGGTATAATTAAAGTTATGACCATCCATACCTAAAAGCGATTTCACCTCATGCTCCTGTAGATGGTAAAAGAAAGACATTTCCTTGAGTAATCCATAGTTATGTTCTTCGTTGCCTGCCATTTCTGGGGTATGGGTAGTAAAGACAACCCGTTTTTTGACCTCTTCCAAACTCTTGAATTTAGCATACAGGTAAAAATTAAGCGCAACAGCATGCCCTTCGTTCATGTGATAAACGTCAGGCGCAAGGTTTAAAATATCCAGCAACATTGCTCCGCCGATCCCTAAAACAATGCCTTGTGCTATTCGTGTTTCCTCATTGGCATCATACAGGTGGCGAGTGATCGAACGGGAAAGTTCATCGTTTTTGGGAATATCCGTGCTCAATAAAAAAAGAGGGGCTGACCCAAAAGTTTCATGCTTTAGTAGCCAGGCTTTTACATGTACTGGCGAATCATGGACAGATACGGTAAAAACAAGGCCGGTATCCTGCAAAAAGGAATATTCTTTTTCAATAAATTCCAGTTTCATTAAGGCATTAGCACCCCTTACCTGGTCATAATAACCATACTTCCATAGTATGCCGATGCCCATCAGGTTCTGCTTTAATTCATAAGCGCTCCTTAAATGAGAACCGGCAAGGAAGCCTAAACCTCCGCTATAAATTTTTAGCGGCTGATCAATGGCAAACTCCATGGAGAAGTATGCGGCCGATAAGGAGTATTTGGGATCAGGTTCGTACCCGAAAATCTCTTTTTTAGTAATCATCATAAAACTTTAAAAGGTTCTTTTTATAAAAAATATATAATAGCGCAATAATTTGAAATAACTTTTTAGTTAAATACTTTTAAAATAGCTACAAAATCCCTTGATTTTAATGAAGCCCCGCCGATCAGTCCGCCGTCAATATTTGGTTTTGCAAAAAGTTCAGCAGCATTTTCGGGATTACAGCTACCACCATACAAGATAGAAGTGCAGCCTGCAATTTTCTGGCCATACTTGACTTCTATCTCCTTACGGATAAAATGATGCATCTCCTGTGCTTGCCCTGCACTTGCAGTTACACCTGTACCTATCGACCAAACCGGCTCGTAAGCTATCATAAGTTTACCGAATTGTGCCTCATCCAAATGAAACAATGCTTCGGCCAATTGCTGTTGGATCACATCAAAATGTTTTCCGGCTTCGCGTTCCTGCAGGGTTTCGCCTATACAGAAAACAGGCTTCAACTGGTTTTTTAAAGCAGTATTGACCTTTAAGGCTAAAAGCGCGTTGGTTTCCCCAAACTCTTGTCTCCGTTCCGAGTGACCTAATATTACATACGCTGCGCCAACAGAGAAAACCATTTTTGCAGATATTTCACCTGTATGGGCGCCGGATTCATCCTGATGGATATTTTGCGCCCCAACAGAAATTTTGTCAAAGCCATTGGCCAATTGTGCCAAAGCGTATAAATGAATAAACGGACTGCATATAATAGCTTGCTGACTGCCTGTTACTTCATCTCCGATCATGTTGATCACTTCCGAAAACAAAGCCAGTCCTTCCGGATAATCCAGGTTCATTTTCCAATTGCCGACTACTATTTTCTGTCTCATTTTTGCATTTATACTGCACCAATTGATACATCTGCTAAACAGGCAATAATTGTCTCATTAACTCTTTTGGTTTCTTGCGGATCACGTACCTGGATACAGTTTGCCCCGGTAGTCCGTGCCGGATAATCATTACCGCCTTCAAACAAAGCATCGCCAATATATAACATCTCATCAATGGATATGCTCAAAATATCACGGAGTTTATACATGCCGTAAGCTTTATCAATGCCATGTTTTGTAATATCAATAGATGTTGCACCACCCAGGTTTACCGAAAACTCAGGGATCATTTTATCCAGTATTGTTTTTATCTTTTTACGCTTTTCAAAATCAGGGTCCCAGCTTTTCTTTGGTTCAAGCGGAGCCTGCTGGCCTAAAGCCGAAAAAGTAATCTGGCTACCGCGGTCTTCCACCTGCTCGCCCCAGGTTTGTGCGACCTTAAAGCCGGATTCTTCTATGGCTTTATCCAAAGAACCGGTTATCTTCTTCTTTTCTGCATCTGTAAAATCTTCTGAGTAGAGTTTTTCCCAGCCCGCCGGACCATATTTAAAGAACTTTGTTCCGCAGGTAGGTAATATAGATAAATTATCAAGGTTAGAGCCGGCTGGCAGTTTAGATATTACTTGCTTTTCAAACTGAGGCCAGTCTCCGCCGGATATGACCGCCACTTTTACCACATCAAGTAATCCTTTGATTAATTTTGACATTTCTGCATCAAGAGAAGCTTTACTCTCGGCAAGTGTGCCATCCAGATCAAAAACAATCAATTTCTTCATTTTATGATTTTTCTTTCTTGTGTTTATACTTTATACCAAGCCTGTTTAAATTTTGCCTGGTTTATTTTCTATGCTTCTTTTATCACTCAAAAAAACATATAATTTCAAAGCTTTTTATATTGATACAGAATTTATAGGCATAAAAGAAGCACCATACATTTTCCGATACAAATCAAAACACGCTTTAAGATATAAGGCCCTATCCACTCTCTTTCAAACTATTGCATTAACAAACAGATGTTGTACCAGGGCAAAAATCATTAATAAGAATATCGCACTTCAATTAAGCCAAGTCAATTTCTTTGGCCAGATAAACATCCTGAATGGCATTTAAAAACTTGACCCCTTCGGCAAAAGGCCGTTGAAAGGCCCGCCTTCCCAAAATCAATCCCATTCCGCCTGCCCGCTTGTTGATCACCGCATTTTTTACAGAGTCTGCCAAATCTGATGCACCTTTTGATTCCCCTCCCGAATTAATCAGGCCTGCCCTGCCCATATAGCAGTTTGCTACCTGATAACGGCAAAGATCTATCGGGTGACCGGTACTTAGCTTGCTATACATAAGCGGATCACTTTTAGAAAAATTGATAGCTGTAAAACCACCGTTGACATCCGGAAGCTTTTGCTTAATAATGTCTGCCTGTATAGTTACCCCGATGTGATTGGCCTGCCCTGTAATATCAGCAGCCGTTTCATAATTTATCCCATCTTTTTTAAAGTCATTGTTGCGGGTATAGCACCATAACACCGTTGCCATGCCCAGGCTATGTGCCTGCTCAAATGCACGGGCAACTTCAACAATCTGCCGGTCTGATTCGACTGAACCAAAATAAATGGTTGCACCAACAGCAGCAGCGCCAAGGTTCCAGGCATCCTGAACAGAACCAAACATGATCTGGTCGTATTTGGTAGGATAGGTAAGCAGTTCGTTATGGTTTAGCTTTACTATAAAAGGTATTTTATGGGCATATTTTCGGGCTACCATTGCCAAGTTGCCAAAAGTAGTTGCCACCGCATTAGAGCCGCCTTCCATGGCCAGCCGTAAAATGTTTTCCGGGTCAAAATATAGTGGATTTTTAGCAAAGGATGCCCCTGCTGTATGTTCTATGCCCTGGTCTATAGGTAAAATAGAAACATAGCCCGTTCCGGCAAGCCTGCCGTGATTAAAGATAGACGCCAGGTTTCGCAATACTTGCGGGTTTCGGTTTGTCTGCAAAAAAACCCTGTCAATAAAATCAGGAGAAGGCAGGTGCAACAGTTCTTTTGCAAAAGTATTGCATTGATGTTTTAATAAGCTATCGGCATTACTGCCTAATAATTCAATAATTTCTTGAAATGCCATGTGAATGTTTTTAATATTTAACACAGGTTTAACCTAATGTTTGCACCTGCTGAACAGATTCTTTTAAAAATAGAAAAACAAGGACTTAGAGCTTGTTTAAATTTATATCAGAAAAATTTACAATGCTTCTTTTATGCCTATAAATTTTGTTTGTTTAATATGACAAGCAAAAACCATAGGTTTTTTTCAATTTTTTATCTGATAAAAGAAGCATGCAAAAACCTGTCAAACTAAATTTAAACAAGCTCTTAAATAACCCTTAGTTGGTCCATTTCCAGTTCCTGACTTCTGGCATATCTTCGCCATTGGTATCAATATAATGCTTGTGTTCGATCAGTTTGTCCTGTAGTTTTTGCTTCAGGTAAGTGCCTTTGCTACCGGTTTGCGGCAATCGGTCTATCGCATCCATAACCAAATGAAAGCGGTCCATCTCGTTCAGTACGGTCATATCAAAAGAAGTCGTAATAGTGCCTTCTTCTTTATATCCGCGTACGTGGAAATTAGGATTGTTGGTACGGTTATAGGTTAAGCGGTGGATTAACCACGGGTAACCATGAAAAGCAAATATGACAGGTTTGTTTTTGGTGAACAAAGAATCAAAATCCCGGTCGCTCAAACCGTGCGGATGTTCAGACTGCCTTTCCAGTTTCAACAAATCAACCACATTGAGTACCCGGATCTTTAGATCGGGCAAATGCTCCTTTAGTATAGATACTGCGGCCAAGGTTTCCAGCGTTGGCACATCACCGCTGCAAGCCATTACCACATCGGGTTCATAATCCTGATCGTTACTTGCCCAATCCCACATACCGATTCCGCGGGTGCAATGTGCTACAGCTTCGTCCATAGAAAGCCATTGAGGTGAGGGATGTTTGCCTGCCACAATTACATTTACATAATGCTGGCTGCGCAGGCAATGGTCCATTACAGATAACAAACAATTGGTGTCCGGCGGAAGATAAACACGTACGATCTCGGACTTTTTATTGATCACATGGTCAATAAAACCAGGGTCCTGGTGGGTAAAGCCATTATGGTCCTGCCGCCAAACGGTAGAAGTAAGCAAGATATTTAAGGACGCAATCTTTCTTCTCCAGGGAATTTCACGCGTCATTTTTAACCATTTGGCATGCTGGTTAAACATAGAGTCAACAATGTGTATAAAAGCTTCGTAGCAATTGAAAACACCATGCCTGCCCGTCAACAAATATCCTTCCAGCCAACCCTCACACTGGTGCTCGCTCAGCATCTCCATTACCCTGCCTGTGGGAGAAAGGAATTCATCGTTTTCTACTGTTAGGGTATCCCATTGCCGGTCAGTTGCTTCAAATACTTCCTCCAAACGGTTAGATATGGTTTCATCCGGACCGAATATCCTGAAATTACGGTTATTCTCGTTCAGCCTGATCACGTCCCTTAAAAACCGCCCCGTTACATGAACATCCCCTTCACCGTCCACACCATGCAAATCTACATCAACTGCATATTCCCTAAATTCGGGCATCCGCAAATCATGCAGTAGAATACCGCCATTGGTATGCGGATTAGCGCCCATCCGGCGTTCGCCCTTTGGCGCCAGTTCTGCCAATGCTGTTTTTAGCCTGCCTTTTTCATCAAACAATTCTTCGGGTTTATAGCTCTTCATCCAGCTTTCCAACTGCTGCAAATGACCTTCCGGACTTGATGCCGAAACCGAAAGCGGGATTTGGTGCGACCTAAAGGTCCCTTCTATCTGAAGATTATCAACTACTTTGGGACCTGTCCAACCTTTTGGAGACCGTAAAACGATCATTGGCCAGCGTGGGCGTGTTTCATTTTTATGTCCGGCTGCATCCAGTTTAATCTGTTTAATTTGGATAACGGCCTCATCTAACGCTGCTGCCATTGCCTGGTGCATGGCTTCGGGTTCTGAGCCTTCTACAAAGATGGGTGTCCAGCCATAACCGCGGAACAACTGATCCAGTTCTTCATGCGTTATCCTTGCCAAAACAGTTGGGTTGGATATTTTATAACCATTCAAGTGTAAAATAGGCAACACTACACCATCTGTAAGCGGATTAAGGAATTTGTTGGAATGCCATGCGGTAGCTAAAGGACCAGTTTCTGCTTCCCCGTCGCCTACCACACAGGCAGCGATCAGTCCAGGATTATCCAATACCGCCCCAAAAGCATGGCTCAAAGAATAACCCAGTTCGCCGCCTTCATGGATTGATCCTGGTGTTTGTGGCGAGGCATGGCTGGAGATACCTCCGGGATAAGAAAACTGCGTGAATAATTTTTTCAAGCCTTCTTCATCCTGGGTAATAACCGGATATACCTCGCTGTAAGTCCCTTCCAAATAAGTGCCGGCAACAACTGCCGGCCCGCCGTGGCCTGGCCCGGAAATATAAAACAGGTCCAGGTCATATTGGGTAATGACCCTGTTGAGATGGGTATAAATAAAGTTTTGGCCAGGGGTTGTGCCCCAATGCCCCAGCAGCATGTTTTTGATATGTTCCAGTTTTAGGGGTTCCTTTAACAAAGGGTTGTCCCGCAGGTAAAGCTGCCCTACCGACAAATAATTGGCAGCACGCCAGTAAGCGTGAATCTTGTTTAATAATTCGGGCGAAAGGGGTTCGTCCTTGTTTATTGAGGTTTCTAAAACATCATTCATTTCCATATTTTTAAACTTAACGTTTGTTATTGATCAACTTCAACCTGATCGGCAATCATTCCTCCAACTATTTTTGCGATCATCAATTCTTCATCCGTAGGTATCACGCGTACGGTAATGTTTCTTTTATCACCTGAAATTAGGGGTGCATTTTCATTGTTGCGCTTTTCATCCAGTTCGATCCCTAAAAAGCCCAATCCTTCACAAATCCTTGCCCTGATCACCGGTGCATTTTCACCTATCCCTCCGGCAAATACCAACGTATCGAGGCCGCCTAAAGCAGCGGCAAAAGCGCCAATCCATTTTTTTACCTGGTAACAAAATAAGTCAACCGCTTCTGCCGATCGTACATCGGTTGCTTCCTGCTTCAATAAATCTCCCATATCTGCGCTTATTTCTGATACACCAAGCAAGCCTGATTCGTGGTTGATTAAATGATTGAATTGCTTGGGGGAAAGATTTTCCGTTTTCATCATAAACCAACACACACCAGGATCCAAATCCCCGGAGCGGCTACTCATCGGTAAGCCTCCGCCCGGTGTAAAACCCATGCTGGTATCTATACTTTTGCCCTTGTAAACAGCGGCCAAACTGGCCCCGTTACCTAAATGGGCCAGGATAACACGCCCATTACTTATTTCCTTTCCGGTTAGCCTTTCCAGTTCCTGCATCAGGTAATTATAGGATAGGCCGTGAAAGCCGTAACGCCGGATCCCCATCTGATCAAAGCGGCGGGGAATAGGAAGCACTTTAGCCACCCGTGGCATTGTTTGGTGAAAACCGGTATCGAAACAAGCGAACTGCGATAGTTTGGGGCGATGTTTCCCGAACGCTTCGATCAGTTTAATTTCATTGGGCAAATGGTCCGGATCATAAGGAATGATTTGTTTCAATTCTTCCAGTAGTTCCGCCGTGATTTTTTCAGGCCGGGAATGCTGCATGCCATGTACAACCCTGTACCCGATAGCTGTTATCAAATCAAAATTAACCTGCTTTTCCAGCCAGTCAATCAACCAGGCAATTGTTGACGGATAATCATTTGTGTTGATTGGATGGGTTTGCTTTTCGGCTGTTTCTACACCCTTGAAAGTAAATTCGGCATTAGGCAAACCTATACGGCTAAGTTGCCCGGAAAAGATTTTTTCAGGCTGGTTCCCCCGTTTGTATAATGCAAATTTAATACTTGATGAACCGCCATTAATTGTTAATATCATTGTGGGCAACTGTTTATTGAGCCTTTTGAAAGAATATAACTTAGTTCGTTATCGGAATGCAAAAACAGCTTTTTGATGGAATTGTCCCTATACATTTTATTTAGTTTAATGGAATCTGTATGAACAGGCTTCCGTAAATATGGAATAATGATCCTTCTTGATTTTTTGACCTGTCAGTGTCTGCTTTTAATGCGTTAATTCATGTATAAGTACTTGCAGAGGTATGCTTAAGGTTTTATTGATAGTTAGAACAGTAATACTTAATTACAGTTTTTTATAGTTTCAAGAACAAAATTTTAGTAATCAAAACTTAATTATTGACCGTGTCAAAATAATACGGCAATACTTAAGGATATATTTTTTGCAGGAAGGGATTTACTAAAACTATGTATTGTTTATTGGTTTTCAAATGCTTTTGGAATAGCTGTTAATTATATTTATTTTCGATAAATTTGACAATTATCCCATTGATCAAAGAGGACGCAAATAGGAGTAGTTTATTTGACCAAAGTTATAAAGTATAAACAACCTGTCTCATTCTTTTGCAAGCCCTTAGCTTTCGGCCTTTCTTGTAAAGATATGTCAACTATGTTAAGTTAAAGATATGAAAACGTTATTTACTTGTTCTGATTGCTTTTCCGGCAACGAGGTTATTACTGCTAAATACTGCTTTATTTGTTTATTAGAGCCAAATCAAATCTATTGCTTCTCTGATCTTCTTTTCGAGCATACAATAACGGTGAATAAAACACTATAATAACTTCATGTTAAGTTGATGCTGAAGATATAATTTTATGATCATCAATAATTGATACCTCATGGAAACACTTATCAAAAATGACCTTCCAATACTGATTGTAATTGTGATAGCCGCAATAGCCTTGATTGTCTTTTTAATTTGGCGCAATCAAAAAGATGAAAAACCCTTTGAACGTGATGCAAGTGAAAGTTTTAACAAACCGAAAAAACGCAAATAAATTTAGCACCCGTTTAAGTTTATACCACGAAAAACAATACTTCTTTTAGCACTAAAAAATTGGTGTTTGCTTATTAGCAATCTGCCATGAACAATGAACCGTCAGCCATGAACTATCAATTATAAAAGATATAGAAGGCGCCATTTTTTGCAGGATAAAAGAAGCACAAAATAATATTGGTACAAACATAAACAGGCTTTAATTCAGCAGTTAATTATTGTGAAAAAAGGAAAGCCGCGGCAAGTAACCGGGCTTAGCTTTTATCCAACAATAGGAAATACGAGCATAACATAAATTTAACATAAGCCTAACGTTCCATTGCTACATTTGGAATATTCACCTCAATTCCATTTATGAAATATCTGGTTTGCTTATTGCTTTTGATACTTGCTTCCTGCAGCAACAATAGCAAAGCCATCAAAGTAAAAGGTTCTGATACCGAGGTGAACCTGGCAGTCAGCCTCGCCGAGAACTTCTATAAAGTAAACAATGGTTTCAGCGTAGCTATTTCCGGCGGCGGTTCCGGTTTGGGGATTGCTTCGTTGCTGAACGGACAAGCGGACATAGCCAATTCATCACGTCCGCTTAATGCCGAAGAAGACAGCCTGTTCAAGGTTAGGCGCATTTCGGTTCGTACGGTTGTTTTTGCCGAAGATGCTACTGCATTTATTGTTCAAAAAAACTTCCCGGCTGATTCTATTGACGTTGCCGCCTTGACCAACATATTAAGCGGCCGGTACAAAACCTGGAAACAGGTGACCGGCAAGGATGTCCCGGTCAACATTTATGGAAGGCAAAGCAACTCGGGCACACATTCGTTTGTCAGCAAAAAACTAAAGATACATTTCAGCCGGGATGCCAAGGAGATGAACGGGAATGCCCAAATCCTGGAAGGTGTTAAAATGGACGTTTCGGGGATTGGCTATGTCGGGGCAGGTTACATTCTTCACGACGGCACCGATCAGCCCATAAAGGTATTGAAGATCAGCGAAAAGAAGGGTAAACCTGCCGTTTCCCCTTTGGACAAGAAAGCCATCTTGGCCCGGCGCTATTATTTCCAACGGCCTTTATACCAGTTCATCCCGGCAACTTCTTGGGATAAAGTTGCTGCTTTTATTGCTTTTGAAAAAGGGCCGGCCGGACAAAAAATCATACAATCCTCCGGCTATTATATATTGCCTGGAAAATAATCATTTTAAACATGAAATTAGCTGCAAGAGAAAGTACCGACCGTATAGCAAGATTGCTTTTCAGGACAACCGGACTGATGGTGATCGCTATCCTGGCCGGTATATTCTTTATGCTTTTGTGGAACACGGTAGCCTTTTTTTTAAAGGTAAAACCGCTTGATTTTATTACTGGGACACAGTGGGATCCATCCGGCAGCCGGGCAAGTTATGGGATATTGCCTTTATTGGTGAGTACCATCCTGGTTACACTTGGCGCCATGACCATAGCCATTCCCTTGGGTATCGGCACGGCCGCTTTCCTGTCGGAATATGCGAGCAAAAGGCTGAAAAACATTTTAAAACCAGTTATTGAAATGCTGGCCGCTGTCCCCTCTGTGGCTATCGGGTTTTTAGGGATCGTCGTTCTGGGCCCTGCTATTGCCGGTTTAACAGGGCAACCCAACGGATTAAATGCACTAAACGGTGCCATATTGTTGTCCATAATGGCTTTGCCAACGATCATTACGGTAACTGAAGATGCTTTGCATGGCGTACCTTGGTCGTATAAAGAAGCAAGCTATGGCATAGGTGCCAATAAGTGGCAAACTTTGATCAAGGTAACTATTCCTGCAGCTATGCCCGGCATCCTGGCTGCTGTCATGCTGGGGGTTGGCCGGGCTATCGGCGAAACGATGACCGTACTGATGGCAACAGGGAACGCATCTGCATTTCCAAAAGGTTTTTTTCACTCCGTTCGTACCATTACAGCAACCATTGCCATTGAGATGGGAGAAGTCCCTTATCAAACCACGCACTACTATGCGCTGTTCGCCATTGCCGCCGTGCTGTTTTTAATTACCCTGATTGTTAACCTGCTTGGCGAGCATTATGTAAATAAATTTAGAAAGTACCATTCCGCATGATGAAGAAGCTGACACCGGTAATAGAATGGGGCACCTTGTTGTTCTGCACAGGCACAGTCTGTTTTTTCCTGGCCGTGATCTTGTGGGATTTGATCAGCAAAG
>JAABUS010002551.1_pt1 | contig 33965 bp, 32 predicted proteins | sample 5560161 | NCBI WGS metagenome assembly JAABUS01 (sample SAMN10711885, study PRJNA513376) | rock metagenome | isolation source: Antarctica rocks | place: Antarctica: Victoria Land, Trio Nunatak nord | collected 2016-01-04 | reverse complement strand
AACGGGCGCCTGGAACACCTCCGAGGCTCCGCCCTCGGCTTCCGCAACCTCACCAACTACATCGCAAGATCACTACTCGAGACCGGCGGCTTCAGACCGCGACTACACCCTCAATCCGGATGAGCCATTTATACCTCTATCTCAAGTAGCGCAGCGCTTGGCAGACTCGAGGCTTGTTCACCGTTGAACATCAAATCTTGCCAGATGGCTACGTACAAACACGCGTATAGGTTCTCAACATGGTGAGCAGGCCGTTGATCGCACGGTCAAAAGCTTCAACCTCACTGCTGGCCCTCGCCAATACGTACGCTCCCTGGAGAACGGCGGAAATGGTGATCGCGGCGTCCTCAGGATTGAGCTCATCGATGAACTCGCCCGCTGCTATACCCTCTTTCAGGAGGATAACCAGCGCATCGTGCTGCCATGCGAACAGCTCCTTCACGGTTTGCCGCATGCACGTGTCTGCGGAAACGCCGGGGTCGAAGACCAACCTGCCCAGCGGACAACCACGCAACACTTCGTCGTGCTGCAACAGGTAGCAACTGATGCGCTCAAGCACGCGACCCGGTCCGTCAAGTTTTCGCTGCGCTTGTGCTCGTAGGTCGTTGGCGGTCTGCACGAGAGCAGTATGAGCAAGGTCCGATTTACCCGCGAAGTGATGATACATGCTTCCCTGGCCTACACCTGCGAGGTCTTGGATCACCTTCGGGCTCACCCCCGTGTACCCCCGATCCCACAGCAGTGCCTGAGTGCTTTCAATCAGTCGGTGACGTGAGTCCATCGACCATGTGTACACAACAGTAGGTACAGCTGGCAAATCGGCACACGGAGCGTGCCTCTCAGAGATTAAATTTTGGTAAATTCGGCACGTAGAACGCAAGAACACGCAAGCACTGGTAGCCGGGCGCATCGGCAGCAGCGCGCACCGGGCAACCCGGAGTCAGCACCACCACTCCGCAGGCAGCGTCTCCTCCTTTGGTGGAAACGCTCATTCGGAAGTGCCGGAAATGGTTGGTGGTTGAGTCCGCACATTAATCGCTTCCTTCATCGGCCGATGCGCTGTGCGTCGAAGGTGACCATGCTTCAAGACACATACTTCGCTTTGGCCGATAGCGCACTCACGCGATCGCACGAGAACGAGCGGGAGCACACCATGACTACAGAACCAGAGGGCGTCGAGGACGGGCCGCTACTTCCGCAGGGCCCCGTGACCACGCCTGACGCGTCGGCCGAACATTCCGAAACGATGTCTACGACCAAAGCTGACGCGAACGTCAGCATATGCACACGACGTGACCTGATCGATGAAATCGACCGGGACGTCATCGGTCTGCTGCAACGACGCAAAGACCTGGCGACCGAGATCCAGCGATTGAGGATGGGCATCGGCGGTCCCCGCCTCTCGATCAATCGGGAGAGCGAGATCGTTCAGCGCTATCGGGTCGGACTCGGCAAGCCCGGTGCGCAAGTGGCGAATCTGGTTCTCGAGATTTCCCGAGGTCCAAGCACAACCCGGCTTAGCACAGACGCGCACGCTGACGGCCCATCGACTTTGTGACAAACGGACACCGTGTGAGAGGTCGACTGTGACGAGATACGACCCCTGTCCGCCGGAGGCGGCTGCGCCGACCGCGGGCCTTCGCCGACGGAGCATCGCCATCGTCGGCAGCGGACCACGTGGGCTCAGTGTGCTGGAGCGGCTTGCCGCCGGGCTGATCGCCGATCAGCCCGGCGGAGCCGAGTGCGCTGACCTGCCGGGACGGCAACTGATCGATATCTTCCTCATCGATTCGGTGCAGGTCGGTTGCGGCCGGGTATGGCGTACCGACCAGCCGGAATGGCTGCTGATGAACACCGTGGCCGGTGAGATCACCGCGTATTCAGGACGACCGGACGAAGGCCCGGCTCGGCCCTCGGCAGGGCCCTCCTTCGCCCAGTGGTGGACTGCGAAGTCCGGTATCGACCGGGCGAACGACTACGCGCCACGGGCGGTGTACGGGCGCTACCTCATGTCGACGCTGGACTCCATAGCGACCGCGCTCCCGTCTCACGTGACACTGCACCGTCTCACCAGCCGGCTCGAGGATCTCGAGCAGGGCGCCGAGGGCTACCACCTGCGTTTCGCCGATGGGCGCACCCTGACGGTGGACCGTGCGGTCCTGACCACCGGTCACTCCAAGCCCGCGCTGACCGGCCCACTCCGTGAGCTCGCCACCTTCGCGGCTAGCCGTCCGAAGTTGTTGTACATCGCCGGTGACTCGGCGGCGGACATGCCGCTGAGCGACATACCTGCCGCCAGCAAGGTGGGGATTCTGGGCATGGGACTGACGTTCTACGACGTCCTGGCCTGTCTGACCCTCGGGCGAGGAGGTGCCTTTCTCGAGATGCCGAACGGCATCCGTTACCTGCCCAGTGGCGATGAGCCGACGCTCTTCGCAGGCTCGCGCAGCGGCATGCCGCAACCTGCGCGAGGACGCAATCAGAAGGCGTCGGTCCAGACCTACCAGCCGCTGTACTTCACACCGCATTGGGTGCGGTTCGGTGCGCGGGAGCGGGAGTTGGACTTCCGCAACGACGTCCTGCCCCGACTGATGGCCGAGGTCAATCTCGTCTTCTACGCGGCCACGCTGCGGGAGCGCGGCGGCAAGCAGGTCGCCGACAGCTTCACCGAGCGTGCGCGAGCCGTCGGCGGGCAGTCGGTGTCGGCGCTTGACGAGGTGGCCGCGGAGTTCGGCTTGGCGGACGTGCCCGGGATTGATTTCGACTCCCTCTCGCTTCCGTTCCGCGACCGGACTTTCGACAGCAGGCAGTCCTTCCACGAGACCCTGCTGGCGGCCATCGGCGCCGATCTGCGAGAGGCCGAGCGCGGCAACATCGATTCCCCTGTCAAGGCTGCTCTGGACATGCTGCGCAGCTTCCGTTGGATCATCCGGGAGTTGGTCGACTTCGGTGGCCTGTCGCCGCGTTCCCACAAGCTCGACCTGCTGGACTGGTACGCACCGCGCAGCTCGTTCCTAGCTGCCGGGCCGCCCCTCGTACGGCTCCGTCATGTTGCGGCGTTGATCGAGGCCGGCGTGCTGATGATGGCCGGGCCCCAGGCCAGCTTCACCGCTGACCTCGAGCAGGACCGGTTCGTGGTGAGCTCGCCGGTGATCAGCGACTCGGCCGTAGCCGTGGAAACGGTCATCGACGCCCGCATTCCGGCGCCGGACCTCGGTCACGACCTGTCGCCTCTGGCACGTCGGCTGCGCGAGCGGGGTATCTGGAGCGCTTTCGTCAACCGCGGCGCCTCCGGTGAGTTCGTCACCGGCGGAGTAGCGGTCACCACGTCACCCTTTCATCCGGTCGGCGCGGACGGCCATCCGGATACCGGCCTCTACGTGCTGGGGATCCCGAGCGAGCACACCAGGTGGTTCACCCAGGTGGTGGCGACCGGACCGTCGAGCTGGAGCGACTTCATGCAGGACGCCGATGCGGTTGCCGACGACATCCTCCGCATCCTGCGGCCTGACACCCGCCAGCCGTCAGCCCAACTGTCTGGCGCCCGCTGATCCTGGTCAGCGTGCCGTGGCATCCGGTCGACATCGTGGCCCAACGACTCCGCGACCGGCGCGCTGCGGAGCACTGTAAAACCTACGGAGGAACTATGGCTCGGCGGGCGTTGCTCGTACTGGATCTAATCAATGAACTGGTGCATCCGGACGGCCAGTACTCCCATGTCTGCCTCGCTCACGCTACGAGTCGCGCGACACTGGCACGCGCCGCCGTCGCTATCGAGCGGGCCCGGGCGGCCGATGTGCCGGTCATCTTCGTAGTCCTGGCGTTCAGCCAGCACTATGAGGACTGGCCCTCGCGGTCGACGCTGTTCGGGCCGGCCGATCCCCAACACAGGTTCGCCGCGGGAAGCTGGGGAACCCAGGTGCACGAGCTTCTCACCCCTGAACCCGGTGAGGACATCGTCTACAAGCGCCGGATCAGCCCCTTCTACGCGACGCCACTGGACCTGCTACTGCGTGAACGCGGCATCGACACCTTGCTCCTCACTGGCGTGGCCACCGACCTGGTGGTTCTCTCGACGGCGCGCGACGCGCATGACCGGGGCTTCGCCGTAGAGGTGCTCGAAGACGCCACCGCCACCGAGGATCAGGATCTGCAGGAGGCCGCGCTCACCCTGCTCGACCGCACGGCCACCGTGACCTGCGTCGACAAGGCGCTGCCGGCATGACTCGCTACGTCGCCGACCGGATCACGCAGGTCGGGCGCTCGGCCACGGTCGCGTTGCTGGACGAGGTCAACCGGCTGAAGGCTCAGGGCATCTCGGTCGTCAACCTCAGCGGCGGAGAGCCGGACTTCACCACTCCCCCGCACATCATCGAGGCAGCCGAAGCAGCCCTGCGGTCCGGGGCTACGCACTACACGCCGAGCCGCGGACTGCCCACGCTGCGCGAGGCAATCAGCGTCAAGCTACGCGACTGTAATGGCGTGCATGCCGATCCTGAGCGCGGCATCATCGTCACCCCTTCCGCCAAGCACGCGCTCTACATCACCCTGGCCACTGTGTTGGACCCAGGCGATGAGGTCCTGGTGCCGACTCCCAGTTGGGTGAGCTACGCGCCCATGGTGCAGCTGTTCGGCGCGCGGGCAGTATCGGTCCCGTTGCAGCCTGAAGATGATTTCACGCTCACCGCCGACCGGCTGGAAGACAAGGTGACGGGCCGGACCAGGGCAATCCTGATCAACACCCCTAACAATCCGACCGGCCGGCTTCTGACGCCGGCCGAAGCGGCTGCCGTCGCCCGGGTAGCCGTCGAGCACGACCTGGTTCTCATCACGGACGAGATCTACGAGCAGATCCGCTACGTCGACCGGCCCCACCTGAGCCTTGCCAGCCGGCCCGGGTGCGAGGAACGGACGGTCACGATCAACGGCTTCTCGAAGGGATATGCCATGACCGGCTGGCGTCTCGGCTACGCGGCCGGGCCCGCCGCCGTGATCGGCGAAATGATCAAGGTGCAGGAGCACACCGTCGGTTGCGCCGCCTCGTTCACCCAGCTGGCTGGTCTCGCGGCCCTGACCGGGCCACAGGCCTGCGTCCAGCAGATGGTCGCGGCCTATGACAGACGGCGCGAGGCTCTGTTGAACGCAGTGCGGCGACTGCCCGGGGTCACGTGCGCCGACCCCGAGGGCGCGTTCTACCTGTTCCCCAACATCACCGGATCGGCGAATCCGACCTCCGAGGGCTTCGCCGGCTGGCTCCTGGAGGCCACCGGTGTGGTGGTGACCCCTGGCCACGCGTTCGGCTTAGGCGGCGAAGGACATGTTCGACTCTCCTTCGCCGCCTCGGACGCGGTTATCACGGACACGCTTGCCCGGTTGGAGCGGCTCTAGCCGCCGGACACGGCCAGCGCGTCCGCCTCGATCAGCAGTCCACCCGGCAGATATCCCCACGCCGTGGTGCGGGCTGGGTACGGCTCGGTGAACGTCTCGTTGAAGACAGCGTTCATTGCCGCAAAATCCTGCTCGCGGGTGAGAAACACCCGGACCATGATGACCTCTGAGAACGAGGACCCCGCTGCCTCGAGCAGTCGCCGAACGTTGTCGAAGACCAGCCGCGCCTGTTCCTGGACACCGGGTGCGCCACCCGGGCCATAGCTGCCGGGGGCGAACGCGATCTGGCCGGAGACGGCGACAATGCCTCCCCTGCGCACGGCAGGGGAATAGTTCGCTGCGGGAACCAGGATTCCGTCGGGGCGGTAAGTGGTCGTTTCCAACACTAGAGCGACTCACCCACCAGCTTCGTGGTGTCGATGAGGCGATTGGAGAAGCCCCACTCGTTGTCGTACCAGCCGAAGATGTTGACGTGCCGGCCGCCGACCACCTTGGTCAGTTCGGAATCGAAGATGCACGAGGCCGGGTTCGTCACGATGTCGGCCGAGACGATGGGATCCTCGGTGTACTCGAGGATCGAAGACAACGGGCCCTCAGCGGCGGCACGGAACAAGCTGTTCACCTCTTCCACGGTGGTCTCCCGCCCGACCCGGACGGTAAGGTCGGTGAGCGACCCCACCGGCACCGGCACCCGCAGCGAGTAACCGTCGAGCTTGCCCTGCAGCGAGGGAAGAACCAGTCCGATGGCCTTTGCGGCCCCAGTCGTGGTGGGGATGATGCTCAGGTTGGCGGCGCGCGCCCGGCGCAGGTCCTTGTGCGGAGCGTCCTGCAGGTTCTGATCCTGGGTGTAGGCGTGAATGGTCACCATGGTGCCCTGCTCGATGCCGAGACCGTCCTCAAGCACCTTGGCCAACGGCGCGAGGCAGTTGGTCGTGCACGAAGCGTTGGAGACGATGTTGTGCGAAGCACCGTCGTAGAGATGGTCGTTGATGCCCATCACCAGCGTCAGGTCCTCGTTCTTCGCCGGAGCGGAGATGATGACCTTCTTCGCGCCGGCGGACAGGTGCGCCTTGGCCTTGACGGCGTCGGTGAAAACACCGGTCGACTCGATGACCACGTCGACGCCGAGATCTCCCCAGGGCAGAGCCGCGGGATCACGCTCGGACAGGACCTTGATCTGCTTGGACTTGGCCACGATCACGCCGTCGCCGGCGCTGACCTCACCGCCCAACGGACCGAGCACGCTGTCGTACTTAAGCAGGTGGGCGAGGGTGGTCGCGTCGGTGAGGTCGTTCACCGCCACTACCTCGATGTCGGCCCCAGAGGCGTAGAGCGCCCGAAGATAGCTGCGGCCGATCCGGCCGAAACCATTGATTCCCACTTTGATCGTCACTGCGAGGATCCTTTCACGTCGGTTATGCGAACGTGCCGTCTGCGCCGTCACTCGGGACGGCCGGCTCGCACCGGCTGCGCCGGTTGCGCTCGAAACTCAGGATGTCCTGCTCGTACGCCAGCGTGTCAGCGATCGAGTCGGATCCGTTCATCAACCGGTGCCGAGCCGCGTCGTCGATGTCGTAGGCGACAATAGACCGAGAATACCGAAGCTCGCGATGCTCGACGTCGACGCTGATGGGCAACCACGGATCCGCCTCGATAGCTTCCCACAGATCGTGTACGACCTCTTCGGACGCCGTGACTGTGAGAAGCCCCTTGGTAAGCGCATTGCCCGCGAAGATATCGCCGAAGCGCTCTGCGATGACGGCCTTGAAGCCAGCATGCTGGATCGCCCAGACCGCTGACTCCCTCGACGATCCGGTACCGAAGTCCTTTCCCGCGACCAGCACCGTTGCGCCCTGATACTGAGGAAGGTTCAGCACGAAGTCGGCCGAGTCACGCCAATCCGCGAACAGTATGTTGGTGTACCCGGTCGGTCGGAAGTAAGGCACGAAGCGCGCAGGGGCAATCTGGTCGGTGTCGACATCGTCACGACGCAACGGCATACCCGTTCCGACGTGCAGCGAAACGCCCTTCATGGCTGTCCCCTCATCCAGTGCTTTCGGCATTGCCTCATGTCAGGTCGGCCGGTGCGCTCAGCCGGCCGGCAATCGCGGTCGCGGCGGCGACCGGTGGTGACACGATGTGCGTACGTGCTCCCTTTCCCTGGCGCCCCTCGAAGTTGCGGTTGCTGGTAGAGGCCGCCCGCTGCCCCGGTCGCAAGCGATCTTCGTTCAGGCCGCAGCACATCGAGCAACCCGAACCGGGACGGAAGTCGGCTCCCGCCTCGGTGAAGACCCGGTCCAAGCCTTCCGACACAGCCTTGCGACGCACCGCCGCCGAACCGGCGACGATCATCAAGTCGACGCCGTCGGCCACCCGGCGCCCGTCGAGCACCTCGGCCACCTGGCGCAGATCCTCTATCCGGCCATTGGTACACGATCCGACGAACACCGTATCGATATCGATGTCGCGCATTGCGTGGCCCGGCCGCAGCCCCATGTACTCCAGTGCGCGTCCGGCCGCGTCGCGCTGGGCCTCGTCCGCGAGATCACCAGGGGCCGGGATCCGATCGGCCAGCGACACCGCCTGGGCCGGGTTGGTGCCCCAGGTGACGTAGGGCGTCACAGCCGAGGCGTCGAGCACGACCCGCTTGTCGAAGACAGCGTCCGCGTCGGAGACGAAGCTGCGCCACAGCTGCTGCTGATGGGCCAGCTCGGTGCCGACGGGCATGTCGGGGCACCCGGCCAGGTAGGTCAGCGTGGTGTCGTCCACGCCGACCAGACCCGCGCGTGATCCCGCTTCCACGCTAAGGTTGCACAGGGTCATCCGAGCTTCCATGGAGAGCTGCCGAACGACGTCACCGCGGTACTCGATGACGTGCCCCTGACCGCCGCCGGTGCCGATCTGGGCGATCAACGCCAGCGCCAGGTCCTTGGCCGTCACGCCCCCGGGCAGCGCGCCAGTGACATCGACCGCGAGGTCTTTCAGTCGCCGAACCGGCAATGTCTGAGTCGCCAGGACGTGCTCGACCTGACCGGTGCCGATTCCGAACGCCAACGCACCGAAGGCGCCGAGTGTGGTCGTGTGCGAATCACAGCAGACCACCGACATCCCGGGACGGACCAGACCGAGTTCGGGAACGATCACGTGCACGATTCCCTGGGAGCTGTCACCGAGGCGGTGCAGCGGAATTCCGAATTCGGCGCAGTTGGCCCGGATGAGATTGGACTGCCGCCGTCCCGCCAGCTCCCAGACAGCACCGTCAAGTTTTCCGGTCGGCGTGTTGTGGTCCTCGGTAGCGACCGTCAAGTCCGGGCGCCGGACGCTTCGCCCGGCCGCACGAAGGTCGTCGAAGGCTTGCGGGGTGTTGACCTCGTGCAGCACGTGCAGATCGATGTAGAGCAGGTCCTCGCCGCCCTCGCCGCGCCGTACGACATGCTGGTCCCAGATCTTCTGGGCAAGGGTCGAGCCCATGTCAGGCGCCCACCGGAGCGGCTGGTGAAAGGAGGTCCGGCCGTGGCTGCTTGCCCCGCGAGGTGTCACCGAACAGGTCGGACTCGCCTAGCAGGACGCCCGGGCCGGGCAGCTCGATATCAGCGGCTGAGCAGAAAACCGACCACAGCATCTTGATGGTGCGAGTCTTGGAAATGAAGGTCAGTCCGTACAGCTCAGCAGCCGGTCCGGTGGTCAGGGCAGCGTCAACGGCCCCGGACCGTGCAGCGTGGGCAGCCATGCTGGTGGACGAGGCAGCAACGACCTCGCGAGCGCGCATTCCCACCGGAAGCAGCTGCAGGATCAGCGGCGTCGGTGCCGGATGGGTGGCTACCCGCAGCTCCGCCGGCACGGCCTCGACAACGGCAATACCGTACTGCGGGGTTTCGTGGACGAACGCCCCGACCAGCCGCAGGTCGGGATCCATGTAGAACTCGGCGACGTTGGAATAGGCATTCGCGGCGACGAGAAACCGCGCCGATCCGCTCCGCACCGCGTTCGCCGCGTCTTCATAGCTGTCGTGCAACACGGTGGTGGACGACGACTCGTCCGCACGCAACGATGCGCCAGCTGCCATGTGCGAAGTGAGGCGCCTTGCAGCCGTCTCACTGCTCGTTCCGGCAGGTCCGAGCGTCGCTACGGTCGATTGTGCCGAACCTTCGGGCAGGCACAGATCCAAGAACAGGTCAATCGTTGTGCTCTGCATGTCTTCACCTCTCACTTCATGGATGCAGTCGATGCGAGGACGCCTGCGCCATTGGTGAGAACGCGGGCGGTGTGCTGCTCAGGTCAGCCAAGAGTCAGCAGGGTGAGCCAGTGTCGATAAGCCTCGAGCTCGCCGTGGACGACCCGGGAGTAGAGATCCTTCACCTTCCGGGTGACCGGTCCAGCAGCTCCGCCGTAGCCGACGTCATCCACCGACAGCACAGGGGCGATCTCGACGCCCGTGCCGGTGAGAAACACCTCGGCCGCGTCCTTCAACTCCGCCGCCGTCACCAGGCGCTGAACCACGGTGATACCCGCCTCTGCCGCGAGCAGCTCGATCACGCTGGCGCGAGTGATTCCCGGTAGCAGGTCGGCCGTGGCGGGCGGGGTGATTACGGTGCCGTCCCGTCCGACGACGAAGACGTTGGAGGTGGTGGCTTCGGACACGTTGCCGGCGAGATCGAGCAGGATCGCGTCGTCACAACCGTCAGCGACAGCGTCTTCCATGGCGAGGGCGTTATTGACGTAGAGCCCGGAAATTTTCGCCGAGCTGGGAACGCAATTCGTGGGCACCCGACGGAACCGGCTCACCTTGCATCGCACACCACGCTGGTCCACGTAGCTCCCCATGGGCAGCGCGCTCATCGTCAAGGCCGAGGACACCCCGCTGAGCCGTACACCAAACGATGTGCCGGGCTCCAAAGCGAGCTTATAACCCATCGGCCTAACGTAGGTGTCGTGCCGGCAGTCGTTGCGGCGCAGCAACTCCAGCACCAACTCTGCCAGCTCCGCAATCGGGTGGCCCAGGTCGAGCCTCAGGACGGCGGCCGAGCGTTGGAGCCGTTCCAGGTGCTCGTTCAAGCGGAACACCAGCAGGGTGCGCGCCGTGGGATCCCAGTACCCACGAATGCCCTCGAATACGCCGGTGCCGTAGTGCAGGGCCTGCGTGCTGGCCGGCAGTCGAACGTCCTCGGCAGTCATGAAGGCGCCGCCGTAGTAGACCGTTCGAGGACGGGGAGCACCGCCCTCGGCCGCACCGGGAGTCTGCACCGCTGAACCATGCGCGACGATCGTCATGCGCTGCTCCGGGCCGAGGCGATGGCCAGGGCCGCGAGGCGCTCCGGTTCGATCTCCCCATCACGGCGATCGTGGATTCGCGCGGCCTTCCAACTCACCATCGCACCGGTGCTGGTGATCGCGTCCATCCGGCCCAGCTCGATTTCACAGTCGACTCCGAATTCCGCGCGCACGGCTGCTGCGATCTCGACTCTGTCGATCTGCTCACCGGCTGCCTCGTCGACAGGTTCCAGGTGCACGACGACGACGTCGGCCCCCTCGCGTTGCTCGATCACCAGCCGGTAGTCGATCACCCCCCGGATGTGCAGGAAGAGCGTCTCTTCGATGTCGAATGCGCACACCGGCCGGCCGGCCAGGTGCAGCGCGTCGCGGACCCGTCCGATCGGTCGCAGCACCTGGCTCGTGGTTGAGTCGGCGGACGGGGCGAGCCGCACCATGTCGCCGGTGCGGTAACGGACCAGCGGCTTGGCGCCCTGGTAAAGATGGCTGATGACCAGTTCACCCTCGCGGACGGCGCCGGGACCCGGGGCAACCCGGCGCCCGAGATCGTCCACCACCTCGTAGAAGTTGTTCAGTGGCACGGTGTGCAGCAGGCCGTCGGCACGGCAGGACGCCAGGATCGAAGATTCCTGGGAGGCGTACATGCAGTTGTAGACGGCGCACCCCCACAACTGCCCCAACTGCTGCAGCATGGCCGGTGCCGCGAGCTCGCCCAGGGCCAGCATCAGCCTGATCTGGAAGGCGCTCTTGGGATCGGCCCCGGACCTGCGCAGTTCCTTGGCCAGGGTGATTGCCATTCCCGGCGTGCAGACCACTGCGGTGACCCCGAGTTCGGCGAGCAGCGTCAACGCCCGCGGGATGCCGACCACCGGTGAGTGGGGCCACATCTTCACCACGGTGTGCCCTAGGTTGCGGAGTACGTCACCGAACGTATCCCCCGTTGAGTGCAGCTCGGTCGGCCCGAGCACAGCTACCACGTGCCGATCGCCATGCTGGCGAAAGATGGCCTCGTAGGACAGCGTCAACGCCGTGTTGTTGACGATGGAATCTCGCTCGTCGCGGGGGCACGGGGTGGCACGACCGGTCGTGCCGGTTGTCTCGTAGAACGTCCATGCCTTGTCCAGGGGCTGCGACGGCACATCGAACAGCTCCGCCCGGAGATCGTCCTTTGTCGTGAACGGCAGCTCCTGCAGTGACTCCGTTGTCACCCCGGCGAGTGCCTCTGCGCTGTGATCGCGCAGCAGCCGACGGTAAAAAGGTGAATTCTGCCTGACGTACCGCAGGGTCGCCCGGATTCTTTCGGTTTGCAAGCTCTGCAACTCGGGGGCCGGGATATCCCCTGCGTAATAGCGGCGGTGCTCGGCTATGACTTGCTGGGCATACTCGCCGAGTTCTGGTCGGAAGAGAGTGAACAAGATGACCCGCTTCGGGATTCGGGGATGGTGGGATGTGCCGTCGGCGCACTCGCCGAGGTTCAGCGCAGCAGGGGCAGGCTGCCAACCATCCGGTTGACGTCCTTCTTGTTCCCGTACAGGCCGACGCCGACGAAACGCAGGTCAGCGGTCGGCGTCGCACCGAGGCGATCGACGTATTCCTCGTACGCGCGGCAGGACTGGGCCAGCGCGGTGAAGCCCACGCGCACCAGGCCGTCACTGTCCGAGCGTTTCCAGATGGCGTCGATCTGCTCTGCCTGCGCCGTCAGGATTGGCACCGGGACGCGGACCACGCCGGGATGGATCACGCCGTCGCTGTCCTTGACGTCCGGCCCGACCAGCTCCACGCAGCGCTGGCCCAGCGTCATGGTGATGACGCTGGCCGCGTTGGCCTGAAGTCCGGAGGCAAGCGAGTCCGCCACGACGACAACGCATTTGATGTGCTCGAGCTGTAGGTCCATGTCAGGCGTCCTTTCGATTGTCCAGAACGAGATCGGCGGCACCGTCCAGATCCACCGTCACCCAGGTGCTCAACGCGGCCCAAGCCTCCGCGCCGCGCTGGTGATCGGGGTGGATCAGGTAGCGCTCCAGTGCCACGCGATCGGCGAATTCGCCGATCAACGCGAAGTCGCGGGCGGCCGCGCGGGGTGTGGAATTGCGGCCCACTCTCCAGGACAGGATCTCTGGAATGTGGCGCCAGTGCTCCTCGGTGATGCGCTCGGCCCGCAGCACCTCAGGATCTGACCAGGAGCGTCCGGGTAGAAAGCTGAAGGACACGATGTGGGTAAGCACGGCGTCGCCCGATCCCGCGTCTGCCCTCAGGCCGAGGCGCCGGAGTAAGCCGGCGACAGCTCGGCGGCAAGGCGCGCCTGAACCACGGACATGTCCTCGCAGTCACCGTCCACCCGCTCGGCGATGTGGATGCGGTAAAGCTCCGCCAACTGCTCCTCATCGGGATGGACATCGATCTGTTCGAGCAGGTACCGCAGCACTGCCCGGCCGGAGTGCCGGCTGATGAGCAGGGAACGGTCACGGCCGAACTGTGCCGGCTCCACGTACTCATACGTCTCGGGGTTGCGCAGCATCCCGTGCTGATGGATTCCCGCTGCGGTGCCGAAGGCGTAGCGGCCGAAGATCGCCTTGGTGCGCGGCTCCTCGAGCCGAATCACCTCCCGCAATCGGTTGTAGACGCTGTACATGCCGGTGAGATCCACCCCAGTCGACAACCCGAGCTTGTGGCCCTTGTATGCGATCAGCGCACACAGCTCTTCGAGAGCGGTATTTCCGGCACGCTCACCGATGCCGCCGAGGGTCACCTGGACGTCATCGGCGCCGGCCTCCAGGCCGGCCACCGAGTTCGCCAGAGCGAGGCCGAAGTCGTTGTGGCAGTGCAACCCGATTCGTACCGGCGCAGGAGCCCAGGTTCTGATCTGCCCGATCAGATCACCGAACTCATTCGGAGTCATGCAGCCTGATGTGTCGGCGACGGGGATGTAGTCCGCGCCCGCCTCGACCGCGCTTTCGGTCAGGGCTTGCAGGAATTGCGGGTCACCGCGGGTGGCGTCCTCGATACCGAGTCCGAGCACCTCGACCCCGAGGGACTTGGCGAAGATGGCGGTGTCGACCAGCTCCGCGATCGCCTCCTTCCGGGTGATGCCGCGCTTGTGTTCCAGGTGCACGTCGCTGCCGGTGCCCATGATCTGGATGACGTGGTTGGCCGCGCCACCGGCCTCGACTGCTGTGGCGACATCGGAGCGGACCGCCCGGCACAGCGTGGCGAAGGGAATCCGGGTCAACGCCTGGGAAATCGCGCGGGTTGCCTCGAAGTCATTGGGAGAAGAGGCCGGAAAGCCGGCTTCGACGCAGTCGACGCCGAGCGCCTCGAGCCGCAGAGCGAGTTCGAGCTTGTCCGCGGTGGACATCGCATTGCCCGGCGCTTGCTCGCCGTCCCGCAGGGTCGTATCGAAGATGGAGATGCGGCGCACCGCAGGCACAGCGTTCATCGTTCCTCAGTTCTGGGTGGAGGTGACCGCGGCGGGGTTGCGCGGGGTGGTCGGCAGCGCAAGCAGAGCGATTGCGCCGATGACCACCCAGACGACCGGCCAGGACGAGCGGCCCAACAGGAAGGGGATAAGCAGTGGAGTCAGGAAGGCGGCACCGAACACGGTGGTGTTCTCTAGCCCGAGCGCCGTACCCGCTCGTTCGGCCCCCGCCATATAGGCGATCTCGGTGTAGGCGACACCGTGCCATGCGTTCGCCAGCAGGCCGCCGATCGCCAGAGCCGTGGCCACGACCAGGGTCGGAGCACCATTGAGCAGGGCGGCGATGATGAGCACGATGCCGGAGGCGACGCCGATCGCACGCACCATGCCCCGGCGGTTGCCGTGCAGATCGGTGTAGCGACCGCTGCCGATACGCGCTGCCGCACCACCTACCTGCGTTACCAGCAGGGTTGCGACGACAACCGCAAGACTTGCGTGCTTGACGTCGGTGAGGTAGATCGCGGCGAAGGTGAGAACACCCAGCTGCGGAAAGGTCAACATCGCACTGGCTGTGGCCAGCCGCCAGACATCCCTGCGGCGAAGGGGCGACACGGCCGACTCGGAACGGGCGGCCTTGGGCGCCGCTCCGGCCATGGACTCGGGTTGATGCAGCCACCGCCACGCCGCGGCCGCCGCTGCGACGCAGAACGCGGACAGCACCAGGTAAACTGGGCGGAAACCATGGTTTCGGGCCAGCCAGGGCAGCAGCAGCGTTCCGATCGAGCCGCCGGCCGGCATGGCGGTCTGCCGAATGCTCATGGCCAACCCTCGCTGGCCATCACGGAACCAGGACATCACCGCCCGGCCCGACGAGCCGTTCACACTTCCGCCCAGCACGCCGACGAGCAGCATGGCGACGGCCAGCAGGCCGATCGAGGGAATGCTCGACCCGTGTGGAACTACCAGCGCGGCCATCAGTGCCAGTGCCAATGCCGTGGACAGCAGCCCGATCAGCAGGATCTTGCGCTCACCGAAGCGGTCGGTCCACAGACCCCACACTATTTCTGACACCGCGATGCCGAGATAGATCGAGCCGAGCACGAAGCCGACCCCCGCGGTGGACAGATGGTAGGCGGCACGCATGGTGGGCCCGGTGACCGGCAGACCGGTGATGGCGGCAGAGAAGCTGGCCTGGGCAGCGACACCGACGCCGAGCACAACCCAGCGGTGGCGCGGGCCGAATCGCGGCTTCACCGGAGCGAGCGCACCGAGCATGTCAGGCGAGTTCAGTCGCGGCGAGGACACCTGGGACCTCCAGATCGCTCGACGGTGCGTTGGGAGCGACCGGCTGCTCCCAGATCACCAGGCCTACCGCGCCCTTCGGACTACGAGGGGCGTGCACGCTGTTGGGTGGCATCACCAGCAAGCTGTTGGCCGGGTACACGCCGTCGTCGGTCTCGAGCTCACCTTCAATGATCCAAATGATCTCGTAGCCGGGATGAAGATGAGCCGGCGCGTCGGCGCCCGGCAGATAGCGCATGATCGCCGCGGCGGGTCCGTCCACCCCGGTCTCGGCGGTCGAGTAGAGCGAGTGCATCTCAGCGCCGACCCGGCCGTCGCGCACCACGGGCTGGAACACCATCTCGCGCGGGCCGAAGGACTCGCCGGGGATCCCGGTGTACAGCGTCGGCAGAGAGGGCAAGGCACTGAGGTCAGACATGATTATTCCCTTGGTTGTAGTGAGCGGTTTTCACGTGACGTGGCAGCGAGAGCCGGGACCGGTCCTAGTCACCAACCTTGCCGGGGATCCCGTCTACCCAGCGACCGTCGTGGACGTCAGCGGCGGCCTGGTCGCGAAAGGCGTAAGTCTTGAGCAGCCAGCGCTGCAAGGCACTGTCGGGATCGGTAATCTCGATGTGCTCCCGATTGTGCAAGCCATCCTGATTGGCGAACGTGAGCAGGTCGCCGACCAGCAACCGATGCCGGGTTTTCTCTGCCCGAGACAGTGCATTCTTCAGCGACAGCAGCGCGTCCTTGGCTTCGGACGGTGCATCGGCGGCCACCGTGGTGTGGGTGTCCAGGTAACGGATGGAGTAACCACCGCTGAGGATCGCGTGAGAGGGTGATGCCTCCATCGCGATGCCGGCATCGCGTGACACCACATCGAACGGCGTCATGAAGTAGGACTGCCGCAGGATGTCTTGTACGTCTCGCTCGAGCAGCGCGAGCAGCAGCCGACCCGAGACGAAGCCGGTGTAGATCAGCTCGTCCGGCGGGCACCGCATGCCCAGCAGCGTGATGTAATCGGCGCGGACCGGATGGGCGGTGTGGTCGTTGTGGAACACCACCTCGCCATCGCTGTAGCCGGTCTGCTGGCCCTTGTAACGGTTGATCGCGACCACGTCGGTGAAGAAGTCGCCACCGAACCGAGTGGCGTAGGCCAGCAGCGGTGTGGCGGACAGCTGACCGAACAGCTCCAGCCAGGCCTCGGCCACGAAGGTGTGCTTGAGCGCCCGCTTGTCACCGGAGGGATCCTCGTTGTCGAGGATCGGGATCTCGTCATCGATCGGGCAGTTGCGCAGCACGTGCGCCTCGGCGATGCCCTGGGCTCGTTCGCTGCGAATCTGGTCGCAGGCGTGCCGAACCGACTTCGGGATGCCGGCCGCCCGCGCTGCTTCCGCCACGTGCCGTCGAAAGGTCGGGTAGTCCTTGTACGGGCTCACCTCTACGTTCGCCAGCGTGTTCTTCAGATCCGTTCGGTCAGACTCCGACAGCACCAGGAGCGGCTTCATACCCACCACCAATATCGCTCAATTATCCGGTCAGTTCATCTTTGCCAACTTGACTCCGGGCCACATCAGCCAACGGTTGAAGCGTGACCGCGCATGCCTCCACCTCTAGCCAAAAATGCACGCATAGCGACTGGTTCTCCACCAAAGGTGGTCTGCGCGCTAGCGTGTGCTAACACGATGAAAGGCCCTCAGGTGCACCTAACCCGCGAAGACGATCTCTCGCCGCTTCAGTTCACGCGTTCGGACGCCGTCGTCACCCTCCAGCTGAACCGGCCCGCCCAGGGCAACGCGATCGATCTGCCACTGGCCACGGCATTTCGGGATGCAGCGCGCTTGATCGTTACCTTGAAGGACGTGGCAGCGGTGGTTCTCGCCGGCACGGGCGGGTTATTCTGCGCCGGCGGTGACGTCAGAGCGATGGTCGCGGCCCCTGACCGACCGGCGTTCATCGGCCAGTTGGCCGACACGCTGCACGAGGGACTGCTGCACCTGCGTGCGGCGCCCGTCCCAATCATCGCGGCGGTGCACGGACCGGTGGCCGGCGGCGGCCTCGGTCTGGTGCTGGCGGCCGACATCGCCATCGCCGCGGAATCAGCGACCTTCTGCGCCGCCTACTCCCGGATCGGGCTGTCACCGGACTGTGGAGTCACCGCGCTGTTGCCGCGCGCCGTGGGCATGCGGCGAGCGGCCATGCTGATGCTCACCGACATGACGCTGGACGCCGCGCGGGCCGCGGAGTGGGGTCTGGTCAGCGAAGTCTGCGCCGATGACGCGCTGGATGCGCGGGTGACTGAACTGGCCTCACAACTGGCCCAGCAGCCCGGCAGGTCAGCGGGTGAGACCGCGCGACTGCTGCGGGCGGGCTGGGAGCGCGATCTCGGCCAGCAGCTCGGCGACGAGGCCGCGACGGTGTCCGCCTCGAGCGCCGACGAGCACGTCACTCAGCTCATCGGCGCCTTCCTCCGGTCGCGCGGGGCGGCTGGCTCCTCCGCACGGCAACAACCCCCGAACTCCGAGGCTTGGTAGCGTGGCTTCATGCTGCAGGACCTCTCCGGAGCCGCCCCGACGCCCACCGATGACGCCCGCGGCGCCCGGCCCAAGGTGGGCGTGCTGGTCGTCGCGTACAACGCCGAGTCGACCCTGCAGGCCACCCTCGACCGCATCCCGTACGACCTGCGGCCCCGGATCGACGAGATCCTGATCTGTGACGACGCCAGCCAGGACAACACCGTCGACGCGGGCCTGGCCTGGCGCGAGGCCAACGGCGCCATCCCGACCACCGTGATCAGGCATGTCAGCAACCTCGGCTACGGCGGCAACCAGAAGGCCGGCTACCAGCTGGCGATCGAGCGCGGCCTCGACATGGTGGTGCTGTTGCACGCCGACGGCCAGTACGCCCCCGAGGCGATGGGCGACCTGCTCGGCCCGCTGGAGCGCGGCGAGGCCGACGCGGTGTTCGGCTCACGGATGCTGGAACCCGGCTCCGCACGCGCCGGCGGCATGCCGCTGTACAAGTACCTCGGCAACAAGGTGCTGACCGCCTTCGAGAACCGCCTGCTCAGCTCGTCCCTCTCGGAATTCCACTCCGGCTACCGCGCCTACCGGCTGTCCGCGCTCGCGGAGCTGCCGATCGAGTTCAACACCGACGACTTCGACTTCGACACCCAGATCATCATCCAGCTGCTCGACGCCGGAAAGCGCATCGTCGAGGTTCCGATTCCCACCTATTACGGCGACGAGATCTGCTACGTCGACGGCGTGAAGTACGCCCGTGACGTGGTCCGCGACGTGGCGCAGTACCGACTCGCGAAGCTCGGCATCGGCACCCACAAATGGGTACCGAGTGACCCCGAGTACGGCGGTAAGGAGGCCGAGGGCACCTCGCACACCGTCATCACCGGCATGCTGGCCGACCTGCCGTCCGGCCGTGTTCTCGATCTCGGCTGCTCCGGTGGCAGGCTGTCCGAGCGGATCCGCGCGCTCGGCCACAAGGTCGTCGGCGTGGACAGCATCGAGATTCCCGGCGTCCGGTCCCGCGTCGACGACTTCTTTCTCGGCGACCTCGAGGACGGCATCGCCGAAGAGGTGGGCGGCGACTACGACGTCGTCGTGGCCGCGGACGTCATCGAACACGTCCGCGATCCCGAGCGGCTGCTGCGCCAGATGGCCGAAGTCCTGTCACCGACCGGGCAGATCATCATCTCGACCCCGAACTTCGGCCACTGGTACTCCCGCGGCCGGGTCGCCGCCGGTGCGTTCGACTACGACCGCCGGGGCATTCTGGACGAGACGCACCTGAGGTTCTTCTCGCGCAAGGGACTGCGCCGGACGATCAGCGCCAGCGGACTGGACATCGTGCAATTGGAATACACCGGCCTGCCGTTCGAGGTGCTGACCCGGGATGACAGCTGGAAGTCGCGCTCCGCCCGACGCGTCGATCGCAAGCTCGTCGAACTTCGCCCCACCGTGTTCGGCTACCAGTTCGTCGCGCGGCTACGGCCCCACAACGCCGGCTCCGTCACGCACCATGCCTGAGGCAACCACCGCGACGGCTGTCTCGCGGGACGTCGGCACCGCAAGCGGGTCCGGTCTGGAGGTTGCGCGGGCGCGCCGACTGGTGCTGCTGCTGGCCCTCATCGCGTTCGGGCTGAAATTGATCATCGCGGCGACCACGTACGGCACCAACGACATCCGGCACTGGACGGACTTCGTCAACGGAGTTGCCGGCCGTGGACCTGTCGGTGTGTACGGCATCCACTTCGAGCGCTCCTTCTACAACCACCCACCGCTGATCGGCTACCTGCTGGAGCTAGTGAACTTCGGACGCCATCACGGGTTCAGCATCCAGTTCTCCATCCGGTCGGTGGCCAGCCTGGCCGACGTCGCGTCCGCCGTCCTGGTGTTCGAACTGCTGCGCCGCCGCCGGTCGCTGCGCGAGGCGACCTGGGCCGGCGGCCTCGTCGCATTCAGCCCGGTGCTCTTCGTCATCTCGGGCTTTCACGGCAACACCGACCCGATCTTCGTGATGCTGACCCTGCTGGCGCTTTACCTGCTCGGCGACCGGGACAAGCCGGTGGCCGGTGGCATCGCGATGGGGCTGGCCATCGGCATCAAGATCGTCCCGGTTGTCGCGGTGCCCGCATTGCTGGTGCTCGCGCTGACCAAGGGTCGCCGACCGTTGATCCGGTTCTCGGCCGGCTTCCTGGCCGCGTTCGGAATCACCTGGCTGCCGGCGCTGATCGGCCAGGGGCCGGCCGTCCGCAAGGACGTCCTGGGTTACGCCGGAAGCGGCATCAGCCAGTGGGGCCTCATCCAGATCGGGCACTGGTTCGGGAACCCCGGCTGGGCGAACTTCCTGATCGGCACCGGCCGCTTCCCCGTCGTGCTGCTGTGCGCTGTGGTGCCCGCGCTGCTGGTGTGGCGCCGACCCGGCATGGCGGCCGAGGCCGTCGGGCTCTCACTCGTCGCGTTCCTGTTTCTCAGCCCCGCGTTCGGAACGCAGTACCTGGTCTGGGCGATGGCGGGGGCGTACCTGCTGAACTTCGGCTGGGCAACCGTCTACAACCTGGGCGCCGGGCTCGTGCTGTTCAAGGTCTACACCCGGTGGAGCCACGGCTTCCCGTGGGATCACGCCAACTACTGGGGCCTGGACCACGGGGAGTTGATCGGCGCGCTACTCGTCTGGGCGTGCCTCGGGATCATCAGCGGGCTCGGCATCCGCCGCATCCTCCAACAGCCAGGGCCGATCTGATCTAGGCTTCGCCACGTGAGCGAGAGAGAAGAAAAAGACGACAAGCTGGTCTGGATCGACTGCGAGATGACCGGGCTGGAACTGAGCCGGGACGCCCTGATCGAGATCGCCGTGCTGGTGACCGACAGCGAACTCAACGTGCTGGACGGGGGCCTGGACATCGTGATCGGCTGCGCCGACGACGTGCTCGACACCATGGTTCCGTTCGTGCGTCAAATGCACGAGACGTCCGGTCTGACAGAGCTGGTCCGCAAATCCACGGTCACCCTGGGCGAGGCTGAGCGCCAGGTTCTCGACTACATCAAACGCTTCGTTCCCGAACCGAGAACCGCCCCGCTGTGTGGCAACTCGATCGCCACCGACCGCGGTTTCATCATCCGCGACATGCCCGATCTCGATGCTCACCTGCACTACCGGATGATCGACGTGTCCTCGATCAAGGAACTGACTCGCCGCTGGTACCGCCGGGTGTACTACGGCCAGCCGGCCAAGGGACTGGCTCACCGGGCGCTTGCTGACATTCACGAGAGTGTCGGCGAGCTGCGCTATTACCGGGCCACCGTCTTCGTGCCACCGCCCGGCCCTAACAGCGACCAGGCCGCTGCGGCAGCCAAGGCGGTGCTCGGTGGTGGCAGCGGGGTGCCCGTTGTTGCCGAGGCGCAATCGACTGCCAACCCGGTAGAGAGCTAGCCGGACGAGCAGCTAAACTGATCTGGCTCTGCGGATCTGCCACGGCATATCGGCAGGGCAATGGTGGGTGTAGCTCAGCTGGTAGAGCGCCGCGTTGTGGTCGCGGATGTCGCGGGTTCAAGTCCCGTCACTCACCCCACTGCAGCCTCCGGTTTCCCCGGGGGCTGCTTTTTATCGGTGGCGCGGTTTGCTACGGACGGCGCCGGCTCAGAAGGAAACCCGGCCGGCGGTCCGGCGCATCCGCAGGCCGGCGAGTAGCAGTTGCGCCCCAAGACACGCCCCGACGCCCTCGCCGGAGCGCAGCCGCAGGTCGAGCAGCGGCTCCAGGCCCAGTTCGGTCAGCACCAGTCCGTGCGCCCGCTCCCGGCTGCGCTGGCCCGCGATCAGGTGCGCCTGAACGCCTGGCTGCATTCGTACCGCGAGAAGCGCGGCGACACTGGTGGCCAGGCCGTCGAGAACCACCGCCGCACCCGCCGACGCCGCACCGAGCACGACGCCGGTGAGCATCGCGAACTCGGGGCCGCCGAGTGCGGACAGCAGCACGGACGGCTCGTCCAGGTCGTGCCCGTATTTGGCCCGGGCCCGCTCTGTCGCAGCGTCGACCACCTCGCGCTTGCGTTCCAACATCGCCGCGTCCGCTCCGACGCCCAGCCCGACGACGTCCGTGGCCGGCACACCCAGCAGCACACCCGCGAGCGCTGCGGCGACGGTGGTGTTTCCGACCGCCACCTCGCCCAGGCACACCAGGCCATCGGCCGCCAGTGACCCCCCGAGTTCGCTTCCCTCGGCCAGCAATCTGGCCGTGTCGGCCGGCGTCAGCGCGTCCGTCCGGACGAGATCACCCTGTACCGATCGGGCACTTGCCCACACCGACCGGATGGCCAGCCCCGTCGCCGCCGCGGTGACGGCCGCGAGGGACTCCCCCGCCTCGGTCGCCGCGTACACGTCGGTGCTCACGCTGTCGGGATAGGCCGAGACGCCCAGCCTGCTCACCGGGTGCTGGGCGAACACCAGGGCCAACGAACCGCCGGTGAGTTCGGCATGGCCGAGCGCGAGCACCCGGTTCACCATCGTGTCGAGCACGCCGAGGGAACCGGGCGCGGTGAGCAGCCGATCGCCGGAGTCGCGGGCGCTGACCACCGCGCCGGCGGTCGGGGCCGCGAGCTGTGCTTGCTGGGATGCGGGCGGTACAGCCTGGGCTGCGGTGGCCAGATAGGACGGTGGCGGGGCCTGGTCGTCGTCCGGCCAGCGTTCGGACATCACGACCTCATCGAGCGTCAGTCGCTGGGACCAGCCGGCGCGCTGCAGGCCCGGCTCCGGCGGTCGCTCGTCCGGCCAGCCGAGGCAGAGCCATCCCAGCGTCTCCACGCCCGGCGGCAGGTGCAGCAGCTCTACCAGGTCAGCCGGCTGGAACAGCGTCACCCAGCCCATGCCGAGGCCGGCCGCGCGTGCCGCCAGCCACATGTTCTCGATGGCGCAGGCGCAGCTCCACAGGTCGGCATCGCCGAAGCTGGCCCGGCCGAGCACGCCAGCGGCCGGTGCTCGCCGATCGCAGGCCACCACGATGCCCAGCGGTGCCTCCCGGATGCCCTCGAGTTGCAGGTCGAGTAACCGCGCCCGCCGGTCCGGCTCCAACTGCTCGGCCTGGCGCAGTCGCTCCCGGTCCGACAGCAGCACGGCGCGGTCCCGAGTCGCGGCCTCGCGCACGACGATGAAACGCCAGGGCTGGGAATGCCCGACCGACGGCGCCTGGTGGCCGGCACCCAGGACCGCGTCGAGCAGCTCGGCCGGAACCGGGTCGGGACGGTAGCGGCGGACATCGCGGCGGGCGCCCAGCACAGTCGCCAGCGCAGCCCTCACCTGCTCGCCCAGCGCCCAGCCGGACGGATCACCGGCCCGTTCCGAGGCGGCCGATTGATCCCCGATGATAGGCACGGGCCTCGGCCAGGTCACTCCGGATCACCACCGTCTGAACTGGCACCGTCTGAACTGGCACCGTCCAAGGCCGTCAGCAGTTGCCGCATGGCGGCGTCGTCCCGTACCGAGATCCGTACCCATCCCGGGCCGAGGCCGGGAAAGGTGTCCGCGCGGCGCACCGCAATGCCAGCCGAACGCAGTTCCGCGTGCAACCGCTGCCGCTTGGGATGACGGGTGAGGACGAAGGGGCCAGCCGGATCGGGCGCCACCTCGAAGCCACGCTCGGCCAGCGCGATGGACAGCCAACCCCGTTGCTCGGTCAGCGCCACCGCACGCCGGTGTCCCTCCCGGACGCCCTCGGCGCTCATGCAGCCGGCTGCGGCGGCCAGTGCCGGGCTGGACACCGACCAGTGCGGCTGCACGGCGGCGGCCGCAGCGATCGCGGCGGGATCACCCAGCAGGTACCCGATCCGCAGTCCTGCCAGCCCCCAGGTCTTGGTCAGCGACCGCACCACGACGATGCCGTCGAGGTCCGGGTCGTCGGCCAAGCTCTGCGGCTCGTCCGGAACCAGATCCATGAACGCCTCGTCCACCAGGAGAACGCGGCCGGGCCTGCGCAGCTGGCGCAGCGTCTCGCGAGGGTGCAGCACCCCGGTCGGGTTGGTGGGGTTACCGATCACCACCAGCGTGGCATCCTCAGCAACCGTGGTCGGGTCGAGCTGGAACCAGTCTTCGGCCTTCAGCACGACTCGCTCGATCTGCCAGCCGGACGCTCGCAGGGCGACCTCAGGCTCGGTGAACTGGGGATGGACGATGACTGCCTTGCCACGCGTAAGCCCCTGTGCAATAAGGGTGAACGCCTCTGCCGCGCCGGCGGTCAGCAGCACCTCGTCCTCGGTCCGGCCGTGCCGCTGTGCCACCGCGGCGGTCGCGGGCCGGGCGTCGGGATAGTCGCGCAGGTTCGCGCAGGCCTCCCGCAGAACGCCGGCGAGCCAGTCCGGAAGCGGGTCAGGGGCAACGTTGACGGCGAGGTCGAGCAGGTCGGGACCGAGCTCGGCGTCACCGTGGTGGCGCAGATCGGCCAGCCAGTGCCGCGCAATGGCCACCGTCGCCCGCGGGCTCGCGGTCTTGTCGACGAGCAGCTCCGCCGACTGTTCGGCGAGCCTCCCCTTCCAGTCCGGGGACCCGAGCAGCGCCGCGGCCTCGGCGACGCTGACCGTGCCGACCGCCTCGGCCACCCGGTCGCTGGGATGTGGGACGGCGACCCGACTGAGCTTGGCGGCCGGGTGGAGCAGCAGCGGCACGTCGTACTCCCGAGCCAGTACCAGCAGGGCCTCTTCGTTCGCCTTGGCCTCGACGGTGGCGAAGGCATCGATCGCCGCCGGGGTGAGCCCCACGCCGGCGAGAGCTACTTCGAGCAGGGACCGCAGCTCGTCCACGGAGACCCCGAAGCTCGCACCGATTCCGGCCACGAGCAGCGGGCCGTCCGCTATCGCCGGCAGGGCTGCCGCGTTCGTGCGCGTTGTCATCGGCACGCTTGCACGAAACGCTGCGCCGCGGACGGCTGGCCGGCCCAGTGCGTGTGCAGGTACGAGGCGTGGATTCGGCCTGTGCTGAAACCCTGCCTGGCGCCGCGATGCTCACCGGCATACAGCCAGGCCGCGACGTCGCCGTGGCCGGGATCGGTGACCGTCCGGTGGAACTCGTGCCCGTGCACCCGCTCGCCGGCGCGGGCAACCGGTGAGTCCGATTCGGCGATCGCCTCGCGGTATCCGAGGGTCAGCCGCCGGGTCATGCGGGCGTGCGCGTCGAGCTTGCCGACCATCGGCTTGCCGTCGAGTTCGGTTGTCAGGTAGAGCAAACCGGCGCACTCCGCGGCGATCGGGCCGTCGAATTCCGCCAGGTCCGCTCGCAACAAGGCATTGTCCGACAGCGCCTCGGCGTGCAGCTCGGGGAACCCGCCGCCGATGACGACCCCCGCCGTGCCCGCTGGCAGCGCCGCGTCCCGGGTCGGGTCGAACGGTGTGACCAGGGCGCCCGCCGCGGTCAGCAGCTCACTGGTCTCGGCGTAGCTGAAGGTGAATGCCGGGCCGGACGCAACCGCGATAAGGACGTCACTGCCAGCACATTCGACCTCGTCAGCCGGATTCCACGGTGCGACGTCGAGGTCCGGGGCGGACTCGGCGACCGCGCGCACGGCCGCGAGATCGACACTGCTCTCGATGAGATCGGCGAGCGCGATGACGGTCCGTTCGGCCTCGCCGTGTCGCTCGGCCGCGGGGATCAGACCGAGATGCCGCGATGGTGTTACGACGGCGTCCGACCGGCCGATCGCACCCACCACCGGGGTGCCCACCTCGGCCAGCGCGTCCCGCAGCAGCCGCTCGTGCCGATCGCTGCCAACCCGGTTGAGGATCACCCCTGCAATGCGAATGTCCTTGTCGAACAACTGCATTCCCAGCACGAGCGCGGCGGCTGACCGGCCCTGGGCGGTGGTGTCGAGCACCAGCAGCACCGGTGAGCCGGTCAGCCTGGCGATGTGGGCGGTCGAGGCGAAGCTGCCCCGTCCGACGGCTCCGTCGTGCAGGCCCATCACTCCTTCAATGACGGCAATATCGGCTTGCCGCGGAGTCCGAGCGCCGTGCAGCAGCAGCGGGGCGATCCGCTGTTCACCGACCAGCCAGGCGTCGAGGTTGCGCCCGACCCGGCCGGCGGCGAGCGCGTGATAGCCGGGGTCGATGTAGTCAGGGCCGACCTTGTGGCAGCTGACCTCAAGCCCCTGCCTGCGCAGGGCCGCGAGCAGGCCGGTCGCGACCATGGTCTTGCCCGTCCCGCTGGCCGGCGCGGCGATGACCACCCGGGGTAGCCGCCCGCGGCTCACCACTCGATGCCCCGCTGACCCTTTTGGCCAACGTCCATAGGATGTTTGACCTTCGTCATCTCGGTCACCAGGTCGGCGTGTTCGAGCAGCGCCGGTGCGGCGTCGCGGCCGGTGATGACGACGTGCTGCGCGCCCGGCCGGTTCTCCAACGTGTGCACGACCTCGTCGACGTCGACCCAACCCCACTTCATCGGATAGGTGAACTCGTCCAGGACGTAGAACCGGTAGGTTTCGGCGGCGAGATCCCGCTGAATCTGCCGCCAGCCTTCCTGGGCGTCCGCGGCATGGTCGGCCTCGTGGCCGGGTCGCTGAATCCAGGACCAGCCCTCCCCCATCTTGTGCCAGCGGACCGGGGCCCCCTGGCCCGTCGTCTCGTACACCGTGTTCAGCGCGGTGAACGCCGACTCCTCGCCGACCCGCCACTTGGCACTCTTCACGAACTGGAACACCCCGACGCTCATGCCGGCGTTCCACGCGCGCAACGCCATACCGAACGCGGCAGTCGACTTTCCCTTCATCGGGCCGGTGTGCACCATGGTCAGCGGCCGGTTGCGGCGCTGCCGGGTGGTGAGGCCGTCCTGCGGGACCGTCTCTGGTTTGCCCTGTGGCATCAGGCTGCCCTCCAATCGCTGACGATGGCGGTGAGTGGTTCGCTGGTGACGTCACCCAGCGATAGGTACTGCGCGTGCAGGTCATAGGCCAGCCGCTCGGCCAGCCGCAGCCGCACCGGGCCGCGCTCGCAGTCAACGATGATCACGTCCTGCCCGCGCAGGCCCAACCCGGCCCGGGCGGCGGCCTTGGTGTCGGCGCGACCATCGGTGATGACAATGATCAGCGGCCGGCGCACCGAATCCCGCAGCGACTCGGTGCGAATCACCTGTGCGGCTTTGGCCAAACCAGCCGCCAGCGGGGTGCGGCCACCGGTCGCGAGGGCGTCGAGCCGGCGGGCCGCCGAGGACACCGAACCGGTCGGTGGCAGCACCAGTTCAGCCGCGGCCCCGCGGAACGTGATCAGGCCGACCTTGTCGCGGCGCTGGTAGGCGTCCAGCAACAGGGACAGGATCGCGCCCTTGACCTCACTCATCCTGGTCCGAGCCGCCATCGATCCGCTGGCATCCACCACGAACAGCACCAGATTGCCCTCTTTACCGTGCTGCTCGGCGCGGCGCAGATCCTGGCGCGCCAGCCGCAGTTTGCCGGTGTCGCGGCCGCGTGACAGTTGCTGGGGCGCGGCCGCAGCCACGGTGGCGCTCAGGTGTATCGGGCCGCTCGTCGCGCCGGCGGGCAGCGCGCGCACGACCCGGCCCCTACCGGTACGGGCGGCGGCCCGGCGGCCCGGGGCTCCCGCGGACCGGCCGGTGCCCCGGAGCACTTTCGCCTTTCCAGCCCGGCCGGTCGCCACCGTCTGGGATCCGCTCGCGCGGGGTTGGCCGTCCGGCTGCTGGTCCGGCTTGCCAGCGTCTGAGGACTTGCCAGCGTCTGAGGAGTCGCGCGCATCTTCCGTGCCGGGTTCCGTGGTTTCAGACTCCGCTGTCCCGGAATCATCCGACGGTGGTTCACCGCCGCCGTCCGGATCGGGTTCGGGCTCATCCTCCGGCCGCGAGCGCTCCAGCGCATCATCCAGCGCCTCGGTGTCCAAGCCGGGCTCGTCAAAGGGATTGCGCCGGCGGCGGTGCGGCAGCGCCAGCAGAGCAGCGGCCCGGACGTCCTCCTCGGTTACCTGGGTACGCCCGTGCCACGCCGCATGAGCCGCGGCGGTGCGGGCGGTGACGATGTCGGCACGCATGCCGTCCACGTCGAACGCCGCACACACCTCGGCGATCTGGCGCAGCGCCGCGTCCGTCAGCACGACCTGTCCCAGCAGTTCCCGGGCACGGACGATCTGCTGGGCAAGGTCGGCCTCGGCGGCGGCCCAGCGCTCGGCGAAGTCGGCCGGGTCGGCGTCAGCGTCCAGTCGTCGCCGGACCACCTCGACGCGCACCTCCGGGTCGCGGCTGGCGGCCACGTCCACGGTCAGCCCGAAGCGGTCCAGCAGCTGCGGGCGGAGCTCACCCTCCTCGGGGTTCATCGACCCGATAAGGACGAACCGCGACGGGTGGCTGACCGACACGGCATCCCGCTCGACGTGGTTGCGGCCCATCGCCGAGGCATCCAGCAGGACGTCCACCAGGTGGTCGGCCAGCAGGTTCACCTCGTCGACATAGAGGATTCCGCGATGCGCACCGGCGAGCAGGCCGGGCTCGAACGCGCGGGTGCCGTGGGACAGCGCCTTTTCCAGGTCCAGCGAGCCGACCACCCGGTCCTCGGATGCGCCGACCGGCAGTTCCACCAGCCGGGCGGGTACGACGACGGCCTTCGGGTCGAGGTGCGGCCCGTCCGGGCAGTTCGACTGCGGCGCGGCCGGATCACAGCCGAACCGGCAGCCCTCGACCACCGCGAGGTCAGGGAGCAGCGCGGCCAGCCCGCGGACCGCTGTCGACTTGGCGGTCCCCTTCTCGCCCCGCACCAGCACGCCGCCGATCGCCGGGGACACCGCGTTCAACAGCAGGGCGAGCCGCATGTCGTCCGCGCCGAGGACGGCCGAGAACGGGTACCCCTTGAGATCCTGGGGGATGGTCATGAGGCGGGCTCTCCTGGCTGGTCTGATGCGGTCTGCGTCGGCTTCGGCATGGTCAGTGGGGTGGCAATCCGCGGCAGTCCCGGCGGGGCGCCGGACGTGATCAGGCGGGTCAGGGCCTCGGTGTCCAGGTGCTCCCGTACGGCATCGGCGAGCCGGTCGAGCTGCCGTTCCGTGACGGCGGCGACCTCGGTGTCGGGCGCGACGGTGAAGTCCCGTCCCGCCGCCGAGGCCGCCCGGGTCAGGAACGCCCTGCGGAAACCGTCGCTGTCGAAGGCGCCGTGCCAGGTGGTGCCCCACACGCCGCCGCTATGGTAGCCGTCCAGGAAGGGTTCGGCCTGCCCGGTCGCGGTCAGGGTGGCGATGCCGTGGTGGATCTCGTACGCGGTGCTTACCGGCTGTCCGAAGGCGGTTCCGGTGGGACGCCCGAGCACCTTGTCGGCCTGGAACCGCACCGCCACCGGCAGCATCCCCAGACCGGGCACGATGCCCGCCCCGGATTCCACCTCATCGGTGATCGTCTCGGCGAGCATCTGGTAGCCGCCACAGATGCCGAGCACCGGACGGCCGAGCACCCCGCGTCGCAGCAGCGCCTGGTCCAGCCCCTGCTCACGTAGCCACGCCAGGTCGCTCACCGTCGCGCGGCTGCCCGGCAGCACCGCGAGGTCGGCCTCGGCCACGTCGGCCGACGAGGTCGTCCAGTGCACCAGCACACCCGGCTCGCGCCCGAGGGCGTCGACGTCGGTGGAGTTGGACGTCCGGGGCAGCCTGATCGCGGCCACCCGCAGGACGTCGGCGCCTACCGGCTTGCCACCATCGATGGCCCAGGGCAGCGACAGCGAGTCCTCGGCGTCCAGATCCAGGTCCGGCAGCCACGGCAGCACACCCAGCACGGGGCGCCCGGTCAGCTCGCGGAGCATGTCCAGCCCCGGCGCGAGCAGCCGGTCGTCCCCCCGGAACTTGTTGACGACGAAGCCGGCCACCAGCGACTGGTCCCGGGCGTCGAGCAGGGCGAGGGTGCCGTAGAGCGCGGCGAACAGGCCGCCGCGGTCGATGTCACCGACCACCAGGGTGGGCAGGTCGCGCTGGTCGGCGAGCCACATGTTGGCGAGGTCGCCCGCGCGCAGGTTGATCTCGGCGGGGCTGCCGGCACCCTCGCACACCACCACGTCATACCGGGAGCGCAGCGTGTCGTAGCTGGCCAGTACCTGCTCGCGCAGCGCGGTCTTGAGCTCGCGGTAGCCCAGGGCGTTGGCCTGGGCGTAGGGCTTGCCGTGCAGCAGGACGTGGGATTGCCGGTCGCTGCCCGGCTTGAGCAGCACCGGGTTCATCAGCACCGACGCCTCAATGCCGCACGCCCGCGCCTGCAGGGCCTGGGCGCGGCCGATCTCGCCACCGTCGGCCGTGACCGCGGAGTTGTTCGACATGTTCTGGGCCTTGAACGGCGCAACGGACACTCCCTGGCGCGCCAGCCAGCGGCAGATTCCGGCGGCGAGCAGGCTCTTGCCCGCGTCCGAGCTGGCACCAGCGACCAGCAGCGAGCCCTTCACCGACGTGCCCGTGTCAGCACGAGCCCTGCGCTGAGTACCGCTACAGCGGCGCTCTGCACGACATGGCTGAGCCGGACGGCGTTGCCGATGTCCTGCGGGTCCGGCTCGCGGCCGAAACCGAGCGTCGGGCGCTCCTCGACATGGCCCCGGTAGGCGGTGCGGCCCCCGAGCCGAACGCCGAGCACGCCCGCCATCGCGGCCTCGCAGTGACCGGCGTTCGGGCTGGGGTGCCGGCTGGCGTCGGCTCGCCACGCACTCCAGCCGCCGCGTGCCGAGCCATGGACTGTGCGCGCGCCGGCCAGGGTGAGCAGTGCGGAAAGCCGGGCCGGGGCGAGGTTGAGCAGGTCGTCCAGGCGCGCAGCGGCGGTACCGAAGCGGGCGTAGCGGGGCGAGCGGTGGCCGACCATGGCGTCCAGGGTGTTGACCGCGCGGTAACCGAGCAGGCCGGGCAGGCCGGCGACCGCTCCCCAAAACAGCGGCGCCACGACTGAGTCGGAGGTGTTCTCGGCGATCGACTCGACCGTGGCCCGCGCCATTCCGGCCGCGTCGAGCTGGTCGGGGTCTCGGCCGCACAGGCTGGGCACGAGCGCCCGCGCCGCCTCGGTGTTCCCATCGTCCAGGTGGCGCGCGAGGCTGGAGCCGATGCGCCGCAGGCTGGCGCCGCCGACGACTGCCCAGGTGGCCGTGGCGATGGCGAGCGTACGGACGGCAGGATGGTGGCGCAGTCGGCGTTCGGCCGCGGCGGCGGCGGCGGTGAGCGGCAGCATGCAGAGCGCGGTGAAGACGGTGCCGTTGAGGCGGCTGTCGGCATACAGGTTCCGCTCGAGCGCGGAGGCGAACGAGCCGAAGGCGGCCACCGGATGGGCGCGGGCGGGATCGGCGAACAGCTCATCGGCGAGGACGCCGAGCAGCAGGCCGGCCGCGACAGGTAACCGCGACATCTAGTGGCGGGTCAGCGATCGCGCGTGCGACGTTCGACTGCCGGGTTCATGCACGGTCATTCCACTTACCTCCGTCGGGTATCCACGCCCTGGGGCCACTGCCGACGGCCGAAGTATCCTGGCTCCCGATTCCGGCCGCTGGGCGGCGCGTCGCTCACCCCACCTTCCAGCCTTGCGGCCGTGGTGTGTCGGGGCTTGCTCCTCGGTAACAGTGGCGGGACCGCGCCGGATTTCCACCGGACTTCCTTCACTGCCGTCTGGCCAACCCAACCACAGTGGCCGAACGAGGGTCAACGCCGACACCCGGTTGTCTGGGCTAGGGTGGCCGGTCTGGTAAGGTTTCGACTCGTGCTCAGCAAGACCGGGCGCAGCAACTGAACAGGCGCCGCTAGCTCAACTGGCAGAGCAGCTGACTCTTAATCAGCGGGTTCGGGGTTCGAGTCCCTGGCGGCGCACAGACCTCGGGCCCCCGGGAAACCGGGGACCAGAGTCATGTTCCGTCCAGGTGAGGCGTCGCCGGGCGGCGCTAGCGCTCGCGGGCTGCCGGTTCCTTCCATTTTGAGCGTCGTTCCCTCTTCGCTGGTCGGGGGGTGTGGCCTCTGCGACGAAGACTATTCCCAGCCGGTAGTTGGTGAAGTCGAAGCACAGCTGGGACGCCAGCTGCGCTCTGTCCGGATCAGTTCGGTGCTGCCCCACACCGGATCTCGCCGCCCGGCGCCGCACGCAGCTTCGTGACCGCAGCGGGAACGTCAGGCCGAGGAGCTGCGAGTTCTGCCAGCCGACCTCAGTCAGCGTGCGCGAGGCAACGTACTTGGGGATGCGGTTGTACCTTCTGGTCAGCTCCCCTGCCAACCCGGTGCGTTCTCGTCCCACATGCCCCACGAGCCGGCGAAGATCTCGTACGTTCTGCGACCGAGCAGCAGCGCCTCGGTTCTGCTCTCCCACTCCTCAACGATGTGGTCGACGCCGTCCCCGTCGGGCTGGTCCGCCGCGGCCGCGTCGTAGTCCATCGCCCAGCCGCCGTGCTCGAAGCCGCCTTCGCGATCCTCGTCCGGGCCGCCGCGCGCCTGGACGACGCCGTCAAGAGTGATAGAACGCCTGCACCACGATGGAGCTCCTGTCGCTTATCACTGGAAGTTGAGTGGAAGGGGGTTGACGAGCGTTCCGCCGAGTGCCACCATACAACCAAATGATTGTACAAGATGCAGTGAGCGAAGCCGAGGTCGACCGGATCTTTCGGGCCTTGGCAGATGCGACGCGACGCGACATCGTGCGGCGGACGTTGGCCGCTGAGGCGACGGTCTCCGAACTGGCCGCGTCCTACGACATGTCCTTCGCCGCCGTGCAGAAGCATGTCGCGGTGCTGGAGGGAGCCGGGCTGGTGAGAAAGCAGCCGCATGGCCGTGAGCGGATCGTCCGCGGCAACCCCGACGTGATCCGGCAAGCCCAGGCGCTGCTGGATTCCTATGAACAAATTTGGCGCGCCCGCGTCGAGCGACTGGACGCGCTGCTCGCCGAGCCGCAGTAACAGCCACAACAAGACAGGAGCCAACGATGCCCATCACCTCCGTCACCAAGGATGCCGAGTCGCTCACCATGACCGTGGTCGCCGACTTCGCCGCCACGCCGCGCCGACTCTGGGACGCCTACCTCGACCCGCGGACGCTGGAGCGCTTCTGGGGGCCGCCCACCTACCCTGCCATGTTCACTCGCCACGACGGCTACGTCGGCGGTCGCAGCGAGTACGCGATGACCGGCCCGGAGGACGACGTCTCGCGCGGCTACTGGGAATGGGTCGCCGTCGACGAGCTCAAGAGCTTCGAAGTGCGAAACGGGTTCGCCAACCCGGACGGCACGGCGAACCCACAGATGCCCTCGATGCGGATGATCTTCGCCTTCGAAGCGAGGCCGGATGGCTCCCGGGTGTCCACGACGACCTACTTCAACTCGGTCGACGAGTTGGAGAAGTTGCTCAGCATGGGCATGGAACAAGGCATGACCGAGGCAATGGGTCAGATGGACGCCGTCCTCGCCGATCTCGCCGCATTCGCAGCCGGCGACGGGACGACGACCCAGGTTCTCAGCGACACCCAGGTGCGCATCAGCCGGGTGGTCCGCGGTGACCCGGACGCGGTGTGGCAGGTACACCAGGAGCCGGCACTGCTGCGGCAGTGGCTGCTCGGGCGCGACGGCTGGACGATGCCGGTGTGCGAGGTCGCTACCGAGGTGGGGCAGACCTATCGCTATGAATGGGAGAAGCTCGACGGCGAAGGAAGGTTCGGTTTCACTGGAACGCTGCTGGAGTCCCTGCCGCCACACCGAAGCGTGACCACTGAAACCATGATCGGCACCGATGGCCCGTCGACCACCAACGAACTCACCCTCACCCCGGTCGAGGGCGGCACGCTGGTGTCCCTGCTCATCACCTATCCCGATACAGGAGTCCGCGACACCGCTCTGGCCACCGGCATGACCGACGGCATGGAGGTCTCCTACGCGCGGCTCGAGTCACTGATCGGCTGACACCGTGCCGTCCTGCTGCGGACGCCGGTGATGCCGTGCGCGATCTCTTCTATGCTGCGGCGGTGAGCTTCACCCGGACGCAGCTGGATTCCTATCGCGACGCCACGGTGCCTGATCTGCTCGGCGAACGAACGCAGCTGTTGTTCGTCGGTATCAACCCTGGTTTGTGGACCGCAGCCGTTCAGGCGCATTTCGCACGCCGGGGTAACCGGTTCTATCCCGCGCTGTA
>JAABUS010002550.1_pt1 | contig 33976 bp, 32 predicted proteins | sample 5560161 | NCBI WGS metagenome assembly JAABUS01 (sample SAMN10711885, study PRJNA513376) | rock metagenome | isolation source: Antarctica rocks | place: Antarctica: Victoria Land, Trio Nunatak nord | collected 2016-01-04 | reverse complement strand
TCATCGTCGCTGCCGACGACCTGCGCGTCATGGTCTACACCGCCGAACCCGGAACCGAGGATGCCGAGAGCCTTGCCTTGGCGGTCGTCCTCGGCACGCAGGAACTCGTTGATTAGCTCGGATTCGACCCGTTCGTCTGCCGATGGGCCCAGCCCCCGGTCCTGACCGCCTTCGTGGTCGAGAGCGACTGCGCCTTCATCGGCGCCGGATATCCGCGCGCGACGTTGCCCACCGACCAGGCTGCCGCCTCGCGTCCCGGACGACTACTGAAGCGTGTCGAAGAAGGCGTTGAGGTGGTTGACGAAGTCGGCGGTGTCTTCGAGGAATGGGCCGTGCCGTGGCGCAGTGCACCACTGGCGCGTCGGGTGGCGCGGCGGTGATCGCGTCGGGCCTGACCCTGCTGCGGCACGCCTGGCGGCTCTGGACGAGGTCGACCGGGCCGCACAGGTCCTGCACGGAGCTGACCCGGGCGGGGTACGGCTCGTCCGCGTCCGGGACGGCGCCCCCGTGTCGCGCCGCGTGCTGCTCGCACGGGCTCCGGGGATGGTCACGCCGGCCGTCGTGGAGTTCGCCGACTGCCTCCGGCGCCGTGATCAGGTTGTCGGCGTCCCGGCGGTGCGACGGTGCGCTGCCGAGGGCATCAGCCGGTTGCGGCGCGGGCGAGGACCTCGCGGTACAGCTCGACATAGCGGCGGGCCATCGCGGCCGGCGTCCAGTCGGCGACCGAGGCCCGGCAGGCATCCGGGTCCAGCTGCCCGACCCGGGCCAGCGCGGCGACCAACCCGGCCTCATCCGCGGCGAGCAGGCCGGTCACCCCGTCGGTGAGCAACGACGGCAGCACCCCCAGCGGTGTCGCGACGACCGGCACGCCCCGGCCGAGCGCCTCGACCACCCCGGTCGCACCGGGCTCGGCCCACCTGTTCGGGGCCAGCAGCACGCGGGCACCCTGCAGCAACCGCTCCTTCTCCACCCCCCCGACACCGCCCACCCAGCGGACGAGTGCGCCGTCGACCAGCGGGGCGACCTCTTCGCGCCAGTAGGCGGCATCCGGGTGCGACTGCACGGGGTCCCCGGGGTCGGCCAGCCGGGCGGCGAGCTCCGCCGGGTCGTCGATCCCCGCCACCGGCCCGGCCAGCACCAGCCGGTGCCCGGCCGTCCGGCACACCCGCGCCGCGACGTCCTGACCCTTGTCCCGGGTGATCCTCGCGAGCACCAGCGCGTACCCGCCGTCCTGCCCCGTGGCCCGCGTCACGGGCTGCGGCACGGGTGCCGGAACGGCCAGCGGCACCGCGCCGAGCACCTGCGCCCGCAGCGCGGCCGGCGCGCGCGCGACCTGGTCCTCGGACACGCCGGCGAAGAAGACCCGCCCACCACCGTCGAAGCTGCCGTAGAACTCGGGGTGCTTACGCAGGTCCCAGTGCAGCGTCTGCAGCACCGGCGGCGCCTGCGTCCCCATCGCGGCGAGAACGGCCGGTCCGACGACCTCCAGGTGGTCGTGCACGATGTCGACCGGTGGGTCGACGGGCCCGTCGCCCGGCCGGTCGGCCCGCAGCGCGCGGACCACCGCGGCCATGTGCGCGTGTGGCAGGCCGGAGCTCTGGTTGTACGGCGCCGCGACCCGGGGCAGATGCCCGTCCGGCAGCGTCCGGACGTACCCGTCCGCGGCCAGCGAACTGGTCCCGACCGTGGCGAGGACGACCCGGACGCCGAGGCGGCGCAGCTCCGGCACCAGCGTGGCGATCACCGTCTCGATGCCGCCGTACCCGGGTGGTGGGACCGGCAACCAGGGTCCGGCGTTGACGAGGACGGTGAGCGTCATCCGCCCAGGGCGGCGAAGCGGTCGCGGTACTCCGGGACACTGCTCATCGGCGGCCGCTCGGTCACCGACACCTCGGTGCTGTAGGGCTGGTAGTGCCCGCCGACCCGGCGGAACTGGGTCAGGGTGGACCCGGGCCGACCGGTGAGCACCGCCCGGTTGTGGGTCTCCAGCCGCAGCAGGACGGTGTGCACGATCTGTGCCGCCATCCGCCCGAGGGCGAAGTCGTCCTGGTTGCGGTGCAGCCGGGCGCCGAGGTCGACCTGGGCCATCGCATCCAGCCCGACCAGCTCCAGCAGGTCGATGAGCAGCCCGATCTCCACGCCGTAGCCGGACACGAACGGCATCTGCTCCAACACCCGACGCCGTGCCGCGTACTCCCCAGCCAGCGGCTGGACGAAGCCGGCGAGATCGGGCCAGTGCAGGCCGAGCAGCGGCCGCGCGACCAGTTCGGTCACCCGTCCGCCACCGGCGGGCAGCACCTGGTCCAGGGTCGACACGGGGCGGTCGTAGAGGCCCTTGACGAAGTCCACGCCGGGGTCGGTGAGCAGCGGCCCCAGCAGCCCGACGACGAACTGGGGGTCGAAGTCGCGCAGGTCGGCGTCGACGAACACCAGGACGTCACCGGTGGTCGCGAACAGCGACTTCCATAGCGCCTCACCCTTGCCGGGAACGTCCCCGAGCCGGGGCAGAACCCGGTCCTGGCGGACGACCCGGGCGCCGGCGGCGGCGGCCACCGCGGCCGTCGCGTCGACCGAACCGGAGTCGATGACCACCACGTCGTCGACGAGCGGCACCTCGGTGACCAACTCGCGCCGGATGCGTTCGACGATGGGCCCGACGGTGGCCTCCTCGTCACGCGCCGGCAGCACCACGTCGACCCGGAGCAGCCCCTTGGCGCCCACCAGCTCGGCCCGGTCCCACCTGCGCCCGTCCGACGTCCGGCCGGCCAGCCATCGCTGCACGTGTTCGTCCACACCGTCCTCCGGTACTCGCGCCAGGTAAGGCTTGTGTCACCGTCCACCCGGCGGCCCGGGGACTGGCGCGAGCGTACGCAGAGCCGGCGGTGTCCGCCAAGACCGGTCCCGGCTCCCGCACCGCGCGCGGCCCGGCCCGGCGCGGCCCGGCCCGGCCCGGCGGCAACGAGGCCTCAGCTGACGACGACCTCGACCCGCTGGAAGTCCTTGACCTCGGTGTAACCGGTGGTCGCCATCGCCCGCCGGAGGGCTCCGACGAGGTTCATCGTCCCGTCGGCCACGGTGGACGGCCCGAACAGGATCTGCTCCAGCGTGCCCGCGGTACCGAAGTGCACCCGCGATCCACGGGGCAGCTCGCTGTGGTGGGCCTCGGTGCCCCAGTGCCAGCCCCGGCCGGGCGCCTCCGCGGCCCTGGCCAGCGGTGAGCCGATCATCACCGCGTCCGCACCGCACGCGATGGCCTTGGCGATGTCGCCGGAGCGCCCGACCGAGCCGTCGGCGATCACGTGCACGTACCGGCCGCCGGACTCGTCGAGGTAGTCCCGCCGGGCGGCGGCCACGTCGGCGACCGCGGAGGCCATCGGCACGGCCAGGCCGAGCACCTGCCGGGTGGTGTGGGACGCCCCACCGCCGAAGCCGACGAGAACCCCGGCCGCCCCGGTGCGCATCAGGTGCAGACCCGCCTGGTAGGTCGCGCACCCACCGACGATCACCGGGACATCGAGCTCGTAGATGAACTGCTTGAGGTTCAGCGGCTCGGCCTGGCCGGACACGTGCTCGGCGCTGACGGTGGTCCCCCGGATCACGAACAGGTCGACCCCGGCGCCGACGACGGTGCCGGCGAACTGCTGGGTGCGCTGCGGGGACAGGGATCCGGCGACCGTGACGCCGGCGTCGCGGATCTCCTTCAGCCGCGCCGCGATCAGGTCGGCGTGGATCGGCGCCTCGTAGAGCTCCTGAAGCCGCCGGGTCGCCGCGGCCTCGTCCAGCCCGGCGATCTCGGCCAGCATCGGCTCGGGGTCGGCATAGCGGGTCCACAGGCCCTCGAGGTTGAGGACCCCGAGGCCGCCCGCCCGGCCGAACGCGATCGCGGTCGCCGGGCTCATCACCGAGTCCATCGGCGCCGCCATCACCGGCATCTCGAACCGGTACGCGTCGATCTGCCAGGCGGTCGACACCTCGCCCGGGTCCCGCGTCCGCCGCGACGGCACCACCGCGATGTCGTCGAAGGAGTAAGCGCGCCGCGCCCGCTTGGCCCGCCCGATCTCGACCTCGGTCACCGACCGGACCCTACCGAGACCGCCCGGGGCACCTACCCGACGGTGCGGCGGCACCTACCCGACGGTGCGGCGGCGCCTACCGGACGGTGTAGTTGGGCGCCTCACTGGTGACGGTGATGTCGTGCGGGTGGCTCTCCTTCAGCCCGGCGGCGGTGATCCGGACGAACCGGCCGCGCTGCTTCAGGGCCGGCACGTCGGGGGCGCCGACGAACCCCATCGACGCGCGCAGCCCACCGACCAGCTGGTGGGCGACCGCGGCCAGTGGACCGCGGTAGGGCACCTGCGCCTCGACGCCCTGCGGCACCAGCTTGTCGTCGGAGAGCACGTCGTCCTGGAAGTAGCGGTCCTTGGAGTACGACTTCGACGGCTGGCCGGACCCGGACAGCCGCGACTGCATCGCGCCGAGCGAGCCCATGCCGCGGTAGGCCTTGTACTGCTTGCCGCCGATGAACACCAGCTCGCCCGGGCTCTCCTCGACGCCGGCCAGCAGCGACCCGACCATCACCGAGTCCGCGCCCGCCACCAGGGCTTTCGCGATGTCGCCGCTGTGCTGCAGACCGCCGTCGCCGATCACCGGCACACCGGCCGGCCCGCACACCGACGCGGCCGCCGCGATCGCCGAGATCTGCGGAACCCCGACGCCGGCGACCACGCGGGTGGTGCAGATCGACCCGGGCCCGACGCCGACCTTGACCGCATCCGCGCCCGCGTCGATCAGGGCCGCGGCACCTGCCCGGGTGGCGACGTTGCCGCCGACGACGTCGATGCCGTCGAACGCCGAGTCCGCCCGCAACCGCCGGACCATGTCCAGCACCGCCCGGGAGTGTCCGTGCGCGGTGTCGACCATGAGCACGTCGACCCCGGCGTCGAGCAGCAGCCCGGACCGCTTGTACCCGTCCTCGCCGACACCCACCGCGGCCGCGACCAGCAGCCGGCCGTCAGCCGCCTTGCTCGCCTCCGGGTACTGCTCACGCTTGGTGAAGTCCTTGACGGTGATCAGCCCGCACAGCCGGCCGTCGGGATTGACCAGCGGCAGCTTCTCGACCTTGTGGGACCGGAGCAGGCCGAGGGCGGCCTCGGGGCTGACCCCGGCCGGGGCGGTGACCAGTGGCATGGGGGTCATGACCTCGCTGACCGGCCGGGAGTGGTCGGTGACGTAGCGCATGTCCCGGTTGGTGACCAGCCCGACGAGCACGCCCGTGGAGTCGGTGACCGGCACCCCGGAGATCCGGTAGTGCGCGCAGAGCCGGTCGACGTCGGCGAGGGTGTCGGTCGGTGAGCAGGTGACCGGGTTGGTCACCATCCCGGCCTCGGACCGCTTGACCAGGTCGACCTGGGTGGCCTGGTCCTCCACCGACAGGTTGCGGTGCAGGACCCCGAGACCGCCCTGGCGGGCGATCGCGATGGCCAGCCGCGCCTCGGTAACGGTGTCCATGGCCGCGCTCATCAGCGGGATCCGGATCCGCAGCCGCCGGGTCGCGTGGGTCGTGGTGTCGACGCTGGACGGGATCTCGTCGGACTCCTCGGGCATCAACAGGACGTCGTCGAAGGTCAGGCCCCACGGAATGCGCGCCCCTGCGGTGCCGCCCTCGGCCCTCGGGTACCCGTCGACCTCCGGGGAGACGTGGTCGTCGATCAGGTCCGGCGTACTCATCGGTCCTCCGAGGGTCTGGCTGCGCGAGCTTCGATCCTAGGCGCGGCGGCTCAGGCGGCCAGCGTGGCGAGCAGGTCGACCGCCCGGGCGAGGTTCGTGGCCAGCAGCGCACCGGGCGGCAGCGCCGCCGGGTCCCAGCCCGGCCCGCCGAGGACGAGTGCGGGCGGTGGTTCGGCGGTGAGCAGGCGGCTGGTGTCCACCTTCGCGGTGGCCGGCCCGTGCGACCACAGGAAGACCGCGCTCGGCGTCAGCCGCCGGACCGCGGCGGACAGTGCGGGACCGGGGACGCGGGCGCCGAGCAGCCGGGCGTCGATCCGCCGCTCGGCCAGCGCGGCGGCGAGGGCGTGCATCGCCAGCACGTGCATCTCGTCCGCGGTGGCAGCGAGCAGCAGCGGGCGGGTGTTGGTCGAGCGACCGGCCATCGCCGCCGCCCGGGTGGCGAGGACGCCGAGCACGGCCTCGGACAACAGGTGCTCCATCTCGATGCCGCCTCCGGACCGCTGCCACCGCCGACCGACGGCGACCAGCACCGGCGCGACCGTGTCGTCCCAGGTGGTCACGACGCCCTGGCGTTCGACGCTGTCGGCGACGATCTCGGTGATCGTCGGGCCATCCATCTCCAGCACCGACCGGGCAAGGCCGCGGGCCTGGGCGGACACCCGTCCCAGTTGGAATGCCGGCGGACGGTCCACCCGGGCCGACCGCTCGGCGGCCGGGGGTGACTCCGGGGCCGCCGGTCCCAGAGCCGCCGGTCCCAGAGCCGCCGGTCCCAGAGCCGCCGGTCCCAGAGCCGCCGGTCCCAGCGCCGCCGGTCCCAGCGCCGCCGGTCCCAGAGCCACCGGTCCCAGCGCCGCGCCGGCGAAACGGTCGGCCGGGGTCGCGAGTGCGGCTGCGGCAGCCTCGGCCGGGGCGACGCCGCGCAGCGTCAGCTGGCGCATGTGGGCCAGCCGGGCGACGTCGACCGGGGTGTAGCGGCGGTGGCGGCCGTTACTGCGTTCCGACGGAGCGAGCCCGTACCGGCGATCCCAGGTCCGCAGGGTCGGCGCCGCGACGCCCAGCAACCGGGCGACCGCTCCGACGGACAGGCGCACACCTTCGCTGCCGCCCTCGCGCGTCTCCGGCGCTGCCATGAACTCCACTGTCGACTCGGTGTCGCCCGACCGCCACCGGTGGTCAACCGGCGAAACGTCGTCAGCAGACGGGGGACGTGTCGCCCGCGACCGGCTGACCTGCGCCGACCTGCCCCGGTCACCGGGCCAGACAGATCACGGGCGGGGCCTTGAACAAGTTCTGAGCAACTTGTACGTTGCCGGGGTACGAGTGCCCCGAGACCACGGGCACGACACAGCGAACCTGGGGGGGTTCTTCCGATGGCCGACCTGTCCCGTCTACCCGGCCCGATCTCCGACGTCTGGGAGTGGCAGCTCAGCGGCGCCTGCCGGACCGCGGACCCGGACCTGTTCTTCCACCCGGAAGGCGAACGCGGGCCGAGCAAGAGCGGCCGCGACGACTCGGCGGTCGCGGTCTGCCGGGCCTGCCCGGTGCGCACGCTCTGCCGCGAGCACGCGCTCCGCGTCCGGGAGCCGTACGGCGTCTGGGGCGGGATGACCGAGGACGAGCGCGAGGCGCACTACGCCGCGCAGCGCGGCCCGGGCGAGCCGAAGGTCCACGCCGCCGCCTGACAGCGGCGGCCGGGCGGCGACGGCCGCGCGAACGGCCGGCACGACGAACGGCCCGGCACGACGAACGGCCCGGCACGACGAACGGCCCGGCACGACGAACGGCCCGGCACCCCTCTCGCTGGGGTGCCGGGCCGTCCTGTCTGCCGGGCCGTTCCGTATGCCGGGTCCGATCAGTGGCCGTGGCCACCGTGGTTGTGCGTCGGGGTCTCCTGGTCGTCCTCGGGCTTGTCGATGACCAGCGTCTCCGTCGTCAGCATCAGCCCCGCGATCGAGCCGGCGTTCAGCAGCGCCGAGCGGGTCACCTTGACCGGGTCGATGACGCCCGCGGACACCAGGTCCACGTACTCGTCCGCCGCGGCGTCGTACCCGCTGCGGTCGTCGGCAGCCGCGACCCGGGCGGAGACGACCCCGCCCTCCTGGCCGGCGTTCTGCGCGATCCAGCGCAGCGGCTGGTCCAGGCTCGCCCGGACGACGCGGACCCCGACCGCCTCGTCACCGGTCAGGCCAAGGTCGCCCTCGAGGGCGGAGGCGGCGTGCACCAGGGCGGCGCCGCCGCCGGCGACGATGCCCTCCTCGATCGCGGCGCGCGTGGCGGACACGGCGTCCTCGATGCGGTGCTTCTTCTCCTTCAGCTCCACCTCGGTGGCGGCACCGACCTTGACGACGCAGACGCCCCCGGACAGCTTGGCCAGCCGCTCCTGCAGCTTCTCGCGGTCCCAGTCGGAATCGCTGTCCTCGGCCTCGGCGCGCAGCTGTGCCTTGCGGGCGTCGACATCCGCCGGCTTCCCGCCGCCGTCGATCAGCGTGGTGGCGTCCTTGGTCAGGACCGCCCGGCGCACGGTGCCCAGCAGGTCCAGCCCGACCGTGTCCAGACTCAGTCCGACCTCACCGGACACGACCGTCGCGCCGGTCAGCACGGCGATGTCCTGCAGGACCGCCTTGCGCCGGTCGCCGAACGCCGGCGCCTTGGCTGCGGCAACGTTGAGCAGGCCCTTGATGCGGTTGACCACCAGCAGCGAGATGGCCTCGCCGTCGACGTCCTCGGCGATGATCAGCAGCGGCTTGCCGGCCTTGGCGACCTTCTCCACCAGCGGGAGCAGGTCGGCCAGGGAGCTGATCTTGCCGTCGTTCAGCAGCACGTAGGCGTCGTCGAGGACCGCCTCCTGGCTGTCGGCGTCGGTGACGAAGTACGGGGAGATGTAGCCCTTGTCGAACTGCAGGCCCTCGGTGAACTCCAGCTCGGTGACCATCGTCGTGTTCTCGTCGACGGTAATGACCCCGTCCTTGCCGACCTTGTCGAACGCCTCGGCGAGCAGGTCACCGATCTTGGTGTCCTGGGCGGAGTTCGCCGCCACGTAGGCGACGTCCTGCCGGCCGTCGACCGGGACCGCGACCGACAGCAGCTTGTCGCTGACCGCGGTGACCGCCTTGTCGATGCCGCGCTTGAGGTCCATCGGGTTGGCGCCGGCCGCGACGTTGCGCAGCCCGGCGTGCACGATCGCCTGGGCGAGCACGGTCGCGGTGGTGGTGCCGTCGCCGGCGATGTCGTTGGTCTTGGTGGCGACCTCCTTGATCAGCTGCGCGCCGAGGTTCGCCCACGGGTTGGACAGCTCGATCTCACGGGCGATCGTCACGCCGTCGTTGGTGATCGTCGGGGAGCCGTACTTCTTGTCCAGCACGACGTTGCGGCCACGCGGGCCGAGGGTGACCTTGACCGTGTCGGCCAGGGCGTCGACGCCCTCCTCCAGGTACTGGCGGGCGGAGTCGGAGTACTCGATGAGCTTGGGCATGCGTGCCTCTCGGTTCGACAGCGGTGTTCGACAGCGACGTAGTTGTTCGACAGCGAGGTAGTGCAGTGCGCTGACCAGGTGTTCGGTGCCTCAGCGCGCTCCGCCCCGGCGTCCGTGAACGGACCTGCCGGGGCGGAGAGCGGGTGTTCCAGTGCTGTGCTGCTGGTGCTGTGCTGATGCCGGGGTGGCGTCAGCGGGTGACGACGGCCAGCACGTCGCGGGCGGACAGGATCAGGTACTCGGTGTCGTCGTACTTGACCTCGGTGCCGCCGTACTTGCTGTACAGGACCTTGTCGCCGACGGAGATCCCCAGCGGGATGCGCTTCTCGCCCTTGTCGTCGAACCGACCGGCGCCGACGGAGACGACCTCGCCCTCCTGGGGCTTCTCCTTGGCGGTGTCCGGGATCACGAGGCCGGATGCGGTCGTCTGCTCCAGCTCGACGGGCTTGACGACGATCCGGTCCTCGAGCGGCTTGATGGTGACCGACACGTGTGACCTCCCCTTTCCAGGGCTCCTCACGCGACGCGGCCCGGTGCGGGCGGTGTCGACGCGATGGGTTGACAGGCAGTGGTTGGTGAGCAGTGTTCTGGCTTCGATGGTTTGCGACACCGTCCCGTCGTCGCGGGAGCCAGGACCGTGTCGCGTTGGCACCCGCACGCGGCGAGTGCCAGCCTCGAATCTAGGACGCGGCTGGCACTCGGTCAAGCAGAGTGCCAGCGGCGGCGGCTCGGCGACCAAGCGGTACGGGGTCAGGCGAAGCCGGTGGCGCCAGCACGGGCAGCGCCGGTGAGCCCCCGAAGCACCAGCGCGGTGTCCAGCGCAGCGACCGTCGCCTCGGCGCCCTTGTCCTCACCCGCGCCCGGTCCGCCGGCCCGGTCCACCGCCTGCTGCTGGGTGTGGACGGTGAGCACCCCGTTGCCGACCGGGGTGCTCTCGTCCAGGGCCACCCGGGTCAGGCCCGCGGTCACCGAGTCGCAGACGTACTCGAAGTGCGGGGTGCCGCCCTGCACGACGGCGCCGAGCGCGACGACCGCGTCGTGGGTGCGGGCCAGCTGCTGGGCGACAACCGGCAGCTCGACCGCGCCCGGCACCCGCACGACCGTCGGGTCGGGCACGCCTGCCTCGGCGAGGGTGGCCAGCGTCCGGGCCAGCAGCAGGTCGACCACCTCGGCGTTCCACCGGGTCGCGACCACCCCGACGGTCAACCCGGTGGCGTCCGGAACCGCCAGCGCCGGCCGGCCCTCACCACTCACGACCGGTTCCCCGTGGTGGCGCCCCCGGCGTCCGACACCGACCCAACATCGACGGGCCGATCGGCTGTGCCGGCATCGGGCGGTACCTCCACCCCGACCGCGGCACGCTCCAGCGAGGCGCCGTCGAGCGTCGCCAGGTCGTCCAGGCCCTCCAGGCCGTCGTACTGGTGGCCCATCCGGTCCCGCTTGGTCCGCAGGTACCGCGCGTTCTCCGGGGTCGCCCGGACGGCGAGCGGGACCCGGCCGAGGATCGACAGGCCGTACCCGTCCAGCCCCGCACGCTTGGCCGGGTTGTTGGTCAGCAGCCGCATCGAGCGGACGCCCAGGTCGGCGAGGATCTGCGCGCCGGTGCCGTAGTCGCGGGCGTCGGCCGGCATCCCCAGGGCCAGGTTGGCCTCGACGGTGTCCGCGCCGGCGTCCTGCAGCGCGTAGGCCTGCAGCTTGGCGGTCAGGCCGATCCCGCGGCCCTCGTGCCCGCGCATGTACAGCACCACCCCGCGGCCCTCGGCCTCGACCGCCTCCATCGCCGAGTGCAGCTGCGGACCGCAGTCGCAGCGCCGGGAGCCGAACACGTCACCGGTCAAACACTCCGAGTGCACGCGCACCAGGACATCGCGCCCGTCGTCGCCGTTCGTGCCGACGTCGCCCTTGACCAGCGCGACGTTCTCCGACCCGTCGATCAGGCCGGCGAACACGATCGCCCGGAACGTCCCGGAGTCGGTGGGCAGCACCGTCTCGGCCCGGCGCTCGACCTGCCGCTCGAACCGGCGACGGTAGGCGATCAGGTCCGCGATGGTGATCAGCTTCAGGTCGTGCTCGGCGGCGAACACGGCGAGCTCGTCCCGGCGGGCCATCCCCTCCTCGGACTTCTGGCTGACGATCTCGCAGAGCACCCCGGCCGGCTGTAGCCCGGCCATCCGGGACAGGTCGGCCGCCGCCTCGGTGTGCCCGGCACGGCGCATCACCCCGCCCTCCAGCGCCCGCAGTGGGACGACGTGGCCCGGCCGGGTGAAGTCGCGCACGGTGGCCGCAGGATCGGCCAGCAGCGACAGCGTCCGTGCCCGGTCGGTCGCGGAGATGCCGGTGGTGATGCCCTCGTAGGCGTCGACGCTGACCATGTACGCGGTGCCGCGGCGGTCCTGGTTGGTCCGGTACATCGGCTGCAGGTCCAGTCGTTCGCAGACCTCCGCCGGCAGCGAGACACAGATGTAGCCCGAGGTGTAGCGGACCATGAACGCGACCAGCTCCGGGGTGGCCTTCTCGGCCGCGAAGACCAGGTCGCCCTCGTTCTCCCGGTCCTCGTCGTCGACGACGACGACCGCCTTGCCGGCGGCGATGTCCGCGATCGCCTCGGTGATCGTGGCGAACCGCTGATCCCGGGCGGCCAGCACCGCAGCCGGGCCGAGGTTGCCGGTGGTGGTCACGCGCCAACCCCCGCCGGCACGGGTGCAGCCGGGGTTGCGTCCGCCGGCACGATGCGGGCCGTGCCGGTGACGTCGGGCTGCCGCGCCGCGGCGTGCGGTGCGACCAGCTTCTCCACGTACTTGGCGACGACGTCGACCTCGAGGTTGACGTCGTCGCCGATCGCCCGGCGGCCCAGGGTCGTCTCGGCCAGCGTGGTCGGGATGAGACTCACGGTGAAGCTGTCCGGCTCCACCGCGACGACGGTCAGCGAGACACCGTCGACGGTGATCGAGCCCTTCTCCACGACGTAGCGGGCCAGCTGCGCGGGCAGCCCGACCGTCACCAGCTCCCAGCGCTCGCTGGGTTCGCGGCCCAGTACCGTCCCGGTCCCGTCCACGTGACCCTGGACGAGGTGGCCACCGATGCGGTCGCCGAGGGCGGCCGCGCGTTCGAGGTTGACCGCCGTCCCGGCATGCGCCTTGGCCAGGCTGGACCGGATCAGCGTCTCCCGCATCACGTCGGCGGTGAACGCCGCGGCCGCGGTGTCGGTGGCCGGCAGCAGGCCCACGACGGTCAGGCAGACGCCGTTGACGGCGATCGAGTCGCCGTGCCGGGCGTCAGAGGTCACCAACGGTCCGGCAACAGTCAGCCGCACCGCGTCCGTCACATCGGTGACGTCGACGACCTCGCCGAGCTCCTCCACGATTCCGGTGAACACGGTGCACACCCTCCCTGGCCGTCCCGGGCAGTCGCCGGGGTCGACCTGCCCGGTTGTCCGCCGACCACCACGTGTCTATCCGGTGCGTCCGACAGGGACCGCGTCAATCCTGATGTCCGGACCGACCCGCGCCAGGTCCTGGACGTGCAACCGGTGGATGCCGGCGATCGTTCCCGCCCCCGCCGGTCCGAGCGCGGCCGGTCCCGCCCCGAGCAGGGCCGGTGCCAGGTAGGCGACGACGCGGTCGACCAGCCCGGCGCCGACGAACGCCCCGGCCAGCGTCGGGCCGCCCTCGAGCAGCACCGAGACCACGTCGCGGCCGGCCAGGTCGGCCAGCACCTCCGCCGGGTCGTGCGTGCGCAGCGCCACCGTGGGCGCCGTGCCGTCGAGCAACCGCGCGTCGGGGCGCAGCTCTCGGAACCCGACGACGACCCGCAGGGGCTGCCGCAGCGGCACGCGGTCACGGGCGGACGCCCCCATGGGCTCGCCGGCGGCCGGCAGTCGGACGGTCAGCGCTGGGTCGTCGGCCAGCGCCGTGCCGGTGCCGACCACGACCGCGTCGACGGTCGAGCGCAACAGATGCACGTCCGCGCGGGCCTCCGGTGAGGTGATCCACCGGCTGGTGCCGTCCGCGGCCGCCGCCCGGCCGTCCAGCGTCACCGCGGCCTTCCACGTCACGAACGGCCGGCCGGTCCGGGTCCGGTGCAGCCAGGCTCGTAGCGGGCCGGCCTCGACGGCGGCCGCCCCCGTCCCCACCTCGACGTCAACCCCGGCCGCGCGCAGGACGTCGGCTCCGCCGGCGGCGACCGGGTCGGGGTCGGCGACCCCGACGACGACCCGGGCGATTCCCGCGGCGAGCAGCGCACGGGTGCATGGCGGCGTGCGCCCGGTGTGCGCGCACGGCTCCAGGGTGACCACCGCTGTCCCACCGGCCGCCCGGTCCCCGGCCGCGCGCAGCGCGACCACCTCCGCGTGCGGGCCGCCCGGCGGGCTGGTCGCCCCCACGCCGACGACCCGGCCGGCGGCGTCGAGCAGGACCGCACCGACCGGCGGGTTCGGGCTGGTGGTGCCGAGGACGGTGGCCGAGGCCTGCACCGCCCGGTCCATCGCCGCCCGCTCCATCGCCGCCCGCTCCATCGCCGCTCCCTCGGTGGTTGCGCGGTCCCCGGTCACGCTCGGACCCAACCACGTCGGCCGACCGACGCGCGCGGCCCGGTTGGATGGCGGGGTGACCGACGCCGACGACGGGACCGGCGTCGCGACCGATGTCCTCGCGTGGCTGGCGTCGCCGGGCGGCCGGCTGGTGCTCGCCGAGGCCGCGACCGTCGCCGCGACCACGGACGCGGTGGCAGCGCCGGCGGTGCTGCGCCGCCGGCACCCCGACCTGGACCCGCGGCTGGTCACCGCCGCACTGGGCCAGGTCGACCTGCGGGCGCGGGCGACCGTGCGGTTCGGCGACGACGCGGCGGCGATGGTGTTCACCCGCGACGGGTTGGAGCAGGCGACCCGGCGCACCGTCGCCGACCACCGCGCCGCGTCACTGCGGGCCCGGTCCGGCGGGGATGTCCGGACGGGCGGGGATGTCCGGACGGTCGCGGACCTGTGCTGCGGCCTGGGGGGTGACCTGGTGGCGCTGGCCCGGGCCGGCTACGCGGTCACCGGCGTCGACCGGGACCCGGTCGCTGTCGCGGCGGCCCGGGCCAACCTGGCGGCGCTCGGCCTGGCGGGGTCGGTGCGGACGGCCGACGTGACCGCGATCGACCTTGGGAGCTTCGACGCCGTCGTCGCCGACCCGGCCCGGCGATCCGGCCGGGGCCGGGAGACGGACCCGGCCGCGTTCAGCCCGGACTGGGACTGGGTGCGGACGGTGCTGACCGCGCCGGGCCGGCGGGCCGTCGTCACGACGACCCCGGCCCTGCCACACCGGATGGTCCCGGCCGGCTGCGAAGCGGAGTGGGTCGGTGACGGCGGTGAGGTCGTCGAGGCGGCGCTGTGGTCCGGTGCGCTCGCCGCAAACGTCCGGCGGCGGGCGACGCTGCTGCCCGGCGGGCTCGACTCGACCGGGCGGGCGCCGTTGACCGTCACCGACGTCGAGCTGCCGGCACAGGCGCCGCCGATTCGCGACCCCCGACCCGGGGACTTGCTCGTCGAACCACACGGCGCCGTGGCCCGCGCCGGCCTGGTCGGGGTGGTCGCGGACCGGCTGTCGGGGTCGTTGCCGGCGTCCGGGATCGCCTACGTCCTCGCCGACGAGCCGTCCACCGCCGCGCTGGCCTCGGTCGACGGACTGGGCACCGCCTTCTCCGTCGAGGAGGTGCTGCCGATGCGGGACCGCCCGCTGCGGTCGCGGCTGGCCCAGCTCGGCGTCGGGCGACTGGAGATCCTCAAGCGCGGCGTCGACGTCCGGCCCGAGGCGCTGCGCCTGCGGCTGATCGGCGCCCGGCCCGCCGGCACCGCTCCGGCGACGCTGGTCCTGACCCGGACCGCGACCGGTGCCGCCGCGCTGCTGGTGTCCCGTCGTCCGGTGCCGGTGCCGGTGCCGGTGCCGGTGCCGGTCAGAGGACGGGAACCGTGACCGGCAGACCGGGGTCGGCACCGAAACCGGCTGGGGACGGCGCCCTGCCCGCGGCGACGACGGCTGCCCCGAGCGCCGCGATCATCGCTCCGTTGTCGGTGCACAGCCGGACCGGCGGCACCCGCAGGGCGATTCCCGCCGCCGCGCACCGCTGTCCGGCCAGCTCGCGCAGTCGGCGGTTCGCGGCGACCCCGCCGGCGACCAGCAGCGTCCGGGCGCCGACCTCGCGGCAGGCGTCCACCGCCTTGGCGGTCAGCACGTCGACGACCGCCTCCTGGAAGGACGCCGCGACGTCGGCCGGGGCGAGGGCAGGTCCGGCCCCGACCGCCCGGGACACAGCGGTCTTCAGCCCGGAGAAGGAGAAGTCGAAGCGGTGCGCCGCCCGGTCCTTGGCCGCGGTCAGCGCGCGTGGGAACGCGATCGCCCCCGGGTCGCCGTCCACGGCCGCCATCGAGAGCACCGGCCCACCCGGGTACGGCATGCCGAGCAGGCGGGCGACCTTGTCGAAGGCCTCCCCCGCCGCGTCGTCGAGGGTCTCCCCAAGCAGGCTGACGCCGTCCACCAGCCCACCGCGCTCCGCCAGCAGGGAGGTGTGGCCGCCGGACACCAGCAGCGCGACCGTCGGGTCCGGCAACGGCCCGGTCCCGGTACCGCCTGCTGCGCCGTCGTCGTCGAGCGTGGCCGCGGCGATGTGGCCGACCAGGTGGTTGACCCCGTAGACCGGGACGTCGAGGGCGACGCCGAGCGCCTTGGCAGCGGCGACCCCGACCAGCAGCGCACCGGCGAGCCCGGGGCCGGCGGTGACCGCGATCGCGTCGACGTCACCGAGCGCGACACCTGCCGAGTCCACCGCCCGCTGCAGCGTCGGGACGAAGGCTTCCAGGTGGGCCCGGCTGGCGACCTCCGGGACGACGCCGCCGAACCGGACGTGCTCCTCGACGCTGGAGGCGAGGGACTCACCGTTCAAGGTGTTGCCCCGGACCAGCGCGACCCCGGTCTCGTCGCACGACGTCTCGATCCCCAGGATCAGCGGCACCCCCACGGGCGCCCATCCTCGTCGGCCCCGCCCGTGGTGGCGTCAGAACCCGGTCGACGAGCGGCACACGCCGCCGAACGTGCGGCCTGCGCCGATCGGGGCGTCGGTCAGCGGTGCGTAGGCGTACCAGCCGAAGTCGCACGGCGGGACCAGCCGCCACCACAGCAGGTAGGCGACGCTCAGCAGGCCGACGACGATGCCGGCCGCCAGGCCCACCACCGCGAGCTCTCTGCCGGGCGCACGGGGCCGCCGGATCCGGCGCAGCGCCCGGACGCTGAGCACGACCCCGGCGGGCCAGAACCCGAACCCGAGGACGAGGCCGAGGATGGCGCCGGTGTCGACCGGTGGTCGCGTCGAGGGGATGTCCGGGCGGGTGTCGTCGTCCATCCGCTGATCGTCGCCGATGCCCACCACGCCCCGCAGGTGCTGCGTCGGTGCCGCCGTCAGCCGTGGTCGGCGGACCCGAGCGGACGCGACAGGACCAGGGCGTCCACCGTGCCCGGTCCAGCCGGGCCGGCGTAGTAGCCCCGGCGACGGCCGAGCATCGCCAAGCCGTGCCGGGCATACAGCGCGATGGCCGCCGCGTTCGTCTCGGCGACCTCCAGGACGACGGCATCCGCCCCGCGTCCGGCCGCCTCCGCGAGCGCTGCTCGCAGCAGGGCGGTACCGACGCCGCGCCGTCGTGCCGCCGGCGAGACGGCGAGCGTGGTGACGTCCGCCGGCCCGACCGTGCTGCCCGGTCCGGCCATCACCCCGACGTAACCGAGCACCTGCTGCGGCAGTCCCGGTGGGTGCGCAACGACGTACCAGCGGGCCTCGGGCACCTGACGCAGCTCGGCGGCGAACGCGTCCCTGCTCCATGCGGTCCATGGAAACGCCGCGGTGTCCACCGCGACGACCGCGTCCAGGTCTGCGGCGGTCATCGGCCGGAGGACGACCGCGCGGGGCGAGCCGTCCGGCAGAGCACCGCTCACTCGCGCGGTGCCGCCGGCCGCGCGTCCGGCCGGCGCAGGTAGAGCGGGTCGGTCGGCAGCAGCTCGACGGTCCCGTCCATGACCGCAGCCGCCAGCACGGCCGCGTCCGGGTGCACCGGGGCACCGTCGACCATGCGGGTGAACACGTCCGGGTAGAGCACCGCTCCGTGACCGACCGCCGGAAGGTACGCCGCGCCGGGGACCGCCGCCGGCTGGTCGACCGCCGGCCCGGCGACCCGCTGCGGTCGTCCGGCGACGATCGCGTAGCGGGCCCAGTAGACCTCCCGCCGGCGTGCGTCGGCCACGACGAGGAACTCGACCGCGACCGGTGCGGCACCGGCAGCGGCGGCCAGCACGTCGAGCGAGCACACGCCGAGCGAGGCGGCCCCGGTGGCGACCGCGAGTGCCCGCGCCGTGACGATTCCGATGCGCAAACCGGTGAACGGACCCGGCCCGACGCCGACGGCCACCGTGGTCAACGCCGCCGGCAGCACCCCGGCCTTGCGACAGACCTGCTGCACCAGCGGGCTCAGCAGCTCGGCATGGTGACCCGCGTCGACCCGCGCGCCGGACGCCAGAACCCGGCCGCGGCGCCCGGGCGCGCCGTCCGCGACCGCGACGGTGACCGACGCGGAGGAGGTGTCCACCGCGAGCAGCACGGGCTCAGCCTAGGGACGCGGGAGTCCCGGCCTGGTCCAGTGCCCGCCGAAGTCCGGCCAAGGCCCACCGGCCGCCGACTGCATCCACCCGGACGGTGCGCAGCTCGTCCCCGGCGTCGGCGTTGGCGTCGGCGTCGGCGTTGGCGTCGGCGTTGGCGTCGGCGTCGGCGTCGGCGTCGGCGTCGTCGGGCTCGGCGTCGGGGTGGGGGGCACCGGCCGGGGTCGCCGCATCGGCGCCGGTCCCCAGGGCGGCGTCCCGGTCGATGGTGATCTGCACCCGGTCCGGCGCCAGCGACTCGGCGAGCCCGCGCCCCCACTCGACGACGGTCACGGCGGCGGCGGTGTCGAGGTCCAGGTCGCCCAGCTCGGTGGCGCCGGCCAGCCGGTACCCGTCGACGTGCACCAGCGGTGGGCCGCCGACCAGCGACGGGTGCTCTCGCGCCAGCACGAAGGTCGGGGACGTCACCGGTCCGCGGACCCCGAGGCCGGCGCCGATCCCCTGCGTCAGCGTCGTCTTCCCGGCGCCGAGGTCACCGTCGAGCAATACCAGGTCGCCGGCGGCGAGCAGGTTCGCCAGCCGGTGTCCGAGCCGGCGCATCGCCGCGGCCCCGGCCACCTGCACCGGGAACGGCACCGCCCGCGCCAGCGTCAGGTTGTGCGGCCGACGGTCGACCTGCGGGAACGACGCCGGATCGACCTCCCCGTAGCCGAGCGAACGCCAGAACGCTCCCGTCGAGGCCAGCTCCCGGCGTGCCACCAGGGACACGGTCGGCTCCGACCGATCGGCCGCGACGGCCTCCGCGGCGCGGACGAGGCTGCCCGCAACCCGCTGTCGGCGCTGGGCCGGGTCGACCGAGACCCGGGTCAACCGGAGCCCGGGGCCGGTCCCGAACAGCAGCGACCCGACCGGCGTCCCGTTCCTGGTCGCGACCAGGCCACCGCGAGCACCGATCTCGGCGGCGATGCTCTCCGGGGTCTCCGACAGCGCGTCGGCCGGCGGGTCCAGCGGTGGGCGGGACCGGAAGGCGGCGACCACCAGTCGGTGGATCTCCGCTGCGTCGGCCGACATCGCGGAACGGACCTGCACCCCGCCGGCCGGGCGGCCCGGGTGGCCCGTGGGACGTCCGGTCACCGGGCCGGCTGCCCGGCCCGGGCGATCAGGCCCTCCAGGAGGCCGGTCACTTCGTCCGCGGCCTCCAGGAATGCCATGTGCCCGGCCTCGCGCAACGCGACCACCTCGGCGTCCGGCAGCCGGGCGGCGATCTGGGCGCTGTGCCACGGCGGCGTGACCCGGTCGGAGTCGCCGCTGATCACCAGGGTCGCCACCCCCCGCAGCACCCGGACGGTGTCGTAGAGGTCGAACTGGAAGAAGGACAGGTAGAACCCGGCGATCACCGCCACCGGCGTCGAGGCGATGACGTCCCCGGTGAACCGGGCGAGCTCGTCCGGCACCGGCCGGGCGAACGACATCCGCCGGGTGATCGCCGCCTCGAGGGAGGAGATCGCCCCGCGGGCACGCGCCGTCAGCCCGGGAGCCTGCCCGGCGAGCTGCAGAGCCGAGTTCGTCACGACGTGCGAGGCCTTGTTGACCCCCCGGGACAGCGCGATCGCCGCCGCGGCGAGGTTGTCCAGCGGACCGAACGCGGCGATCGGCCGCCCGGTGACCAACGGGGCGTCCCCGGCGGAGGAACACACCAGCGCCACCCCGGTGACCCGCGTGCCGAACAGCTCCGGACGCTGACTGGCCAGGGCGAGGGTGGCCATCCCGCCCATCGAGTGCGCGACCAGCACGACCGGCCCGTCGGGCACGACCGCGTCGAGCACCTCGCCGAGGTCCCGGCCGAGCCGGTCGATCGTGGACGAGCCGGGCGGCGGCATCCCCGAGCGCCCGTGACCGCGCTGGTCCAGCAGGACCAGGCGGTGCCGGCCCCGCATCGCTGCCCGCTGCAGGTGCCAGATGTCGATGTTCAGCCCGAAACCGTGCACGAACACGACTGTCGGGTCCCCCGCCGGGGCGTCCGGCGCCGGGTCCGTCTCGACGTGCAGTCGGACCCCGTCGTCGGTGGTGACCGTCGTCGGTTCACCGCGCAGGCTGCCCAGCGGCTGCGGCTCGCCCGGAGCAGCCGCCTGGCCGGTGTCGACCGCGGAACCGACCCGGTCCTGGGCGTAGGGCGGCCTGCCCACCTCGACCGGTGCGTCACCGTCCCGCACTCCGGCACGTTGCGCGGCGATCCCGGCCCGCTGGGCGGCGACCCCGACGGCGACGCCAGCGGCGACCACTCCCGCGGCGGCCCCGACCAGCCCGGCCGGCCCGAGTCGCCCCGGCAGCCCCACCAGCCAGTCGGGGACGTGCAGCATCGACGGCCGCGCCGCTCGCCGGTCCCGGTCGCTCACCGCTGGTCTCCCGTCCGGCCGACGCCGCCCGCGGCCAGTTCCGCAGCGGCCGCCGCCGGCCCGCCAGCGACGAACAGCCGGCCGAGCCGCGACGGGATCCTGGTGACGATCTCCCAGCTGATCGAGTCCGCCGCCTCGGCCTGCTCCTGCGCGGTCGGCCCGTCGACGCCGTCCCCGATCAGGACCACCTCGTCGCCGGGTGCGGCCGCGCTGTCCGGCCCGAGGTCGACGACGAACTGGTCCATGCAGACCCGGCCGACGACCGGCCGCCGGACCCCGGCCACCCCCACGGTCCCCCGGTTGGACAGCGCGCGGGGGATGCCGTCGGCGTACCCCGCCGGCACCAGCCCCAGCGTCGTCGGCGCCGCGGCGTGCCAGGTGAGGCCGTAGGAGACACCCTGTCCGGCCGGCACGGCCTTGACCGCGGCGAGCCGCGCGGCGTAGCGCATGGCCGGCCGCAGCCCCAAGCCGGCCGGCCCGGACTCCGCGGGCACGGGCGAGAGCCCGTAGACCGCCAGCCCGACACGGACCACGTCCAGATGCGTCCGGGAGTCGGTGAGGGCGGCCGCCGAGTTCGCGGCGTGCAGCAGCGAGGGACGCAGCCCGGCCGCCCGTGCATCGGCCACCGCGGTGGAGAACGCCGACAGCTGGCCGTCGGTGACCGGGCTGCCCGGCTCGTCGGCGCACGCCAGGTGGGTGAAGGCCCCCACCACCTCGACGGCGTCCGCGGCGTCGGCCGCGGCCCGGACCAGCGCCGCCCACCCGCCGTCCCAGACCGCGGCGCCGTTGCGGCCCATGCCGGTGTCGGCCTTGAGGTGTACCCGGGCCAAGGTCGCCACCGACCGCGCGGCGGCGGCGACCTCACCCAGCTGCGCGGCCGAACTCACGCCCACGTCCACGCCGGCCGCCAGCGCCGCGGCCCAGTCGGCACCCGGGGCGGCCAGCCAGGCCAGGATCCGACCGGTGTCGCCGGCGGTCCGCAGCGCGAGGGCCTCGGCGAGCACGGCGGTGCCCAGCCACGCCGCCCCGCCGGCGCGCGCAGCGCGCGCCGCGGGCACCAGGCCGTGCCCGTAGGCGTCGCCCTTGACGACCGCCATCACCGCGGCCGGGGCGACCCGGGACCGGATGGCGGTGACGTTGTGCCGTATCGCCGTGAGGTCGACCCGCACCTGCAGGTGGGGCCGCGTCGGCGGGCAGGGCTGGACCCAGTCAGTCTCCGGCTGCACCGATCCAGTCTCCCCGCCCCGGCAGCGCGTCACCGCAGCGCGGCGACGACGGCGGGCAGCGCGGCGGCGACCTCGGCCGCGACGATCTGCCGCGCCGGGCTCCCGGTCGCCCGCCGCGCCGCACGCCCGTGCAGGTGGGCGCCGAGGGACCCGGCCGCCAGCGGCTCCAGGCCCGCTGCCAGCAGCGCGCCGGCGAACCCGGACAGCACGTCGCCGGCGCCCGCGGTGGCCAGGTACGGGGTTCCCGCCGCGGACACCCGGACCCGTCCGTCCGGGGCGGCCACCACGGTGGTGTTGCCCTTGAGCAGGACGGTCGCCCCGATCCGCCGCGCGGCGGCGGTTGCGTGCTGCAGCCGCCGCGCCTCCACGTCGGCCCGGTCCACGCCGAGCAGCCGGGCCAGTTCCCCGGCGTGCGGGGTGAGCAGGACCACCGCGCCGTCGGGCACCCGGGGGCCACCGTCGCGCTGGGGCAGGAACCGCAGGCCGTCGGCGTCCACCAGCACCGGGACTCCCGAGTCGAGGACCGCCGCGACCTCGCTACCCCGGTCGCGACCCAGTCCCGGCCCGACCGCCCACGCCTGCACGCGGCCCTCGCCCGGGACCACCTCGGGGAATCGCTCCACGACGGAGCGCCCGACGTCATTCGGGCCGACGAACCGGACCATGCCCACCGGCCCGGCCAGGGCGCCGGCCGTGCACAGCACCGCGGCCCCCGGGTACCCCGCCGAACCGGCCCTGATGCCGAGGACGCCGCGGCTGTACTTCTGGCTCTCCCCGTGCGGGGCGGGCACCGCGGCCACGTCCTCGTCGGTGACCAGCTCCAGCACGCCGGTCGGCGGCAGGTACGGCCCGAGCCCGATGTCGACCAGCTCGACCTCACCGCACGCGGCGGCACCGGGGTCGACACAGTGCGCGGGCTTGAGGGTGCCGAACGTGACGGTGCGGGTCGCGGGGACGTGGTCCCCGTCGACCGTTCCGGTGTCGGCGTCGACCCCGGACGGCAGGTCGACGGCGAGCATCGGCACACCCGCCGCGACCCCGACCGCGACCAGTGCCGCGGCGGGCGGGCGCAGCGGCCCGATGCCGCCGATGCCGACGATCCCGTCCACGACGAGGTCCGCCGCCCGGACCAGGGCGGCCGCATCGCCGGAAGCGGCGCTGACCGGGCGCCCACCCCCGCGGAGCAGGGCGGCCAGCCCGCCCCGGTGCACCCGGTCCGGCGTCAGCGCGACGGCGTCGACCCGAACCCCCCGCGCGGCCAGCGCCGCACCTGCTAACAGTGCGTCCCCGCCGTTGTCGCCGGTCCCGACCAGCATCACCACCCGGGCACCGGCGACGCGCCCCGGTGCGGCACGCAGCATCCGCACCGCCGCGAGCGCCAGACCGGTCGCGGCGCGCTGCATCAACGCGCCCGGCGGGACGCTGGCCAGCAGCGCCTGCTCGGCGGCTCGGACGGTTGTGACGTCGTGGGCGGCAAGCACGCGCCCACCCTGCCCCGTGCGCCGCCTGCCCCTACACCCCGGTCCCGCCCCGGGGGATGACGGCCGTCCCCTCGGCCGGCGGTGGACGGGCACCGGAATCCTGTCGGTCGGCGCCCGTACGGTCGCTGCTCACCGGACCCGGCCGATCGGCGGCGCGGGTACCACCGGTCCGCCGAGGAGGAGTCGCCAGATGGCTGCGTCGAGGGAGCAGGACGTCTTCGTCCTGGCCGACCGGGAGTTGGACCGGGTGGTCGGGCAGATCCGCGCCGGACAGTGGGAAATGCCGGTCCCGACGGACATCAGCGGCCGACCCGACCGGGAGACGACGTTGCGTGAGCTGGTCGCCACCCACGCCTACGACGACGCCTGGGTGCCGGACCTGGTCGCCGGACGGTCGATGGAGGAGGTCGGCGCAGACGCGTACGACGGGGACCTGCTCGGCGGGGACCCCGCGGCCGCCTTCTCCTCGATCGTGGACCGCGCCTGCTCGGCCGTGCTGGAGGTGACCGACGCCGACCGGGTCGCGCACTGCTCGTTCGGGGATTTCCCCGTCCGGGAGTACCTGTGGCAGGTGACCTCGTTCCGCGGCCTGCGCGCGTGGGACATCGCGGGGCTGGTCGGTGCGGACCGGACGCTGCCCGCGGAGCTGGTGTCCGGTATGTGGGAGCAGTTGTCGCCGGTCGCCGACCAGTGGCGGCAGATGGGTGTGTTCGGGCCGGCGGCGCCGGTTCCGGCCGACGCCGACCTGCAGGACCGCCTGCTGGGCCTGACCGGCCGGACCCCGGCCTAGCCCACGACTGCGCCGCTGGAACCCGAGATTCGCGTGGTGCCTGCCAGCGAGGCGAGCTGGGCACTGGTGCGCGCCGCGGTCGACTTCGCCCGCCGACGCGCCGACCCGACGACCCGGCGCCCGCGCCGTCGAGGGCTACCCGATGACCACGACGAACGTGCTCTCGCACGAAGTCCACGCCGGCACCGAAGGCGTGTTCGCCGACGCCGGCACCGGCCACTGACCGGAGTCGTCCGAGCGCGGCGTGGCGGCGTCGAGCGGTCCCTGCGTGCCTCCGGCGGCGCAACTGACCCGGCATCGAGGCGGTGGGACGGCACCGCGGCTCCGGTGGTGGACCCGGGCCCGGTGGGTACCGTTCACCGAAGTGGCGCGCGATGCCGCCGCTCGGCTGACGTCCCGTCGCGGTGTGCAAGCGCCGATCGCATGAGACGTCCGTCCCCGCACCGATTCCCGACGTCAGGAGAACCGTGTTCCGTCACACGAGCAAGTTGCAGTTCGAAGCCAAACCGTCGAAGCCGGACGCGCTGTACGCCCGCAAGCTGCAGGAGCTGATCGGGGGCGCCTACGGGGAGATGACCGTGGCGACCCAGTACCTGTTCCAGGGGTGGAACTGCCGGGTCGAGGGCAAGTACAAGGACCTCATCATGGACACCGCGACCGAGGAGATCGGTCACGTCGAGATGCTCGCCACCATGGTGGCGCGGCTGCTCGAAGGCGCGCCGGCGACCGAGACGGCCCACGCGGTCAAGGACCCGGCGATCGCCGCGGTGCTCGGCGGGCAGAACCCCCAGCACGCGATCGTCGCCGGCGGCGGCGCGCTGCTCGCCGACAGCAACGGCAACCCGTGGATGGGCTCTTACATCGTCGCCAGTGGCAACCTGCTGGCCGACTTCCGCACGAACGCCGCGTACGAGGCACAGGGACGCCTACAGACTGCGCGGCTGTACAACATGACCGACGACAAGGGCGTGCACGACATGCTCAAGTTCAACCTGGCGCGGGACACGATGCATCAGCTGCAATGGCTCCGGGCGATCGAGGACCTGCAGGCCGACGGTTTGGAGGGCACCCTCGTGCCGGACGCCTTGTTCGACGTCGAATACGGCGACCACGCGTCCACGCTGTGGCACCTCTCGGACGGACCGGACGCGGACAAGGGTGGGTGGGCACACGGGACCGCTCCCGACGGGGCCCACGAGTTCAGCTTCCTGGCCGACCCGCAGGCCCTCGGCGGCCCCGGTAGCGGACCGAAGCCCGATCCGGAGCTGTACGCGACCTACAGCCCCACCAGCCTCATTGCCAAGGTGAAGAAGGCCGTCAGCCCGGGAAGCTGACCGCGCCGCGACGCCCACGGTCGGCTGATCATCAGCCGACCGTGGGCGCCGGGGGCCGGGCGGGGTGCAACCGCTCAGCCTGGGCCCGGTCAGCTCAGCGGTCGTAGGGCTCGCGGCTGCCGCTCTTGGCCAGCCCGCGGCTGATCATGTACCCGATGGTCAGCAGGGTGATGTAGAGCCATGCCCGGTCGGCGCGGAAGGTGTCGCCGATGGCGCCGTCGGGGCCGATCGTCTTCGAGGCGATGAGCACACCGATCACGGCCAGGATGTAGAAGATCAGCTCGGTGGTCTTGAACGAGGACTTGGTCTCGGTGCTGACCCGCTCGGGACGGGGCTCAGCAACAGTGGGCAGGGTCTCACCGGCGCGTGACGCGCCGGCCTGGTAATCGGACATGAGCCCTTTCGGTAGAGGGGCCCGGACGAGTGGCGCAAACAAGCCGGAGCACTCCGGCGGCTGTCTCATCCGGGGATGAAGCGGCACAGCGGGACGAGCATAGCGCAAGGGACCGTTGCGGGCCTAAACGGCCCGCGACGACTACTGTCACCGCGCCCTTGCCCGACCCAAACCGTTAAGAGACCCCGGAATGAGCCCGAATCCGCATCAGCACTCCGACAAGGACGACACGTACGACGACAAGGTCGAGGCCGGCCAGGACCAGCTGTAGGCCCGGTCTGAGCAGAAGCTGCCTGAGATGGCGGAGGGTCGCCCGCGGATCACCGGCCGGTGGTGGCGCCAGGCTCAGCGGTCCGGTCACGTGCCCCCAGCCGCAGCCGCGGGATCGTCAGGTGGGTCAGCGGCCCGATGGCCGTGGCGTAGAGGACCGTCCCGATGCCGACCGTGCCGCCGAGCAGCCACCCGAGAGCCAGTACCACCAGCTCCACGGCCGTCCGGACGACGCGGATGGAGCGCCCACGCGCCGCCAGCCCGATCGTCAGGCCGTCGCGGGGTCCGGGGCCGAGCCCGGCCCCGATGTAGGCACCGGTCGCCAGTGCGTTCAGCAGCACCCCGCCGACCAGCATCCCCACCCGCGCCGGCCAGCCGGTCGGCGGGTGCGCGACCGCCAGCACCGCGTCGATCACCAGGCCGACGACCACCGCGTTCGCCAGCGTCCCGAGCCCGGGCCGCTGCCGCAGCGGGATCCAGGCCAACAGCACGACCCCGGACACCAGGATCGACCAGGTCCCCACGCCCAGGCCGAAGCTGCGGGACAGCCCCTGGTGCAGCACGTCCCACGGCCCGACCCCCAGCCCGGCGAGGAGCAGCATCGCGTTGCTGAGCCCGAACGCGACCAGCCCCGCGAACAACAGGGTGAGTCGTCGCAGCGGCCGGTCACGCAGGACACCGAGGCCGGACAGCGGGCTGCGCGGCATCCCGGTCAGCCCTCGGCGACGACGACGGCGGCCGCCAGCCCCGTCTCGTGGGACAGCGACAGGTGCCAGTGCCGCACGCCGACCGCGTCCGCTGCGGCGGCCACCGTCCCGCGGACGGCCAGCGACGGGCGCCCGTCGGCGGCCGTGACGACCTCGGCGTCGTGCCAGTGCAGGCCCGCGGGCACGCCGAGCGCCTTCGCCAGTGCCTCCTTCGCCGCGAACCGCGCGGCGAGGGAGAGCAGCGATCGCGGAGCGCCGTCCCGCTGCACCCGTTCGGCCGGGGTGAACAACCGGTCGCCCAGCGCGGGCGTCCGGGCGAGCACGGCACGGAACCGCACGGTCTCCACGACGTCGAGCCCCACCCCGAGGATCAACGTACCGGCAGTGTCGAGAGCGGCACTCTCATTCGACCGTCACCGACTTCGCGAGGTTGCGCGGCTGGTCGACGTCGTGGCCGAGGGCGGTCGCGATCTCCCGGGCGAACACCTGCAGCGGCACGGTGGTCACCAGCGGCGCCAGCAATGTGGGCAACGCGGGGACCCGGATGATCTCGTCGGCGAAGGGAACGACGGTCTCGTCGCCCTCCTCGGCGATCACGATGGTCCGCGCGCCGCGCGCCCGGACCTCCTGGATGTTGGAGACCACCTTGCTGTGCAGGCTGGCGCGTCCGCCGGGGCCCGGCACCACCACCACCACCGGCAGGCCGTCCTCGACCAGCGCGATCGGGCCGTGCTTGAGCTCGCCGGCCGCGAAGGCCTCGGCGTGCAGGTACGCCAGCTCCTTCAGCTTCAGCGCACCCTCCAGCGCCACCGGGTAGCCGACGTGCCGGCCCAGGAACAGCACCGTCCGCGAGCCGGACAGCTCGCGGGCGATCCGACGCGTCCCGTCCAGGTCTGCGAGCAGTGCTCGCAAGTGCTCCGGGACACGGTGGAGCTCCGCGACCGTCGCGCCGACCTCGTCGTCGAACTTCGTCCCGCGAACCTGAGCGAGGTACAGCCCCAGCAGGTAGCAGGCCACCAGCTGGGCAAGGAATGTCTTCGTCGACGCCACGGCGACCTCTGGCCCGGCGAACGTGTACAGCACCGCGTCGGACTCGCGCGGGATCGTCGACCCGTTGGTGTTGGAGACGGCGACCGTCCGGGCGCCCTGCTCGGCAGCGTGCCGCACCGCCATGAGGGTGTCCATCGTCTCCCCGGACTGGCTGATCGAGACCACCAGCGTCCGGTCGTCGAGGACCGGGTCGCGGTAGCGGAACTCGCTGGCCAACTCCACCTCGACCGGCAGCCGGGTCCAGTGCTCGATCGCGTACTTCGCGGTCATGCCCGCGTGGTAGGCGGTGCCGCAGGCGACGATGAAGACCTTGTCGACCCGCCGGATGTCCGCCTCGTCGATCCGCAGCTCGTCCAGCTGCAACCGCCCCGCGGAGTCGGTCCGCCCGAGCAGGGTCGCCGCGACCGCATCGGGCTGTTCGGCGATCTCCTTGTCCATGAAGGAGTCGAAGCCGCCCTTCTCGGCGGCCGCGGCATCCCAGTCCACGTGGAAGTCCCGTCCGGCAGCGGGCACGCCGTCGAAGCCGGTGATCTCCATGCTGTCCGGGGTGATCTCCACGACCTGGTCCTGGCCGAGCTCGACCGCGGACCGGGTGTGCTCGATGAACGCGGTGACGTCGGAGGCCAGCCAGTTCTCGCCGTCCCCGCGGCCGGCGACCAGCGGGGAGTCCCGGCGGGCGCCGACCACGCGGTGCGGGTCGGATTCGTGCACCGCGAGCAGCGTGAACGCGCCGTGCAGCCGTCGGCAGGTGACGCGCATCGCCTCGGCGAGGCGGTGCGGAAGGTCGTCCGGCAGCGCGTCCCAGGCCGCGGCGAGCAGGTGGGCAGCGCACTCGGTGTCGGTGTCAGAGGCGAAGACGACACCGGTCGCGGTCAGTTCCGCGCGCAGGTCGACGAAGTTCTCGATGATCCCGTTGTGGATGACCGCGACCTGTCCACTGCTCGTGCGGCCGCCGGAAACCGGTCGGCCGCCGAGGTGAGGGTGGGCGTTGCGGTTGGTCGGCGCCCCGTGGGTCGCCCACCGGGTGTGCGCGATGGCGGTGGTCCCGGGCGGGAGCGGGCGCTCGGCGAGCTCCTTCTCCAGCATCGCCAGCTTGCCCGCGCGCTTGGCCACGACCATTCCGACACCCGCCGACACGACACCCACGGACGCAGCACCGACAGGTTCGACGCTGTCCTCATCCAGCAGGACCGCGACCCCGGCCGAGTCGTACCCGCGGTACTCCAGGCGCCGCAGGCCGTCGACGACGAGCTCGAGCGCGGGTCGTCGGCCGGCATATCCCACGATCCCGCACATGCCGGTCACGTTAGCCGCGCCACCAGGCCCAACGCCGACCCCGACGCCGACCCTCACGCCGACCCCGACCCCGACCCCGACCCCGACCCCGACGCTTCCCTGACGTAGCACTCCCGGCGGTCGGTGAACGGTCGCGCAGGACGACGGTCCACCGATGGTCGTGCAATGGAGGGGTGGCGACCCACCTGACCGACCGTCCCGGAGCAACCACCGGGGACCCCGCGCGGCGCCGGCGCCGTGGTGAGCGTGGTGAGCGCGGCCGGCTGGACGCGGGGCTCGCCGGCGTCGTCGCCGCCGTCGCGGCGATGGCGGCCGCTGAGTTCGTCGCCCTGCTCACCGGCCCCGGCAGCGTGCCGGTGGTCGCGGTCGGGACCGCGGTGGTCCCGCTCGTGCCGGAGCCGGTCAAGCAGGCGGCCATCGCCGCGTTCGGCACCAGCGACAAGACGGCGCTGCTGATCGGCACCTGCATCCTGCTCGCCGCGGCGGCGTTCGGGTTCGGGCTCGCCGCACGGCACCGGCCCGCGGTCGGCGACGCCGGAATCGTGCTGTTCGCCGGCATCGGCGCCCTGTCCGCATCGCGGGCCGGGGTCGGCGGGACCGGCAGCGTGCTGCCGTCGCTGGCGGCCGCGGTCGTCGGCGGCGTCGCGCTGCGCGGCCTGCTCACCCGGGTGCGCACCGCCGGGCCGTCGGACAGCGCGGTGGAGCGCCGGCCGAGTCGGCGGGCTGTGCTGGCGACGCTGGGGGCCACCGCAGCGGGTGCCCTGGCGGTCGGGGCTGCCGGCCTGGCGGGCATGCGGCTGCGGTTCGGTTCGGACTCCGCTCGCGCCGCGTTACGACTGCCCGTCCCGGCCTCCCCCGCACCCGCCCAGCCGGCCGGGGTGGATCCGGGCGCCGTCGGTGCCCTCCCGTTCCGGACGCCGAACGCCGACTTCTACCGGATCGACACCGCGCTGTTCGTCCCGCACATCGAACCCGGGACGTGGCGGCTGCGCATCCACGGGATGGTCGGGCGCGAGCTGACGATCGACCTGCCCACCCTGCTGCGCCGGCCGATGGTCGAACGCGACATCACCCTCGCCTGCGTCAGCAACCCGGTCGGCGGCTCCCTGGTCGGCAACGCCCGGTGGCTCGGCGTCCCGCTGGCGCCACTGCTCGCCGAGGTGGGGATCAGCCCGGACGCCGACCAGCTGGTGTCCCGGGACTCGGGCGGGACGTCGATCGGGACGCCGATCGCGACGGTCACCGACGGGCGCGACGCCCTGCTCGCGGTCGGAATGAACGGGGAGCCGCTGCCGTTCGAGCACGGGTTCCCGGTCCGGATGGTGGTGCCCGGCCTGTACGGCTACGTGTCGGCGTGCAAGTGGATCACCGACATCGAGGTGACCCGGTTCGACGCCTACGACGCCTACTGGGTCCGGCGCGGTTGGGCCCCCCGCGGCCCGGTGAAGGTCAGTTCGCGCATCGACACCCCGCGCGACGGCCACCGCCGCCCCGCCGGGCCGGGGGTCGTCGCCGGGGTCGCCTGGGCGCAGCACACCGGAATCGCCCGGGTCGAGGTCCGGGTCGACGACGGCCCGTGGGCGCAGGCCGATCTGGCGCCGGCGGCGACCGCGGACACCTGGCGGCTGTGGACCTGGCCCTGGAACGCGCCCGCGGGCGAGCACGCGCTGACGGTCCGCGCCGTCACGACCGCCGGGCAGGTGCAGACCGCCGACCGCGCGGACACCGTCCCGGACGGCGCGACCGGCCTGCACACCGTGCGGGTCGCCGTGACCGGGTGAGAGCCACCGGGTGACCGCGGCCCCGGCCATCTCGACCACGGAGCGTCCACTCAATCTCACGCTCCGTAGAGATCCGGGATATGGTCACCACACCTGCCAAAGATCACCCCACCGATACGGGCCAAGCCGGGTCGGTGCCGGGAACGAAGGCAGGGCGTAGGGCAACGAGCGTCGGCACCGACGCCGAACACAGTCGGACCCTCAAGGGCCGCGGAAGAGAGGTCGTCTCAGCAATGAGTGACAAGAAGCTGTTCGGAGGAGAGTCCGTGCTCTCCTTCCGACTCGAGTCGGACAGGCGGGACTTCCTCCGCTGGGCCGGCGCGGTCGGGGTCGGCGCGACACTCGTCGCGGGCGGCGTCGCAGAGGCACCACTGGCATCCGCAGCCGGGCGGGCCGCAGCGTCCACCGACGGCGACCTGGGCATCCTGAACTACGCCCTGACGCTGGAGTACCTGGAGTCGGACTTCTACAACAAGGGCGTCGCTGCCGGGATCGTCTCCGGCCGGGAACTGTCCCTGGTCCGCCCGATCCGGGACCACGAGAGGACCCATGTCGAGGCGCTGCTGGCGACGATCAAGTCCCTCGGCGGTACGCCGGTCGACAAGCCGGGGATCAAGTACCCGGCAGGCACGTTCGGCTCGCGCATGTCGTTCCTGACGTCCGCCGTCACGTTCGAAGAGGTCGGGGTCACCGCTTACCACGGCCAGGTCCCGCTCATCAAGAGCGTCAAGATCCTCGGGGCCGCTGCTTCGATCGCCGGTGTCGAGTCGCGCCACGCAGCCGTGATCCACGACCTGCTGGGCACGAACCCGTTCCCGAACGACATCGAGAAGTCGCGCACGAAGTCGCAGGTCCTCGCCATCGTCAAGCCGTTCCTCGCCTGAGAGGGGTCGAAACATGTCACGTTCGGAGTTCGTCTCGGGTGGATACACCCACGTCCAGGCGCCGCTCGCCCTGGGCGCCCTCAACAACCGCTGGGCCCTGGCAAAGGCCGCCGACTTCAATTCCGACGTCGACGTCCTCAACTACGCCCTGACCCTGGAGTACCTGGAGGCCGAGTTCTACCGCCAGGGCAACGCCGCGGGTCTGGTCTCCGGTAAGACCCGCACCTACACGCGGGCCGTCCAACAGGACGAAGAGGCCCACGTCGCCGCGATCACGGCGACGATCAAGCAGCTGGGCGGCATGCCCGTCAAGGCGCCGGGCGTCGCGTTCGGTAACGCGTTCGCGTCGCGCACGTCCTTCCTCACGACTGCCGTCACGTTCGAGAACGTCGGCGTGGGCGCCTACCTCGGCGCGGCAGGATTCATCAAGAGCAAGGCCGTCCTCTCGGCGGCAGCCGGGATCTTCGGTGTCGAGGCCCGGCACGCCGCGGTGCTGGCGAACGTGCTCGGCCTCACCCCCGAGGGCGGCGTGTACAAGGGCGCCTTCGAGACGCCGATCGCCAAGGCGGCCGTGCTCTCGGCGGTCGCGCCGTTCCTCACCGGCAAGGCACCGACCGGCGGTGTCGGCACCGGTGTCGGCGACTCCGGCACCCTGCAGACCGGCCTGGTGACCGCTGGTGGGGTCGCCCTCGTCGGCGCTGCCGCCGCGGGGTACCTCGCCCGCAAGAAGGCCGCCGGCGGCAACGCCGACAGCTGAGCGAAGGCACCGCACCCCGGGAGGCCGACCGGCCTGTCCAGCCGGGGACCACGACGGCCACCTCCCCATCCCGGGGGCGGTGGCCGTCGTGGCGAGCAAACAGCGCGCACCCGGGCTGCCGGGTGGGCTCCGCTTAGCGTGCCGGACATCGTCCGGACTCCCGACCTAGGCCAGCAGGAGGGCCCGGTGAGCGTCAGCGCCCCGCCGCGTCCGGCCGCAACGGCCGCACCGCGGCGCCGTCCCCGCACCGCCGCCGACCTCGCGCGGGGCATCGCCCGGGTGACCGGCGAGCTGATGCTGACCCTCGGAGCGGTCGTCCTGCTGTTCGTCGGCTGGCAGCTGTGGGGAACCGGCATCGCGACCTCGCACGCGCAGGCGACCCTCCGCGATCAGTTGGCCCAGCAGTGGTCGCGGACCGCGTCCGGGCCCCGGGCCGCTCCGGGCCCGACCAGTCCTGGCGCGGCGCGGCCCGGGCCGCAACAGCAGCAGCAGCAGCAGCAGCAGCCCGATCCGGGCACGAGCACTCCGGCCGGCGCACCTCCGGCCGCGCCGGGCAGCGTCGTACCACCCGGCCCGCCCGTCGCCGCACCGCCGCCGGCCGGCCCGGTGTCGCGCCTGCTGATCCCGGCGATCGGCGTGGACTGGGTGGTCGTCCAAGGGGTCGAGCTGACCGATCTCGCCGACGGGCCGGGGCACTACCCGGACTCGGCGATGCCCGGTCAGATCGGCAACTTCGCCGTCGCCGGGCACCGGACCACGCACGGCGCACCGTTCTTCCGGATCGCCGAGCTGCGCGAGGGCGACGTCGTCGAGGCGGAGGTCGCCGACCGGATCTACACCTACCGGGTCACCTCCCATCAGATCGTGGCGCCCCAGGCGGTGTCGGTGGTCGCCCCGGTCCCGGGCCGGCCCGGTGTGCGGCCGACCCGGCGGCTGCTGACGCTGACCAGCTGCAACCCGCGGTACTCGGCGAGCCAGCGGTACGTCGTGCACGCCGAGCTCGCCACGACCCGGGCCCGTTGAGGCCGTGTACGGCGCGATCTGGCGGTTGCTCCCCGGCCCGACGGCGGTCCGGGTCGTGCTCGCCGTGATGCTGCTCGCCGGTGTGCTCGCGGTGCTGTGGTTCCTGGTCTTTCCCTGGGTGGACAGCCGCGTCTCGCTCAGCCCGGGCACGGTCGACTGACGCCGGCCCGGCCGGGGCGGAGCTCCCGGTCACGTCGGGCTCAGCGCAGCTGGTCGGCCAACCGGCGCAGGACCGCCAGGACCCCGGTCGGCCCGTCGACCGTGATGTCGGCCGCGGCCTCGACGCGGGGGTCGGTGTCCTGCTGCCCGCTGGCCAGGCCCACGGTGGCCGTCCCCGCCGCGCGGGCGACGGAGAGGGCGGCGAACGCCGGCAGGTCGCCGAGGTCGTCCCCCGCGTACAGCACGGCAACGGCAACCGCGGCGTCGATCAGCCGGCCCAGCGTGGCTCCCTTGTCGACGCCGGTGGGGCGGATCTCGCGCACGTAGCGCCCAGCCTCGGTCTGCAGGCCTTCCCGGCCGGCGAGTTCGACCAGGGCCGGCGCGATGGCGTCGATGGCTCCCTGAGGGTCCGCCGCCTGCCGGGTGTGCACGGCGATCGCGATGACCTTGTCCTCCACGACCACCCCGGCCGGTGCGGCCAGCCCCCGCAGCAATGCCGGCAACGCCGACCGCACCCGGTCGACGGCAGCGACCGCGACGGGGTCGGCAGCCGAGGTGAGCCCGCCCTCGGCGGACCAGGACTGCAGTCCGTAGTGACCGTGCACGACCAG
>JAABUS010002549.1_pt1 | contig 33982 bp, 23 predicted proteins | sample 5560161 | NCBI WGS metagenome assembly JAABUS01 (sample SAMN10711885, study PRJNA513376) | rock metagenome | isolation source: Antarctica rocks | place: Antarctica: Victoria Land, Trio Nunatak nord | collected 2016-01-04 | reverse complement strand
TAACTGCCAAAACCTTCCAGTTGCTTAAACACCCTTTGCGCATATTCAAGCGAATATCCCCTTTGCGTCATCCCTGTAATTAATTTTCCCTGGAACTGCGATACGAGTCCTTTCAATTTGAATGTTGCCATACTGCGACGCAATTCATCTGCTTCGGCTGGTGTAAAACCTGCTGCTACTATTGCAATTTTCATAGCCTGCTCCTGAAACAGCGGCACACCTAATGTGCGTCCCAATATCTCTTCCAACTCTTTTGAAGGATATTCTACAGGTTCTTCACCATTGCGGCGACGTAAATAAGGATGCACCATATCACCCTGGATTGGTCCGGGACGAACAATAGCTACTTCAATCACCAGGTCATAAAAGCAACGTGGCTTTAATCGAGGTAACATGGCTTGCTGTGCACGGCTCTCAATTTGAAACACACCAATCGTATCTGCATGGCAGATCATTTCATAAACAGCAGGATCATCCTGCGCAATATTGGCGAGGGTTAAATTAAGTCCATAGTTTTCTTTAGCAATGTCGAAGGCTTTACGGATACACGTAAGCATTCCCAATGCTAGTACATCAATTTTCATAAAGCCCAATGCATCAATATCATCTTTGTTCCATTCAATGCAGGTTCTGTCTTCCATACGGGCATTCAGAATGGGACACAAATCAGATAATTTACCCCGTGTAATAACAAAGCCACCTGTATGCTGACCAAGCTGCCGTGGAAAACCCATGAACTCTTTGGTGAGTTGTAAAACCTTTTGAAGGTGTTTATCGCCGGGATTGAAGCCTTGTTCTGCAATCAGTTTCCCTTCAAACCATTCGTTGGTAAATTCCCAGATAGAGCTTGACAAACAATTGATGGTATCAACAGATAATCCCATTGCTTTGCCAACATCTCTTAAAGCTCCTTTTTGATGTTGCTGGGTAACGGTGGCAACGATAGCTGCACGGTCACGACCATATTTTTGGTAGATGTATTGAATCACTTCTTCACGACGTTCGTGCTCAAAATCTACATCAATATCGGGAGGTTCGTTTCGCGCAGCAGAAATAAACCGCTCAAATAATAAATCAAATTTTGCAGGATTAACAGAAGTGATGCCAAGGCAATAACAAACGGTGGAGTTGGCAGCAGAACCACGTCCCTGGCAAAGAATGCCCTGGCTTCTTGCATATCGAACAATATCATACACCGTAAGAAAATAGGGAGCATAGTTCATCTGCTCTATAAAGGCAAGTTCGTAATTGATAGCCTGTACTGTTTTCTCCGGTATGGCTTCTCCAAAATGTTCTTTAGCGCCTTGCCATGCTAAAAAGGTAAGCTCCTGTTGCGGCGTACGTCCTTCACTCGTTATCTCTTCAGGATACTCATATTTCAATTCATCCAATGAAAACTGACAGACTTCCGCTAATTCCTGCGTACGCTCAATTGCATCAGGATATTGTCTGAAAAGACGAAGCATCTCCTCCGCCGGTTTCAGGTATCTTTCTGCATTTGGATGCAAACGAAAGCCAGCATTATAAATGGTGCATTTTTCACGGATGCAGGTCATAACATCCTGTAGCTGCCTTCGTAAAGGAGTATGATAATGCACATCATTGGTAGCAACAATGGGTATGCTTAATTTTTTTGACAACTGTAAAAGCCGGTATAAATACTTGCTGTCATCTCCCTGGTAACGCCGCGATGCGGCAATGTACAAATCACTTCCGAAAGCTTGGCGGTATTCCTTTAATGCGTTTTCAAAAGACGGTTCAAATTCAAATGCTTCGTTTAGTTTATCAGGCGGTAAAACAACAAACTTCACACCTTTTACATGTTTGTATACATCTGCTTTATATAAATGACATTCTCCTTTCTCTGCACGCCCATTACCTATCGTTAGTAAATTGCTTAGTTGTGAATAAGCGGTTTTATCGGTGGGATAAGCTAACAATGAAGGTCCGTCCAATAAATTAAGCCTACAACCAACAATTATCCTTATCCCCGATTTTTTCGCCGCTGCATGTGCACGAACAATGCCTGCAAACGTATTCCGGTCTGTTATTGCTATTGCCTCATATCCATAAGCTGCCGCCTGCTCAACCAATTCTTCGGGATGAGAAGCACCTCGGAGGAAGGTGAAATTAGTGGTTACCTGAAGTTCGGCGTACATTGTTGTTTACTTATACTTGTCACTCGACATAAATGTGCCAATGATTTTTGTTATGGACTTGGCTGTATTGCTACTATTTTTCATCGTACTAATGAACATGAAAAAGTTAAGTTGGTTTTCAATCTTTTTCATATTACGTTCATTTTGTATGGCTTTGGGCCTGCCCACGGTACTCTTGCGTCGCACATTGTACTCATAGATTTCAGGCATCTTTTCCTGTTTTTTCTTACACTTAAACTCGTAATACGCAGTAAAAAATATCATTAAAAACAAAGGTACTAAGAATTTTAGCAAATAATAAATGATTTGTTGTTTCAGAAAGAACAGCCATATAAATAGGTAAGTTAGAATATACTTCAGCTTTTGTAATTCTATTCGGTCACCTTTTTCTAAAACCTTCATTTATTCACGGTAGTGTCATCCTTCAGAAAACACTCAAACAACCCCCTCTATTTTATTGGAACAGTAGGCAGAACGGAGTACATCTCGGCAGACAGACATATATTCTTCTAATAGCATGGGAAGAGCAACCCTGACGTTCTAAGGATAGCTCTAGAGAGGTTCGGTAGAAAGGAATACAATATGCTTTTTTATTATGCTAAATTCTTAATATTAGCTCCATGGCACGTATCTGCCGCCCCTCAATATTTTTAAAGGAGACTCAGCAGGACAAAAACCTCAATCAATTAGACAATATGTTAAGAAAGTTGTACTTTCAAAACTTGTTACAGTAGAAACATTCTAAGATTAACTATAAACGAAGTTCATTTTAAGTTTAGCTTTTCAAATCGTCCCTAATCAATTACCATATTACAAAACATGAAAATCTTTATATCTTACAACCATAAAGACCAAACTGTTGCCTTAAAAATCAGGGATATATTGTTGGCAAACGAATTTGAGGTACTACTTGATATCGAGAAAATGAGAACGGGCCAGGATATTGAGCAGTTTATCCTACAGTGTATCAAGGAGAGCGGAATTACTTTATCATTAATTTCATCCAATAGCCTTATGTCGGCCTGGGTAACAATGGAAACAATGATTAGTAACGTAAATGGAAAGTTAAGAGATCGAAACTTTATGCCCTGCTATATAGATAAGGAATTTTTCGATCGGGATTTTACTGGGAAAGCTTTGGAAAAAATTGAAAATGAATTGAAGGAAATAACAGATCTTATGAAATCTGCCCTTGATAAGGGGTGGGGAATAGAAGACCTGCAAAGTGAAAGGACAAGGTACAACAAGATGAAAGCTAATCTTCCCGAAATTATCGGTAAACTGCGCAATTCATTGTGCATTGACTTGACTCCTGCCAATTTTAACAATGGAATGCAAAAAATACTAGACGATCTAAGGAAGAACAATGCTTCAATTGAAAATACATCAATAAAAACTATAACTTCAGATGCTATTGGCGAACTGCAAAACAGAATTAATACCACCTTGGATGAATCATCTAAACAGCGGTTAGCAAACATTTCTCAGAGGCTTTTGAAGCTGCGGGAACTTTTAGACAGATACGAGCAGGAGTTTGATTTTGAGAGCGATCCTAAACGTAAAATGCGCTATGAAAGGGAAATTGAAAGTACGAAAACAAGTATCCAAAAAACTTTGGAAGAAATCAAATCTTTGTCATAAAAATAGTCAACTTTCTCCATGCAAACTGATTGGAACAGCTTAATCAAAGAAATTGATAGGGGAAATTGCGTGATCTTTTTGGGGCACGGGTTACTTTCAGATCCAGACGGAGTTCCTATGTATTGGCAGTTTTGTGACAAGCTCGCCATGGAACATCACGATTTAATTAGTAGTTATTATCCTGAAGAAAATTTTTTCTTGTTTAAATCTCTTAAGAACCGTCGAAAATTTACAAATCAGATCGAGGATTTTTATAAGTCGTTGGTTCCGGATATGGAACTTTACACTATGCTCGCAGAAATTCCGGTCAGCTTATACATTACGGTATCACCTGATAATTTTTTAGATAAAGTACTTTATGAAAATGGACAGGTAGCATTTTTTAATGATCCTGAAAACAAGGGCATGGACATAGAAGCCAGCAAAGAAAACCCTTTAATCTATCATATCTTCGGTTCAACTGAAAATAGCAATTCCCTTTTGCTTTCGCATGACGACCTTTTCAATTTTTTTAAAAGTATTCTTGGTGAACGAAGCATTCCAGCAGCCATTAAAAAGTTTTTCAAAGAAGATGCAGGAGGAGAGGTTATTTTCTTAGGCTTTAGCTTCAGAAAATGGTATGTTCAAATGATCCTTCGTTTATTCAATTTGAATAAGACGGATAACGAATTAAGCCGTACTGCCTACCTTAACACTGAACCTCCAAACGAAGAAGTAATGTTTGCAACACAGAATTTTCAGGTAGACTTCATAGACACTCATATCAAAGAATTTATCGAAACTCTATATCAAAAGTGTAAAGAAAAAGGCATTCTTCGCCAATTAAACGACAGCAGAAAATTAGCGGGTACTCTGCTTGTTGAAGAGCGGAAGCGACGCGTAGATGAAATCAAAAAGAAATTGATAATTACCAACAAGCTTCGCAGCGATTGGGAAGAAAAGGAAATGCTTTCCGATGATCCTAAAGAACGACTGAAGTGTGAAACAGAGATTACCAAGCTTAGAGAAGATATCGAAAAGATGAAAGACGAACTAAAATTTCTTGCATCATAAAGAGCAAAGATGGAGAGTATAAAAAAATATAGATATCCTGGCATCAATTCTTTTGAAACAACAGACACAGATATATTTTTTGGAAGAGAAGATGATAGGAAGAGACTTGTTGAACTGGTAGAGATAGAAAAAAATGTCTTGCTCTATTCACGCAGCGGGTTGGGCAAAAGTTCACTTTTTAAGGCAGCGCTGATTCCTGAACTTTCAATCAGAGGATACCAATCTTTTTATATTCGTCTTGGCTTGTACCAGGAAGACAGCCTATCACCCATACAAAATGTTCTCCGTAAAACAGTTTTATCCGAGCAAAAGCAATTGCCTGTTACATTTTTACAGAAGTTTATAGACCGATCAAATTCCCTTTGGTATGCTTTTAAGGCATTGCAAATAACACAATTACAAAATCAAAAACCAAACGAAAAACCTGTCATCCTAATCTTTGATCAGTTTGAAGAAATAGGCAGCTACAACGGCCAACAACTTACTGATTTCAAAATGCAGTTAGCCGAATTACTGTATACGCCAATTCCTAAAGACTACCTGGATGCGCTAAAAGATGATGATCTGCTTACAGACCCGCTCACCGATTTAGAATTAGACCTGCTTTATAAACCACTTAGGGTTAAAGTAGTTTTCGCTATACGTTCTGATCAGATGAGCGTCCTTAATCAGTTATCAGATTATTTGCCAAATATTTTAAAGGTTTTTTATGAACTCAAACCACTTTCTCCCAAACAAGCTTTGAGTGCGGTTATTGAACCGGCCTTAAAGGATGGCAGTTATATTACCCCTGTTTTCTCGTACGGGCAAGATGCCGTGAAAAAAATTTTGAAGGCACTCAGTTCTGAAAAAAGCAATGACATTGATACTGCCCAACTTCAAATTCTGCTTCAATACATTGAGCAGGACATTGTTGAAAAAAAACAAGATACTCAGATTACGGGTGAAGGCCTCGGAGATTTGAATAAAGTTTATGAAAATTATTACCGGAATAGCTTTCAAAAGCTTAGGACTGAGCAGGAGCAAGCTCAGATCCTCATCGAAGACAAATTGATTGTAGAAGGACGTCGTATCTCGTATGATAAAGCACTTTGTTTACAATTGGTAAGTGAAGCTACGTTAGATGCCCTCGTGGAAACCCGCCTGATCCGCCGTGAGCCAAATACCATGGGAGGATATAGTTATGAAGTGAGTCATGATTCCCTTATTGCTCCTACATTGGAAGCTAAAAAGGAACGGCTCCGGCTGGAAGAAGAGGTAAGGCAAAAGACCCAATATGAGGCCCAATTGGAGCAACAACGCAAGAAACAACAACAACAACGGATAATCATTTTTATAATATCTGCCGCATCACTCGTGTCTCTGGTTTTTTTAATTTTTGCTTTAATTGCTCAACACAATGTGGAAAAAACTCTTATGGAAGTCAATAGGCAAAAGTTTGCTACTCAAAAAGCCCTCAACGATTTTATAAAGGCAGAAGTAACCAGGAAGAGTATAGAGAAAGAACAATTACTTATCGAGGCTAAGCAGTATAAACGTAGTAAAGATTGGGACTTAGAAAAAGAAACTGAAGTAAAAGCAGATCATTTAGAAGAAGATATTAAAGACCTACAAAAAAGATTAATTAAATGAAAACAGTTTGGTGCGCCCTTATTTTCACCTTTTTTATATATACTGTAAATGCACAAGATTGTCCTAAGTATGCAAAACTAATTGCCGAGGCTAATAACCTTTCAGCTAAAGGAAATTTTATCGATGCATTAAATAAATATCAAACAGCACAAACTTACTGTAAAAGCAAGTTAGAGGAGGTACAGAATAAGATAAAAGAAATGTTTTTAGAAATTGAAAAACTAAAAACTAAAGAACAAGAAGCCAAAAAAAAATCGGTTGAGGCGCAAAAAATAGTGGAGAAAAAAAACGTGCAACTTTCGGCTAATGAAAAAAAATTAGATACATTAACTTATAGAATATCTGCCTCCTTAGAGACATTACAGCAACTGAAAAATAGGTTGAATTATGTTCAGGATTCTTTGCAAAAACAAAGATTGAATGAGTTGCAAGTTTATCAAAAGTTTGCAGATTCTATAATCCAGCAAAAAACCAATTTACAATTAATTACAACGTACATAGACCGGCTAATAAATTCTGAAAATACAAAAGCCAATGTACAGCAACAAATTCAAAAGGAACAGCAAAACAAAGACTTTAATATCGTCTTAAAGAACGAATATAAAGTCTTATATAGTACCTGTGAACCAAACAAAGAAAAAATCGTTGAACTTGAAATAATAATAAATAAAATAAATGCTTCCAGAAGCAGCTATGATAAAGTTTCTCAAGCAACAGGAATTCCGTGGTATTTTATTGGAATTCTTCACGCTATGGAAGGCTCGTTAAGCTTTAAAAAACACCTGCATAATGGCGATCCCCTTACGGCACGAACAGTTACTATTCCAAAAGGAAGACCACCAACTGGTAGTCCGCCTTTTACTTGGGAAGAAAGTGCTATAGATGCACTTAAACTTGAAGGTTTTACAATAAATAGTGACTGGAGCATCCCAGGTATATTATATTCCCTTGAAAAGTATAATGGAATGGGTTACAGGAAAAGAGGCATTAACACGCCCTACCTGTGGGGTTATTCAAATCATTATTATTCTGGGAAGTTTTCAGCTGATGGGGTATTTGATCCTGATAAAGTTTCAAAAATTATTGGAGCAGCCGTACTCTTAAAGGTAATGGATGAAAAAAGAATTATTTACAATTAGAGAAAAATAATAAAGAAACTATTACATGAGTGGGACAACGTTTGCACACTTGAATTTCTTCTGTATAGTCTATAAAACATATTTCCTTATACTTGCTGTTTGTATATACCATGCCCGCATGGTCGAATCTACCTACTCTTTTCACATCACCTAAGATTTCACATCGGTTTGTGTGAATAAAAATCTATAAGTACAAAGGACGCAACGCGATATAGACGGGAATTACATAGGCCGCTTACAAGAATTTTTTGAGTAAAATAATGTTAATTCTGTACAGCTAATTATCACACGTCATCACGCTAAAAATCCATGAATAAACCATTGATGAGTCTTCTTATCATCATACTGCCCCAACCGAAACAGCCAATACCTACAACCTTCCTCGTCCTCAACAGCGTAATAATCCCGATGCTGCCCATCCTGTATCCACCACTCCTGCTCAATACGTTCAGGCCCATCAGCTTTTTTTATTTTATGTAGCTTTCCTTTATAGCGAAAGTTCATAGGCGGATAATCAGGAACGGGCGCTGTAACTTCAATATTTTCAGGGGTAGCTAAAAGTTGCATCGGTCTTGGTCTGTCAACCCTCCACTCTGAAGTTTTTTGTTCCTGGAGTGATGATGCCTTTTTGAATGATCGTTCAGGCCAATAATGCTCATCGGGCAAAAAACGATGAATGGCATTTGAACCTACTTTGCCTGCTAAACGATCCATTAATTCTGATAATTGAATATTATCCAAACCACACGGTGCTTCCCACAATTTTTGCTGCGCCGGAGCATGATCTTCCACTTTCGGAGCTTCCAATACAAATAACTCAATACCAAGGTCAGGCTCAATGGTTGGCAGCTTTATTTCAAACAACTTATAAAGATGTTTTACGTTACGTGATGGGCTATTGGTAGCAATATGAACCTGCTGAATTTTTCCATCAATCCGATAGCATTTTAGGAGAGCAAGACGAAGTCCTTTTTGCTCTTTTTGTAGTCGTTGGCACAAAGCTTCAAGCAATCGCTGAAGTGCAATTTCAATACCTGTTGCTGTTACAATTGGCTCCAAACAAGGCAATCTTTCCTGGTATGGTTCTATTGGTAGAACAGGTTGAATGAATTCTTCTTCAAGTCCCAGAGCCTGGTTTAATCTTGTTATGATAAGATTACCAAAACGACGGCGAAGAGCAGAGCGAGGCATCCCGATAAAATCTTTGACTTGCCGAAGACCCAATTTGTTCAAACGCTCTATTGTATCAGACTCTAAACGGAGAGCGGCAGGCGGCAAAGAAAGTAAGGCATTATTTTGTTGACCCGGATTTATAATGAATGATCGTGTGCCAAAACGTGCAACAGCCCAGGCAGCACCAATTGTATCAGCTATAGCAGCACGTACATGATAACCCCGAGCCTTCAACCTGTTAACGATGTCGTTTAAGTAAGGCTCGTCCCCATCCCAAAGATGCGAACAACCGGTAACATCGAGAATAATGCCATCAGGAGGATCAATGGCAGCAAATGGTGTAAACCGGATACACCATTCAGCAATGCGCTTTAATAATTTTTCAATCAGCTCTGGCTTGTCGTCGAGCACCTGCAGAATTGGAAGGATTGCCCTGGCATCAGCCAATACCATCCCACTATGAATTCCTTGTGCCTCGGCTAAAGCATTCGCTGCGGTCACTACCATTCGACCGTATGAAGCTGCCCTTAAAATAAAAGCTGTATTACCAAGTTGCGGCTGGCGAAGCGTAAACCAGTCTGTTACCAGATACCGGAACCATATCGCTACAAAACGCCTGGCCATATTATCCTGTTTTTCTTTGCTGCTCTTTAGTAATTTCCGCTAATTTGGAAACATGCCTGAATTGTCCTGCCCATTCTAACTGCCATTGGCCTGGTGTACCATTTCGTACTTTTAATAATTCTACATTAAATAGGGGAAAACCTACACCCGGCAAATCATCTTCTGATACAGAAGGTAAAGATGTAATCTTCCAACGGGTAACACAGGCAGTAGCAAGGTTTTTGGGATTGCGGCGAATAATAAAACCTGTCACATGACTTTGTTCAACCGCTAATTGAAATCTTCTGCTTGCCGTAAAACTTATTTCCTGCGTCTCGGCAATAACTGCCGCTAGACCGTCGCACTTAAGTGCTTCTTCCATAACCCACAAAATTTCTTTTTCTTTTGGCACATTAATAAAGATGATTTTATCTGGTTCAATGCCGAATGATTTTAGAGCAGGAGGAAAAATCTTTTGTGATGAACTAATCCATATAGACACTCCGCCTCTTCGCATAATGGCACTTACTATACCTGCAATAAATCCGCCTGAAGCCGATACATCTTCTGTTTCACTACAGAAAAATTCATGTATTGCTCCTAACGGAAATGAGGCATGGGGAAAAGCATGTTTTATAAATCCAAGACCACCGTCAAAGCCAATATTACCGGCTACAGGTTTATATCCCTGCAAGGGAAGAATATCCTTTTGCAATTGAGCAAAAATATGTGCTTTTGTAGTTTCCATTAATTACTTCAACTGATAAACAAAACTACTAAAAATTTTAGCAAAAAAAGAAAATTATATTCCCTGTTTTGTAGTGGTATCCCTTTAAGCAATAAATGTATCGTTACAGCACCTTGACATTACGCATGTTGCCAAATCGTATTTGACAACAAAAGGGGTGATTAGCTGCTTAGTAAATAACCACTACCCTTTAAAACTGAGCTTTGTTTTATCAGCTAATTTGTGTTTTATCAGCTAATCTGTTCTTTAATGCTTTCATATCTTCATTGACTTTTTTATCAAATATTTTCCGAAATGTTATGTAGTACTTAGATTAGTGTGGCCAGGCATTTTAGAAACAGTTTCAACAGGAACTCCATTACTTAATTAAGGTAACGGTTTTTAACACAAGTGCGGTGGAAATATGAAAAGCCTAATTTTATTAATTCCCATTTATCAGCAATTTCTTTTAGGTATGCATTTATCTTTGGGTTACTTAATACTTGAAGCAACTTCCAGTTTATACATTGGGGGTAATCATAGACATATTCAACAAATTATTTGCTGCAGGTAATAAAGGTATTCTTGAGGATGTATCTGTTTTCTGAGTAAAAATCTAATTTCACCCTAAATACCTACGGCAATTTCAGTTCTTTTAAGCTTTTTTACATCGCTAATTTTACCCGGCTTTTTTGCTCTTTTTGGAGGCTTGTTAATATTTTTGATACATGTTGCTGTCCTTTTTCGGCTTAATTTAGAAACTTCATACACCTGCAATTCTTTGTTTATATTCAGCCAATGCATCTTCCAGTCTTTGCCTGGCAGTATCATCTCCCGGCACGTTGTGGGAGGGATGTATATAAAGTTTAACGCCTCTGTCTTCAAGTAATTCAGCAACAGTGGTAACTGTCATCCAAACGCAGGTAATAAAAGCCATTGTTGAAACGGGGCCAATTTTATCCTGGTGGTTTTTAAGTGTAACAGAAGCATCTCCACCAGGTGCACAGGAGTCTACTACAATGTCTGCCACATCAAAAATGGTTTTACCACTTGAATGTCTTGTTTGCTTTCCTTTTGCTTCGGCAGCAGAACCAAAAGCAATCACTTTCATACCGCGTTTCTTTGCTTCTAACGCAACGGTTGTGCCCATTTTTCGGCTTCTTTTTTAATTGCCGGAATCAGGCTTACCGCAGGCCAGAATAAACCTCCTCCAAAAATTATTTTTTCAGGATCCAGCAGACTTATCAGATTCGCAACCGCCATACCCCAAAATTCTATGCATAGTTGAATTACCTGAACTGCCAATTCATCGTTGTTTTTATAAGCGGCAAAAACATCATAAGATGTAAGCTGTTTGCTTTCTTTCTTGCGAAGTTCTCCTTTGTAATCCTGTTGATTTTGTAAAAAATCACGTGCTGCTCTGGCAATACCTTCTCCGGATGCAAAATATTCAAAACAGCCACAGCTGCTGTATTTACTTTCAAAAGGTCTGTTTAAAGCACTCCATCCTATAGCGCCTGCAATATCATGGGCACCTCTTAGCAGCCCTCCGTTTACCAATACGCCGGCACCTATTCCTGTACCGATTGCTAAAAAAACTGCATCCCGGCACCCTTTTGCATTACCCTGCCACAACTCGCCCAGTATGTAACAGGCACGATCGTTATCAATAGTTACACGCAGATCACCTGCAACTGCTTTTACTTCTTCAAGTAAAGGATAATTTTCCCATCCTTGTATATTTGGCGCCCATACTATTCCGGTTTTACTATAATAAATCCCCGGTACAGATATCCCAACTGATACTATTTTATCTGTCTGAAATTCCGCTGATTTTAAAAACCTGCTTACCAGACCGGTAATAAGAGCTCCTGCTTCCGGACCTTTCCGATTATTTAAAAGAATTATTTCTTTATATAATACCTCACCATCTCCACTAAAAACGGCTGATGAAAGTTTTGTTCCCCGAGATCAATTCCTAATAAAGCCATAAGCTGTGTGATTAAAAGCGTGTTACTTACTACCCAGGTCTTTTTTAAACGCAGAGTTCCGGGGAGGTTTTCACAGAGAGCCGCAGAGTTAATAATTATTTACAAACCCTTTTTAAGCCATTGGCTAAATCGCACATGCAATTATTACTTCTGTAATTTCATTTATTTCCATTGTTTGTCTCTGTGTTTCTTCGCATGTATTTTCTCTGAGCACTCTGCGTTTAAGTTTTAAAATTACTTTTTAAGCAATTCATTAATCTTTAGAACCCAAGTCTTTTTTAAACGAGTTCCAGGAGAGGTTTACGGTCGAGTAGGCAAGGGCATTTCAGCCCAAGCCTCTCACAGAACCGTACTTGAACCTCTCAATTCATACGGCTCTTGTTATCTAAATCCATTAAAGATTTTGTCATTTTCTTCTCAAATCCTTCCCGCCCCAGCGGGTTGTTATTAAATACTTTTGACTTAGATAATCAAAGCCCTTCGCTCCATTTCCATTACAGTCCCGATAGCTATCGGGATCCTCACTACTATGGCTTTGTCCGACGCTGTTTATTACATCTCCTGCCTGTGGCAGGATTGAGTTGCAGTATGAACTGTAGGTCTCATGATGAACAGTCCTCCGATAGCTACCGGAGTTCCCGCAAAGCATATATGCACATCAATAAACAACCTCTCACGTTCGAATAAAAGCCCGTGTAAAGTTCCTGTTGCCTTAATGCCGGTTGACCCGTAGCCCGTAAGCAGCTATCTGCTACAGTTATCCTGCCAGTACTCTGAAACCAGTAGTTTTGTCAAACAAGTAAGTGTTTTGGACACGTCATCAGCAATTCACTTACGTTCAGCTCCATTACTCACACCTGACTCCGTTTTACAGAGCCTTTTAACCTAAACGTTCAGCACCATGCCTTTTGAACACAGCACCTTCAGGCGATTTAGTACCAGCGACTGCACCCCGATACGGATAGTCCTTCTATCATCTTTTATTCAGCATTGAAAAGAACTATCTTTACTTTTTTCATTCGTGACACACCAGAGAAACACAGAGTTATGTGTGTGTTTCTCTGCGTGTATTTTTCTCTGCATACTCTGCGTTTAAATTTCTTGCTAATTATGCAGATCTCAGTAGTTACTTTTGGTTTAAACGCAGAGTTCCGGGGAGGTTTACGCAGAGAGCCGCGTTTAAATTTTAAATTACCTTTTAAGCAATTCATTGATCTTTAAAAAGTGATAACCCTTTCCTTTCAATTCTGTCAATAATTTATCCAGCCGGTTATAAAATTTGTCTGTTCTTTTAGGATCGGTACCAATATGCGCCAATAGGATAAAACCATTTAATGCCGCAGTATCGTGTGCTTCGTAAGAAATAATTGAGCTATACACTTCTTCAGATGAACAATAACGGTCACCCATTTCAGGAAATGTATAATCGGCAGTTGATCGTGTTCCGGGTGTATAATTTATAAGTTGAAGGTTTTGGTCTTTTGTCCACTTTGATATCGTTTCATTATACCATTCGTATGGAGGAAGAAAATATGGTGCATCTGTTTTTCTTATTCCAAAAGCTGCCATGCGTTTATAATTTGCTGCAAGATCTTCTTTAAATTGTTGTTCCGTTACAAGCAAACTATCTCTGTTTGACCAGTCACAAAAAAGCAAATGCTGATCTGAATGAGGTCCGAGATAGTGACCATCCTTTTTTAAACCAAGAATTAAATTTCTAAAATTTGGATTCTTATAAAATCTGCCAGTGAGAAAAAAAGAGGCAGAAACGTTTTGTTGCTTTAAAGTCTCACGTATAACTTCTCCCCCATCTGCAAACTCATCTCCTGTAAAAACAAGTGCTATGTTTTTTTGGGTGCGCGACCCGCGGTTTATTCCGCCGTGGTCTTGCAGGAAAGTTTTAGGGTTTGCAGTAGAATAAAATTCATGCTCTTTTTCAGCAAGCAGATAAATCAGTGAAGCCGTCCCATCCATTGTTGGTTCATTTGTACTATAATCACCCACATCATCATGATACACGACGTAATCCGACTGGAATGCTTCATATTCATCCGGTTCATTCAGCTTTAAGCCTCGCATTCTTTTATATATACTGCCAAAGAGAGGGCCGTCGACCAAGCCGCCGTCTAATTGGTAGTGATACAAATGTGACAAAGAAGAATGTGGATCAGTTGGCGTATCACCATTGCCAGGTAATCCATATACCATACTTGTTCCCCAGGGGTTACAGCCAAAAAGCCAGTCGAAACAACTTTGTTCTAATTGTTCATATTGTTTATCGCCGCTTAGCTTTCTGTACAGGTAACATTGTATTGCAAAAGAAGTAGTAAGATTGTTTGAGCACCAGATAAAAGGTATGCCGCGATAAAAAGCATTGCTTTTTCCTTTTTGCCATACCCGGTCAATTCCTTGTTTGTAATAATCAATAACTACGGCTTTTTGTGGTTGCTTGTTCTTTAATGCAAGTTCATAGTGTCCGAAATTATGAAAGGGGTACCACTCATAGTGTCTTGCAGTATCAGCTCCCATCCAGGGAGTGACTTTTTCGTCTGCTGCAAATTTCAATGATTCTGTAAGATATTTTTTATTACCTGTTTTTTGATATAAAACTGCACTTCCTAATTCCATATCATCTACCCAATTACCTTCTTCATAAAAGTAAGGTTCTCTTTTGCAGGCAGTCTGGCAGACTCCTGGTTTATCAAGACCTAACTGGTAAACTGATTCGGCTTTACCTTCATATACCCGCGCTAATGAAGGATCTTTCTTATCATATATAAGCGAAGCAAGGGCAAAAGCACTTGTAAATTTTCCTGCTGTAGAAGCTACACCTGTCGTTTTGTTTTGATAATCTCCAAGGCCTTGCGGCTTACCGGTTGCAAAATAAACAGGTCGTCCCTTTCCTTTGCCCCAGCCATAATTTGCTGAATCACGGGTTGGCAAACGCATTCCAACATGATCGCGATCATCGGCTAATTGATGGAACAGTAAATCTTTTTGCGGGTACATTTTCATCAACCAATCTAATCCCCATTTGGCTTCATCAAGCACATCAACTATTCCATTGGTTCCTTCAAGCCCATTTGCCTTGTGTGCATCTCTAAAGACACCAGGAAAATCGCGGTAAGCAGCAAGCAAATGATACGTAGCATTAGCAGAAGTGGTAGTATATTGAAGGTAGTCGGTGGCATCATGCCAACCGCCTGCAACATCTATATGCGTACCGTCTGGCATAGGTCCGTATACGGTATAACCGTCCATAGTATGACAGGAATCTTTAAGAAAAGGGTTAAAACCGCTTCGTTGTTGCCGCATATATCGCAGGCAAAAGTCTGCGGCACCAGCATAAACATCATTAGCGACCCGGAAAACGGGTGAAGTAGCATTACCAGACTTTAAGTAGTAAGTACCTGGTTTTTTATAAGCAGAAAAATTCAAACGCAACGTTTCTGAAAAAGGTCCATAGGCACCAAATGGTGCACCCGTAGTACCGGTATAAACAGCCTTGTCTGTTGCAGAATCTACGAGTTCAAATTCTTTAGGAATTTCTTTTGTTTTGCTGCCCCAAACAGCCACTTTTGTTCCATTTATAGTATAGCCCAGTAAGTTGATTCTAATCCATGAAAGTTGTTGTTCCTCTTTTTTGAAAGAGAAAGTAAAAGTGAAAAACAACAACATCAATACGATTAAAAAACCTTTTATAGTATTAAAAGCACCTTTAGCTATCCTGCCGGTTGACTTGAAGTATACTTTTTTAGACCTATGCTTTAGACTGTAACTTTTTAAAAGTAGAACTTTGTTTTTCATATAAATTTCGGCTAGAGATACATAAATACTATATTGAAAATTTTAAATGCTTTACAACATTCGTTGATAAAAATAAATATTTAGGCCTTCTTTTTATTATTTCATTAATTGTCTTCGTAGCAGAAGCCTGATTTTTTACGGTGCTAAAACCGAAAATAAACGTTATAAAATCATCTCATTTCTTATTTAAATTTTTGACGCATTTCCTTGTAATAATTTTGCAGCGTATAGAAAGCTTTTTTCTTCTTACCGTCTGAGCCAATCAATCCCTTTCTGTTCCAGCCTTCCTGGTATATGGGATTGTTCCTTTTAGATGACCGGAAATCTAAAAGTATCCAGGGAGTAATGCCCACGAAATTATCCGGCATACGTTTAATCATGGCAACTTGCTCTTTATAATACCATTCCTGGTATTCTTCACTCCACCGGGTAAGACTATCAGCATGAAAACCCGTTAATGCTTCGCCACCTGTTTCGCTTATAAATAATGGCTTATCATATTTAGAACCCCAGTTAGTTGTGCGGCAAGCAGAGGGCAAGCCACCATACCAGCCAAGGTATTCATTAAAGGCAACCAGATCAACAAACTCTCCCAAAGGATCATCAATGATATTCATATTATTACCCGAGCTACAATTCACTTCAAGCGCTGCTGAGACCATCCTGGTTTTATCAAGCTCCTTTGCAGCAGTTATCAGGTTATGCATAAAGTCTGTCCGTGTTTGACTAACAGGCGTTTCATTACCAACCGACCAGATGATAATGCTTGCCCTGTTATGGTCTCTTGCTATCATTTCTGTGAGTTGCGTTTTTGCTTTGTCAAAGACCTCTTTACTTCCAAAGTTTATTGTCCAGTAAACCGGTATTTCGGACCAGACAAAAATTCCCAGGGAATCGGCCGTTCTTGTCATGTTTTCATCATGAGGATAATGTGCAAGGCGAACCATATTACAACCAAGATCACGCGCAGAGCTCAACAATAGTAACGCATCTTTTTTGCTCCAGGCTCTTCTTTTATCCTCTGCTATTTCTGCATGAATGCAAATGCCTGTCATAAATATTGGCTTGCCATTTAGTAATACCTGTTTGCCGACAGCCTCTATTGTTCTGAAACCTATTTTATCTTCTATTCTGTCTGTTTTACTCGTGATAATAACTTTATATAACTTTGGATTTTCAGGCGACCAGAACTGAATAGCTGGCAACGAAAAGTTCAGCGATGTTTGTACACCTGTTGCAGCTACTTCCTTTTTAAATTTCAGTTCAGGAATTTCAACAGCAAGTCTTTCACCGGTTTGAGCACCGTTTAGTTTAACCCAACCTTCTATTACAGCATTTTGATTTGAAGCTGCTTTGCCTGCTGCAGGCTTTTGAAGTTGAATTGAATAATCCTATATAAAAGTTTCAGGTACTTCAACCAGGTTAACTTCTCTTGTAATCCCTCCGAAGTTCCACCAGTCTGTATTTAGTGTAGGCACTTCATCGCCACCGCGTTTATTGTCTGCTCTTACTACCAAATAATTGCCTTTTGCTTTAAGCAGAGAATCCGGTACTTCGAAATTGAAGGGAGTAAAACCACCAATGTGCATGCCTAACTTCTTTCCATTCAGGTATACATCAGCTCTGTAATTAACTGCACCAAAATATAAGAACAACCTGTTCGAGGCATTGGATTCGGTAAAGTCAAAAGACTTTTTACACCAGACAGTTCCTTCGTAGTATAAAAACTTTGGGGCTTGCGAGTTCCAGTCTCCGGGAACATTTAAACTGTATTTATCGCTGTAGCCGTGTTCTTTTCTGTCAGTTTTATTGTCAGGAACATCACTATTCCAATATGCTTCACGGTCATTTTGCCGGCGCTCTTTGTACCGGTAATCATAAAACCCTGTTTCATACGGATCCATGTTGTATTGCCACTTCCCGTTTAAACCTGTAATATGTCTTGCCGGAATGTCAGTGATTAATTCAGTTTGAGAGAATGAAATAATTACCAACAGGTTAGTTGTAAGACCCACTAACAAACCCTTTTTTAAAAAAGATTTTTTTAAACCTATATACTGTTTAAATAAAAAAGTTGTGTTGAAGGTAGAAAACAGGCTCATAATGGTATAGCAATAATTTTCAAAAGTAAAGATTTCAGAAAACCATATCTTCCCGGTAAGCAGTACCTATTAAGAAATTGGCGGCCAAAGATATAAGATAATTTGGCAAGTTCAGGTCTCTGCTGTTGCCTAACCTGCGTTTGTCAATCTTCCGGGAAAAACTTCTGAAAATATCCTTTTGCACTAAGGGAGAACTTGGGAAGGTTTTAGGGAGCCTGCTTTTTGTAATACTATTTGGCGTAGTAACACACTTGCGCTAAGTACATATCCCAGCCCTAAAGGGAGAAAGAGAGACAAATAAATAAGGATAGCAGAAAATAACGATTTACTAAAATAAATTACAAAGCAGATCTACAGGTTCGGTTTCTAACACTACACCGAATGCACATTCATGTACTCTTAGTAAGGGTTCTTTATTTACAAAACGTTCAAGTCCTTTAATGCTTAAAGAAAATTCACTTCTCAGTGAACGTTTGTCGGATAATCCTCTTAATTTTAATCTTGTAATATTTGGTCTTTGCCCTTTACCCTAATAGCCGGTTGTATCAATCCTTTTTTATCTTTTGAATGAAATGATAAGGCTCTACAACTATTCCTCTCTCCGCCACGGCTGTAAGATGTAACCACCCTTCAGTAGCTTCCTCAACTGCTGCCTCATCATTTAAATTCTACCACTATTAAAATCTGAAGGCGACTTAATTCAATTGTCTTTTTAGAAGATATTGCCAATTTATCTTTACATATTATTCATCCTTAAGCTCTTTTTCCAAATCCTCTATTGATGCCAATTCTCCTTTTAGATTCTCAGGTATAGCTTCTGTCAATTGATATTCTACAACACCTAAAGGACTGTTTACATTTTTTAGTGCATATTCAACAACTATTTTATTCAATACTCCGGTAAAAATTTAAGCTCTTAACCTGCCGAAGTTCAAGCATTGATTATAAATACGTTTTATTTTTCTGCAACTTAAATTAAGAGCTAAGTTTGAAAATTCTATTTGTAATTAATTGGTTCATGTGGAGCATTTTAATGTCTGCCATTGAAAAACTGTCTCTTTGTTCTGCAGGAACTGATAAATAATAGGCAGCTTTTGCAATTGAAACTGTAGTCATGGCAATATTAAAATGTGTATCCAATTTTTGCTGGTCTCTTGCCTGGCAATCTTCTAATCCTGTGTATTGTTTAGCATCTCTTATTAAAAACTCCACCTGAAAACGTAATCCATAATACCGGCACATCATCATGGCATCCATCTGTATATCGGTTCCAATAATTATTTCAGGTTGTTCGTTTAACCCATAATAAACAAAAGCTGCCAGTACCAGTTGCTTTAATTGCACACTATAAAGGATGGCTGCATACACTTCTTTGTCCTTATCGCGATAGCAACATTTTATTCTGCGTTTGTCAATGGCAGCAATCTTGACTTTACCATCATAGAACTTTGGCCTTCCTTTTCCACCCTTCTGCTTTCCTTTATATAAATACTTCAAATTAGCATCACCACGGGCTTTGGTAATAATATGAAGCCCTTGCTTTAATAACGGCTTTATAAATTCCTTCTTCATAAAGTAGCCATCTGCTGCCAGATATTGGGTAATAGAAAGAATATCTTTTATGTGTTTTTCAATGGTGCTTACATAATGATTTACCAATGTTTTTCCAGAAGCCTGCAGTGTTTTTGGCGATGGTGTTTGCTCTGCTATGCCGTGCAGTGCCGTTGCATTTGTTACATCCACAAAAGCCAAACATCCTATTTCCAATCCCCTTAATGCTTTTTGTCTTACCCCGCTCCAGAACATTCCCATTCCATAGGTATGCTTACCGCTTTTTTTAATGTAGCAGGGTCAAATACTGCTATCACTTCTTTGGAGCAATGCTGCCGTACTAAAGCATAATTAAATTCGAACCAGTCAAAGAGCTTACCAAACCCGTTGCGATAACTCTTCTCCCTCATCTTACCCCATCGCTCCATATTGCTGAACACGTAGCGGCAGTTCATTCCCAACCATAACTCCATTATGTGGATAATAAATTTTAAAACAGGTTTCTTTACTTTATTAACTTTACCTAGAGTTGCTTCTACAACTCTTAAGGCATTAGATTTATGTTTTAGCATACAAAGGTCTAATGCCTTTGTTATTTCTATCCTATACCTTTTTATCCACCTATGTTAATATCATTAAAAAACTACCGGACTATTGTTATTGGGAGTTTTACATAATAATATTCCTATGCTTGTGAGACAATTGGTTGATAAAACAGAAACCACTTACGAATAAAAAAGAGGCTTGCCCTAAGAAAAACCTTTCATACCTGGAAAAGATGAAGTTAGATCTTTCGAAAGCTGATCTATAATTGCATCTCCCCAATTACTTTCTTTTTGCTTTAATACTATTTCAAGCCCTAATTGCTAGTACAAGTCCAATAATTCAGAATTTACTTTAATGGCTGCTTTTATTTGAGATGTTTGTATTCTCTTTTTAAGATCTTCTAACCAACTCTTGTAAGCTTTATCTTTTGATATGATATTTTCCATAATTGTCGTTTGTATTGGGTAAGGAAATTATTTTACTTGATTAACTAAATGTTTTTGGTGAAATAAGCCTTTATAAAGGTAAGTAGCCGAATGCGGTCAAAAGTGTTATAATGATTTGAAAATCAATGAGTAAAAGTAAAGTCATGTAAAAACAAGTAAGGATCACATTTCTGTAATCCTTACTTCAGAGGTCCCGAGCGTACAAAACTCGAACCAGTTATTGGCAGATTTAAAGCTTTTAGCTGATTTGTTGGCAGCTTAAAAGAAAACATTAAAAACCTTTCAAATTGCACTTCAATTTAAGTGAGTAGCAGTTTGTGAGAGGATAAAGTTCCCGTTGTTGATTTTTTTAGTTTTATACTGAATAGGAATTGAATAGTCTATTGCTACACCTTGACTAATTCACTTATTTTTTGAAAGGTTGACGAATGAGTTACTGTGATAATAAGCAAAGACTTTCTAAATGAACAACTTAAAGGGGTATAATTTGTTTTAATAGTAATGTCCGTACCGGACGGGACTCGAACTACATCCATGAAGTCCTTCTTTTTCAATATCTTAGAAGTGGCCAAAATGTTGTACTCTTTGCAAAAATATATCGAAAAGAGATAATTCTTACCTTTTTTATTCAGATAAGGTCCCAATGTCCTTAATCCACACCTATCTTGTATCATCCGCTACGATCTTGCTCGACCAATTATTTAAGATACTTACATTGCCTGATTCTAATTGTCTTAATACACCTTTTGTTGTAAGTTCTAATAGCTTCCTTGTTCGCTTCACTCTGATTAATATTAATCACTTCTGACATCCATTATTCTAATATGTTATCAAAAAACTTTCTGACCTGCAAATTTATTTCTTCTTTTGTAATTTCATAAATAAACACTTTTAAAACCACATATTTTGACAATTGTTTCTTAATCTTCAAATAGATATTAGAGTTTGAGGGACTCTTTTAAAAGGTGTAGTACCGGAGGTATTACTGCTCTTTTTTTATTACTTACTAAATTTAAAAAACTTTCCACATTACAGTAGTTAAACTAAATCTTAATTTAAACTATGCAGCTTTGAGAATAATCTTCACGGGAAAACAATAACTCTTTGAACATCTTATAACTTTAGCCACTTTCAAAATAGTTAATTGTAGATGCCACAAAACTTTTGCTCAACCTGATAGGCCTTTTTTATAAAAAATATATGTCGTCTCTGATCATTTTGCGGTAGAATTTGAGTATGTAAATGGTGCTAAAGGATATTCATAACGTATATGGTTAGAAATAATTAATCTTCCACCGTGGTGTTTAGCTTTATTATATGCTTAATGCAAATTGCAGAAAAAAGAAATCCTAAGTTCCTTTAGCCCGTCTACTCAATCGTAAAGTTGCGGTTAAGTTAATTATCTCAAATTTATTATTTTATTCAAATGAGTTTAGGGATCAATCTTAAAATTGTTATAAGTGATAAATTTGTCTCTTCGTTTAAAAACTTGTATATACATGTAAAATATTTATCGGTTGAATTTCTTCAGCCTTTTTCCAAAGCGGATGTATTATTTATATCTATTTCGACCTGCTTATTAATTTTTTTTGGTTGTTTATAAAAAAGTTTTTAAATTTTACTTGTATATACAAGATAGTTTATCTACATTTGATTTGAATAAGAAGGAAACTTTCAAATTTTCTTACCCTAAAAAAAGAAAACCTGCTCTTTTGCTAAACAAAAAAACCAAATGAATGAAAAAGCGAATTGCCTGCTCAAGAAAAGATTATTGTATAGTCAGCAGGACGATAATAAGTATGTACTTGTTATGTCTTGTTATTTTTATGAGTTCTGTTTTTTTACCTGTAAATGCGGTTGCTCAAACGAGATCTCAGGCGGATGTCCCTGTAAGCGGCATTGTAAAAGATGAAAACGGATTGCCATTGCCTGGTGCGTCCATAATTGTCAAGAAAACTAAAAAAGCTGTTGTTGCCGATGACAAAGGTAATTTTAGGTTGAATGTTCCTTCGGAAGAATCAATTTTAGTTATCAGCTTTACTGGTTTCCAGACACTTGAAGTCCCAGTTCGTAACCGGACTAATTTTGATATAAAGCTTATCAGTCAAATCCTGACCGCCGGGGATTCGGTGATTGTTATTGGATATGGTACATCCAGAAAATCTGACCTGACAGGTTCGGTAGGAGCAGTCAAAGAATCGCAACTTAAAGAACGTCCGACTGTATCTTTAGCACAGGGTTTGGCCGGTAGAATTGCTGGTGTGCAGGTTAGTTCCAACTCTGGTCGTCCTGGCGGGAGAACGAATGTCAGAATTCGGGGGTTCAGTTCTATTAATACTTCCAACAATCCATTGTATGTCGTTGATGGAGTTGCGATGCCTGTTGGAAACCAGACCCAGGCTACCCAGGCTATTGACTATATTAATCCCAATGATATTGTATCCGTCGAAGTTTTAAAAGATGCATCTTCGACTGCTATTTATGGTGCAAGAGGTGCAAATGGTGTTATTCTTGTCACCACAAAAAGGGGAAAATCTGCCCTCGAAGGAAGAGTAACTTACGATGCAAATATGAGCACAAACACGATTGGTCCAAAAAGAGTGCATGTGCTTAATGCAAAGCAATTCCTGGAGGTAGAAGACCTTGCGTATAAGAATATGGAAAAATATGATCCTGTTGGATGGGCATCTGGGAAGTATGTTGGAAGAAATCCATCACTGGCAAGAACAGATCCAAGAATTTTTGATTCTAAACAGAATCCCTTATATGAAACAGATTGGCTAAAGGAGTCTGTACAGCAAAAACTTTCTCAAAATCATGAATTAGGTTTTTCGGGTGGCGGTAATACCAGTTCTTACGCAGTTGGATTAAGCTACCGTGATGATAAGGGTCTTCTTTTAAATTCGTACCTTAAACGTTACGCTGCCAGGGTTTCTTTTGATGATCAAATTAAAACCTGGCTGAAGGTCGGGGGAACATTGAGCTATAATATTCAGGAAGAAAATATTGTAGATCAGGACTACCAGACAATGAGAAATATTGCGGAAGGCCTGCCCTTCCAGCCGGTTCGTTATTCTGACGGCACATTCACCAAAAGTAATGATTATCCCAATGTTGAAGCGTATTGGAATCCCGTGCATCTTCTGACAGATCGTAAGTATATTTTAAAATCGCAAACTACTATCGGAAGCGTTTATTCAAATATTAACCTGGCGCAAGGTTTGGAAATGCGTACCGTTTTGGGTATTAATTCACTTTCCCAGGGACTCAACCAATACACCGGAAGAACATTATCACCCGGTACTAATGGGTTTGCCAGCGCAAGCAACAGTAAAGAAAATTTCTGGTCACTGGAGAATTACTTTACCTATACAAAGAGCTTTGCTAATATTCATTCCATAAAGGCATTGTTAGGTCTTTCATGGCAGGAATCGAATTACTTTGTATCAGCGGCAAGTGTTACAAATTTTTCCAGCGACTACTTTACATTTAATAATTTAGGCGCGGGAAGTACGAACCAGGCAGTCAGTTCCGGTGCCTCAAGATTTGCTTTTAACTCTTATTTTAGCCGGCTTAACTATATCTTAAAAGATAAATACCTGTTGACTCTGACAGGTCGTTTAGACGGTTCGTCGAGGTTCGGTGAAAATCACAAATATGCTTTCTTTCCATCTGCAGCGGTAGCGTGGAGAGTATCTGATGAAGATTTTTTGAAGGATAACAATATCATTTCTAACCTTAAAATACGTACCAGCTTTGGTTTAACTGGTAATTCCGAAATTCCTTCTTACACTTCACTCTCTGTGTTAAGTTCAAACTATGCGGCTATTTTTAATGATACACGCACAGGTGGAACCGGGCTAAGCCGGTTAGCTAACCCGGATTTGCGATGGGAAAAAACAGCGCAATCTGATATTGGGGTTGAATTGGGGCTTTTGAATAACAGGGTCAATATTGAGGCTGATTATTATTATAGAAAAACAACCGACATGCTCCTGGATGCCCCGGTGGCACGCACCAGTGGTTATGCAACTATCAGGAAAAATGTAGGTTCGATGGAGAATAAAGGGATAGAGCTTACACTTAATACGGTTAACATCAGCACCAGAAATTTTACGTGGAATACAAGCTTCAATATCTCGATGAACCGCAATAAAATACTTTCTTTAGCAACTCCTGCTGATATCTTCGGGGTAGGTGGTCCCGGTTTTACAAATCAAACGAATATCATTCGTGTAGGTGAGCAGGCAGGTTCCTTTTGGGGACTCGTGCGTCTGGGAACCTGGCAAGAATCTGAAAGAGCTGAAGCTGCATCATATACAAGCTATCGTAATGGTTTGACGATGTTGCCTGGGGATATTAAATACCTGGATGTAAATGGGGATAAAGCTATTACTGATGCGGACCGGATGATAATCGGTCATGGAAGTCCTAAAGGCTGGGGAGGATTCCTGAATAATTTTAAATACAAAAGCTTTGATATGATCGTTGAGTTAGCATATTGGTATGGTAATGATGTATTGGATCAAACCCTTCATTCCAGTGAAGATCGCCAGGCACTGGCAAACAGTTATACTACCGTATTGAATGCCTGGACTCCCCAAAATCAGAATACACCTATTGCTGAAATACGTGATACCAGAGCTGGTTATGTAACGAATGTAGATACGCGCTGGATTCAGGACGGATCATTCATCCGGGGAAAAAACCTTTTGATTGGTTATACTTTCCCTCTTTCAGCTATTAACAAATTTACATTAAACAGGCTCAGAGTTTATGTTTCAACCCAAAATTTCTTCCTGTCTACAAAATACCGGAACGGAGATCCTGAAGTAACATTAAATACATTCGGATCTGAGGCCAATCGTGTCTTTGCCCAGGGGCAGAATTTTCACGACTATCCCAGACCGACCACCTATACTTTTGGCTTACAGGTTGGATTTTAAATATTAACAAAAAAATACTCTTTATGCATTTTAATATAATAAAAGTAAGCAATGTGTTGCTCTGTGGAATAATATTACTTGGGTCTGGTTGTTCAAAATTTCTGGAGGAAAAAGATCCGACAAATTTACAACCGGACAATTTTTATACTATCCCTGAACATGCAACTGCAGCTATTGCTTCTGTATACGCAGATACGAGGTTTATAACGGGCGGTGCAAATATTATCTCCATAAACTGGCAAATGCTGGATGCAGTAACAGGTACTGTCACTACTGAATCCGCTCAAAATTCAGACCTCAACAATCTTTTGGGATTGGCATATGACGGGAATAATCAGCATATAATCAATTGGTGGAATGGTTTGTATAGAGTTATTGCCAATGCCAACCTGGTACTTGATAAAGTTCCTGGTATAACACCAATGGATGATGCTCAGAAAAAGAAGATATTAGGTGAAGCACAGTTCCTTAGAGCCTGGGCATATTTTTATGCAGTAAGGCTATGGGGTGATGTTCCGATAATTGTGAAACCTCAAACCGTAAGTTCCGAAGATTTTATGCCCGCCCGAAGTTCACAGGAAAAAGTATATGCTCAGATTGTCGAAGACCTGGTAGCTGCGGAAGGTTCAGGTTTACCATGGACGGATGCTACAGGCAGAGGTTCAACTGCAGCAATAAAAGCAGAGTTATCCCGGGTTTACCTGGCTATGGCAGGTCAGCCTTTGAATAAAGGAGCGGAATATTATAAGTTAGCAGCAGATAAAGCGAAAGAAATAATTGATAATCCCCAGGGCGTTGATCTTTTTTCTAATTATGGTGATATTCATAACGTAGCAACAGAAAATCGGGTGGAGCACCTATTTGAAATCCAGTACAATTCGGCAGTGGCAGCTAATAATGATCTTCAATATTTGCTGCTTCCCAATTTCAGGCCTATTTCAGCTTATACTGCTACTTTTGGAACCACTGTGCCAACGGTTAAATTTTATCAATCTTTTGAAGCAGGTGATCTGCGTGCAAAAAACCAGGAAGGTTATTTTTATACTAGTTATTATAAAAATGGAACCGGTGATGTTTTTGAGTTGGGTGCGCCTTATATTTTTAAACATTTTGACGTGATAGCACATGGTAGTCCCGGTATACCAGGTAAACAAAACAGTAATTTAAATTTACCCCAAATTCGTTTTGCAGAAGTATTATTAAATTTCGCAGAAGCGGAGAATGAATCAGGTGGCAAGCCTTCTCAGGCAGGATATGATGCACTGAAAAGGATTAGGGACAGAGCGAAACTCGTTACTCCCGATATTGCCACTTTCACCCAGGCGACATTCCGGGAAGCTGTCTGGAGAGAACGCTGGCATGAACTATGTTTTGAAAATATCACCTGGTTTGATATGGTTCGTCTGCAAAAAGTTTATAACGATAATACAAATGGATTTGATGATTTCGTAGGTCATGTGAATCTAAGTTCGAATCAGGCTTTACAGTCTAAACATTTGTTGTTCCCTCTTCCTAATCAGGAGATGCAGAATAATCCCAATCTTACACCGCAAAACCCGGGATACTAAGATTTATTTCAGGTTCAATCACTACTTGTATAGCAGATATAAAAGGTAGAGAAGAATACTGAAAAAAAATCATTATTGAATTTCTTAAGGTAAACCATGAAAATAAAATCATCCATAACTGGTTTTACCGGGGTACAGTTTGTAATAATAATGCTGCTGGTGATTGCAACTCAATCGTACAAGGCAAAAACTGGCAATAAGGAAAACGTAAAATATAATGTTACCCAAGATCGAAAAATTTTAAAACTTACATTCAGAAACGACTCTATTTTCCGCCGTCCAAATTTCGAAGGTGATAACTGGCATACTACATATGCTTCCGACGGCAATCAATATGTGCTTCAATGTGATGGTCAGGGTTACAATACCCAGATGTGGCGGCTTATTGGAACACCGCGTAATTTTAAATTTGAAGCTGTTTCTTCCCACCCAGGCCCAAAAGAAAAACCTCGTGAACGGTATTATGGTTTTGGTATTCTTGGTGTTGGTCCTTTCATTTATCATTTTATGTCTACGCCTGACAGATGGTATTTCGATCCTCCCTGGAAATTTATTGGTGCTAAACTAATTTATTCATCTGACACCGGTCATACATGGAAAAACCAGGATGGGAGCAGCCCGGTTGTTTTTGAAGAGACGAATCAGCGAAGTAAGAATAATATGGCATTCTTTAATGAGAAGGATGAAGCCTTCTCTTTGTTGACAATGCTTCAGATGGGCAAAGGCTATGAACAAAATAAAGACGGCTACATCTATGTCTATTCTCCGAATGGAGGTGTGGAAGGAAAAATGAATCAGCTCGTTATGTTCCGTGTACCGAAGGATAAATTGTTAGATCGTACTGCATATGAATATTTTGTTTCAAGGGAAGATAACGGCAACGCAGTTTGGTCCAAAAATATTGACGATCGCAAGCCAGTGCAAGTTTTTCCTGCAGGATATGTGAATAAATTGAAGCATCCATATTCCTGGCATCCAAGTGTTGTATACAATAAAGGACTCGACCTGTATATGATGGCAAATTGGGGGGTAGGCACAGATAGTACAGGATTATGGTTTACCAGGCCATCTTATCTCGGTGTGTGGGTTGCTGAGAAACCATGGGGTCCCTGGAAACAGATTCATGAGGATAAGGCATGGTTTCCACCCGGAGGAACAAAGGAAGGACAATGTTATCAGCCTCAGATCATGCCCGGCTGGGTCGCAGATGATGGAAAATCTTTCTGGCTTGCCTGGACCCAATATCCGAAAGGCTACTACTTCCAGGTACAGAGAGTGGATATTGTAGATGAATGAGAAATTATTGGTCTGTATTTACCTACCTTTTTTTTACCTTAAATACTGGTTTAGAGGAATTTATCAAGAATGGCTGAGGTCTTAATAATATTTCGGTTTTAAAATTGTAAATACGTCTAAACACAGATAGTGAGATACTTACTTATTACAATCCTAATATACACAACTGGCACACCCTTACTCGAGGCACAAAGCAATCCTGAAATGGTAAAAGTTGCAGGAGGTACCTTTAACATGGGTGATGAGAAAGGCCTCGGTGAACCGGATGAGCGCCCTGTGCACTCAGTTACACTAAAAAATTTTAGTATAGCAAAAACCGAAGTTACTGTATTGCAATGGCGAACGTATTGCAAGGCGATGCAACACGAGATGCCGGATACGCCTGAATGGGGCTGGAAAGATGAGCATCCAGTAGTAAGTGTCACCTGGGAAGAAGCTGTTGCTTTTTGCAAATGGCTGAGTGATAAAACCGCTAAAACATATAGACTGCCTACGGAGGCAGAATGGGAATATGCCGCCCGTGGTGGAAAATTGAGCAAGGGGTTTATATTCAGTGGCAGCCAGAATATTAATGATGTCAGCTGGTTTAGAGATAACAGTAATGGTTCAATACATCCTGTAGCTCAGAAACGACCCAATGAGCTTGGATTGTATGACATGAGCGGTAATGCCTGGGAATGGTGCAGTGATTATTTGGATGAATACAAGGAAAATGCTGTTTCTAACCCAACAGGAGCATCTACCGGAACTTTTGTTGTTCGTCGTGGTGGCAGTTGGGATGATATTCTTACCAGGAATCGTTGCACTTATCGCATCGGCAACAGCTTCCGAAGGAGCTATCATAGCCTGGGTTTTCGGGTGGCATCTTCCGATTACTAAAATTGCTACCATTTATTTTGTATTTATAGTAATAGTTTTTTTTCATTTCTACTTACTCAATAAAAAAAATGGAGGAATAAATTATGCATTTGATGATAGAAATTTTTAAGCGTATGAAGGTGGTCATTACCCTTTTGTTTGCTTTAGCGATTCAAACAAATATCCTTTCACAAACATCAAAAGCTATTGTTGATATCAGGTTTGACTCGAATTACTTACAGATCGCGAATAGTGTAGGAGACGAATGGGCGCCAACATGGGGCAAAGACGGGCACCTTTATACAGGCAATGATGATGGATCAAATTTTGGAGGTTCAAAGAATAACAATATTGCCTTTGGAAAACTGGAAGGGAATGAACCATATAACCTTAAAGGCATTATTATAAATCCAATGAACGAGTATGGGTTTGCCGGGGAAAAGGGACCTGATAGCGCCAGTTGGAAAACAATGAACTCCTATAGTGTTAATGGGATCCTGTATATGTTTGTCACACGGTGTCTTTATCCAGAGCAATCGGGTGATACAAAAAACCGTCATATTTTCAGAAGTTCAAGTATTATTAAATCTTCAGATAATGGAAAAACATGGACCAGATCTGAACCTGATAACTACAATAATCCCATGTTTCCAGGAAAAAGATTTGGTGCACCCTATTTTGTATGGTATGGAAAAGATGGGTCAGGTTCTGCAGATAATGCAGCTAAGTATGTTTATGCCGTTTCAAACAATGGCCACTTTGAGAGCGGAGACAATTATATTATTGGCAGAGTATTGAAAACTAAACTGCCTGACCTTAATGCCAGTGATTGGACCTTTTATTCGGGTGGAAACGGAATGGAAGATAAGAACTGGACAATTAATATGGATGACGCAGCTTTCATCCTTAAGGATGAAAATAACTGCAGTATGACGGGGATGACATATATAGAGGGGCTTAAACGATACATCATGGTAGTATGGCATTATACCACCTATAATCTGCGTAAAGATCCAAGAACTATAAATGATTTTTACGAAGCGCCCCATCCATGGGGTCCGTGGACAAAATTTAAAACTTTAGATACCGGTGAATTAGGATGGTATGTACCTATCATTGGTCAGAAATTTCAAACAACCGTCAACTCAAACACCGTGAAGTGTTTCCTTTATCCAACGGGTAATTATCAGAATAGTGCCTTGTATAAATTAAACTACATTCCTGTCACACTTTCAACCAACCCGCTGCAACATCCGAAGGGCAATTATGTTGGTAGCAAGGATAAATAAGCAAATTATTTTTTAAAGCATTACAAACATTAAAAGGATTTATATGGCATCAATCTCATCAGCATCATCAAAGCGATATTTTATAAAATAGTATTGATGCTGGCTAGTAAGTTGACCTATTGTTTAAAACTATTAAACTTTAAGAATTGAAGTGAGGCTAATGAAATATAACATGTATATACAAGCTGGAGCCATATTAATACTATATTTGAATTATGAAGAAAGGAAATGAAAAGATAGTTGACATGTATGAACAAATGTTTCTGTTAAGAAATTATGAGGATAAAATCTATTTTCTTTTCCTGGAAGGCGTAATGCCGGGAACGATCCATCAGTCCCAGGGGCAGGAAGCCACTGCGGTGGGAATGTTGTATGATCTAAGAAAGGAAGATTATATGACTTCTACGCACAGGCCGGCAGGACATTGTCTTGCTAAAGGTGTTTCGTTGAATTCTATGATGGCAGAAATGTTTGCAAAGTCAACGGGTTGTTGTAAAGGAAAAGGAGGCGCTATGCATACCGGCGATATTTCAGTAGGGGCTCTTCCTGCAATTGCAATTACTGCAGGAGGTATGCCGGTAGCTGTTGGCGTAGGTCTTTCGTGTAAAATGCGAAAAACGGATAATGTTGTAGTGTGTTTTTTTGGTGATGGTGCTAGTAATGAAGGTGCGTTTCATGAAGCTATGAACGCTGCTGCAATTTGGAGTCTCCCTATAATTTTTGCATGTGAAAATAATTTATATGGCGCTTCAACTCATATCAATAAGGTTATAAAAATTAAAGACCTTGCTGAAAGAGGTGCCGCTTATGGTATACCTGCAGAAATTGTTGATGGGAATGATGTGTTAAAAGTAAATGAAGCGGCAACAAGAGCCATTGACAGGGCAAGAAAGGGATTAGGGCCAACATTTTTAGAATTAAAAACATACCGGAAATGTGGTCATTCAAGAAATGATGCATGCGGATATAGAGACAAGAATGAAGAAAAGGAATGGTTTGATAAAGATCCATTGATCAGGTTGAAGAAACATATTCTGGAGCAAAAGATTATTCCTGCTGAAGAGATTGAAAAGATTGAAAAGCAAGTTTTGGAACAAATTGAAAGTGCGGTGGAATATGCGAAAGCGAGTCCTTCTCCTGAACCAGAGGATGCTTTAACAAACGTTTACTACTAAAGAGAAAAATAACTATGGCAAAAATGTCCATTGCAGAAGCATTAAGAGAGGCAATACGGGAAGAAATGCGGAGAGACGAAAGAGTGTTTTGTTTAGGTGAAGACGTAGACATAGAAGGTGGATTTGGTGGAGCTTTCACAGTGACATTGGGTTTGTCAAAGGAATTTGGACATGAAAGAATCCTTAATACCCCTATCTCAGAAATCATGATTGCAGGTGCTGCGGTAGGAGCTGCCATGACAGGAATGGTTCCCATCGCTGACGTACAATACGGAGATTTTCTTTTCTGTATGATGGATCAGTTAGCCGACAATGCTGCAAAGATGACTTATATGTCAGGCGGAACAGTAAAAGTTCCCATGGTTATGCGTGCCCCCGTAGGTGCTACTACCAGAGGGGCACAGCATGCACAAAGCCTTGAAGCATTTTTTATACATATACCCGGGCTAAAAATCATATGTCCTTCAACTGCCTATGATGCGAAAGGGTTATTAAAAACAGCAATCCGGGATGAAAATCCCGTCGTTGTCTTTGAACACAAATTGTTATATGGCAGCAAGGGGAACAGGGCGGAGAAATCTGCATTAAGCCCTGTAGGTGAGGTGCCCGAAGAAGAATATTTAATCCCGTTTGGAGTAGGCGCAATACGGAAAGAAGGTACAGATATAACGATAGTAGCAACGCTGCTGATGGTTTATAAAGCTATGGAAGCCGCTGCTGTTCTTGAAGAAGAAGGAATTAGCGTTGAAGTAATTGACCCCAGGACATTAGTGCCTTTTGATTATGAAATGGTAATCGAGTCAATCAAAAAGACAACGCGATTGATAATTGTTGAAGAAGACACAAAAAGAAATGGCTGGGGTGCGGAGGTGGCAGCAACCATTGCAGAAGAGGCCATCTTCTATTTGGATGCGCCCATAAAAAGGGTAGCTACTTATGATGTACCTATACCATTCGCGCCTGTTATGGAAAATTTCGTTGTTCCATCGGCTGCAAGAATTGCTGAAGCTGCAAGAGATCTTATGAAATCCTGATTAAAAATACAAGGAGATATGGCAATAGTTTCAATGATAACCCTTATGAATCATGCGCTTGCAAACAAGTATGCTGTGGGTTACTTTGAAGCCTGGAATATGGAGTCGATCCTGGCAGTAGCAGATGCTGCTGAAAAAACCAACTCACCTGTAATAATAGGTTTTGGAGGTCAGTTTATTGGTAGTAAGAAAAGAAAAATTAAAGAAAATATATATCACTACGGATTTCTCGGGAAAGCCATAGCACAAAATGCAAAGGTCCCGGTTGCATTATTATTGAATGAAGCTCATGAAGTGTCTTTGTTGATCAATGGAATGAAAGCAGGATTTAATGCAATTATGTATGAAGCGAATGGTACACCTATGGATGAATTTATAGAAATTAATAAATACCTGGTTAAAACGGCACATTCCCGGGGGGCAGCAGTTGAAGCAGAAGTAGGGCATTTGCCTGATTCGGACATTTTGACCAATACGATCAGCGAAGGAAAAAAAACGGATCCGGATGAAGCCGAATATTTTGTTCGAGTGACTGGCATAGATGCTTTGGCTGTTGCCGTTGGCAATGTTCATCTTCTTGAATGGAATAAAGCTGAACTGGATTTTGACTTGATCCGGAGGCTCAGAAGAAAAATTAATATTCCTCTTGTTCTGCACGGTGGAACAGGTATTTCAGATGATAATCTTAAAGAAGCTATGGAACTGGGTATGTGCAAAGTAAATGTAGGTACAATAATGAAAAGAGTTTATATCAAATCTATTCAATCGTATTTGAAGAGTCATAACGTAGATAAAATGGATCCTCACAATGTTATTGGCCGCGGAGGTGAAGAGGATATGTTGTGCGAGGCAAGGGAAGCTGTTACTGAAAAAGTGATCCGGTTTATTAAAATATTTGGAAGTGAAAATAAAGCTCATCTAATTTGAGGAGGCAACAATGTCAAATAAAATCTTAATGCCATCAGGCGGGCAGACAACGGATGAAATGGTTATTTTGAAGTGGTATAAAAAGGTAGGTGAATTTGTTAAAAGAGGTGATATTCTCTTTGAAATTGAAACCGATAAAGCTATACTGACGGTTGAAAGTTATGCAGCGGGAACACTTCTGGAAATCAGGTATCCGGAAGGCGTGATGGTAAAAACAGGAGAGGTGGTTGCCTATATAGGTGATGAGAATGAAAAACCACAAGCAGAAGAGGCAAACAAACCAAAATCATTGCCTGCTCAATCCGAAAAGCAACAGGTT
>JAABUS010002548.1_pt1 | contig 33985 bp, 32 predicted proteins | sample 5560161 | NCBI WGS metagenome assembly JAABUS01 (sample SAMN10711885, study PRJNA513376) | rock metagenome | isolation source: Antarctica rocks | place: Antarctica: Victoria Land, Trio Nunatak nord | collected 2016-01-04 | reverse complement strand
ACCAATTCTTTATTCATCATCTATTCAATCCATATCAATCATCCTCCTGCACCGCCGGTAATTCAACTTCAATTGCTTTCCCTCGCCAGCTCTACACTCATCTTTTCCATCATCGCTGTGGTTAGTCGGCGAAAAGGCGAAACAGTATTACACAAATCATCCTCGGCAGGGTTGAATTCATCCCCCAAACTTCCAAGTGGTATACTCACACCCAGCCAGACGGTGCTGCAGAATTTTACCTTCTGTCTGAAAGAGTCCAAAACATTCATCCAAGCGTCCATGTGGATTATCCACAAACCCAACCTCATATCGAATGTACCAAAAGCCATCATCCTCAATAACCCTCTCCACCTCGCATTCTCATAATAACCAACAAACCTCATGCTTTCGGTTCTCCAACGCCAACGAGCCTATGCGATCATTGTTTGCCCATCTAGGCAAGGGCACCAGCATTAATTACTCTATGGACATTGATGCACTCATGCACAATACTTTGCTACCGATTCCATTTTTTTTCTCCATTGGACCCATTCTATCCTTTCCCAGCTAGCTGTTCTTCGTAGCAAGCAAATCCAACCTATTATCCAGATCTCAACACGCCCCTCCTCGTGTAATAAGCTGTTTTCTCATCAATACTTCCCCCATCTGTCCTTGGTAACCAGTCAGTCATATACTCTTATCATAAAAGCCAATTCAACAACTAAATCTTCTCTCCCTCTTACAAAAACTAATCTCACCAATCCTTACCAAAAACCCCGGAAATCTTTGTCTGCAAGACCAGAGAAAAAAACTTCTTTGCTCATTCGCTTCCAATGCTAAAACGAGAAACGCCATATGCTACAATGCCAAAACGCCACAGAGGCAGGCCAATAGGTGAGGCCTCCATTCATTTTTCCAACCATCCCAAAACGCCAGAAACGTTTCTGCAACCAGCAGATTCCAATGCAAACGCATAATCGAGAGCTTGGTACCTATCTCCACAATATTTCAAGCACACATCAAACCATCAATCTCCAACCCCAAAATCACTTTCCCAATCCTACCCTTCTAACGCATAAACCTCATCTCACAGCCTCCTCAACCCCCTTCCCCCCCTCACCAGAAACGGACTCGGCATCTCATCCCTCTCCGGATCCCAAACAACCACCTCCCCTCTCCCCTCTCCCTCCATCTTGTCCCCGCCTCCCACCACTCTTCCCCCCGCCCTCGCCTGCTGCAACTCAACCAACGTCCTCCCACCTCCCCCGGCTACATTGCCCAAGAAATTCTTCTGCATAACCGCTTTGGCCATGTCGTTCTCCCCGCTCCCTGCCATCGTCGGTTTCGCCGGCGCTTTCCTTACTGGGGAGCCGGAAGATGTGACGTTTGTGGGCGAGGGGATGCGAGCTGGTCGCTGAGCGTGGTTGATTGCTGTGTTGGTAGAGAAGAGAGGCGGGTGCGACGTTAGGCGCTTTGTTGGAGCGGTGTTTTGGCGTGCGAGGCCGGGGCGGGACGGGGGGAGCTTGAAGGGATCTTGGGAGGAGGAGGGGAGGCGGGTTGGGGAGGGGAGTTCAAGGAGGTGGTCGTCTTCTTCGTCGTCCTCTAGGATTGACGGGTCTAGAGAAGAAGAATTCGAGGGGGAGCTTGTGAGCTTTGATGATTTCTGCTGCGCGGCGGCGGCGGCGAAGATGTTTTTGCTGTTGGGGATGCTGGAGGCGGCTGCGGCGGCGGTGCGGCGAGGGGAGAGCGAAAGAGAGGCAATGGATATGGGGGAGGGTTCGGACATTTGGACGTCCATGGGAGAGTCGTATTGAGTGCGGGCGCGGGAGAAAGGGGTGCGTGTTGACTTTCTCGGCTGGGGAATAGGATTTGAATTGGCTTTTGACGATGACGGAGAATCGAGGGAGAGGGAGCTGAGATCGGTGGAGGAAGGAAAGGAGGTAGAGGTGTTGGTGGCCACAGAGTCCTGGCTTTCCGGTGGAGGAGATGGTAGGGAATCCTTTGGTGCGTTGAGAGAGCGGAGATGGTGTAGGACATCTGCATCAACACGAGAGCGGACCTCAGATTCGAATTTCTTCCGAAGCTTTTCAGTCTCGGATTGAATTTGGCGGTCAATTTCCAATCGGGCTTTGACTTCCCATTCGCGGCGGACGCTGGACTCAACTTCGGCTCGCAGATTCTCGTATCTTGTGGTCAACTTTGCAAGTTTGGACTCAGCATCATGCGCCCGGCGTAGAGCTTGTTCTTCTTGCGTTTTTAGTAGCCTAGCAACTTCCACGACTTCCCTTTCTTTTCGCATAAGTCGCACCACTGGGAGGTTGAGTAATTGGGCTGTGTCAGGTCGTTCCAGAGGGTTCGTCTTTAAGCAATTGCTGATGGCTTTCTGAAGCTCCGGCGAATAGATACTCGGTAAAGGCTCGACTCTACCTACTTTAATCTTTTGGACGAGGTGGAAATGCGTCTTGGCGTTGAACGGTGGATTCTTCGCGCACAGCTCATACATGATGCATCCGAGTGACCAGATGTCCGAATGGAGAGTGTACCGTTCCGCCGCACATATCTCCGGAGACATGTAGAAAGGCGTGCCAACATACGTTGAAGCAAAGTCGTGAGACTGCATTAATTTAGACAGCCCAAAGTCTCCCAATTTGACCGAGTTGTCAGCGCCAAGAAATACTGTAGCAGTTAGCATCTATACAACGATAATAACAAAATTCAAACGCTGACTGTTCTCTGGCTTCAGGTCACGATGTAATATCATGACTTGGTTCTTTCCACGCAGTCCACTCGGCTTGACCATGGTACCACCTCCAATGCAGCTCTTTCCCACCTCTGGTGGATCGACACCATAGTGACATCGATACAACGCGGTAACGATCTGCGAGAATATACTCCAGACATATTCCTCCTCGGCGAATTGGTTGTTTAGTCGAAGCTTGTCAATGACTTTGCTCAAATCACCACCACCACAGTATTCCATATACAGGTGCAGGTCTTGGGATGATTTCAGATGTTCTCGATGGTAATAACCGACGATATTGGGATGTTTCAGCGAATTAAGAATTGAGAATTCGGCATGCAGTTGTTCACGCTCTTTCGCCGACATTTTGATATAATTTATCTCTTTTCGGCAGAGAATCTGGGACGATGCAGATTAGTACCGTTGAACATTAAGAGCTTTGAAGCACGCTTACAAGACCATCCGACTGTCGCTTGACCTTTCGAATAATCCCGAACGATCCATGACCTGATGAGAGGTTAGTCGTCCATGGTGCCTGAATTATTACATTTCGTCTTTCCATACCAATCTTCTCAAGTACCTCGTACTTCTCTAGTTCCGCCGTGTTCGCCATGATGGCAAGTTGTGGAGATATTTTCCTACTGGCAGCGACACAAGCAAACTTACCACAGCTCCTGCAATCTGTTCAAGGTTCAATGATGATGTGGAGAGCTTTGTCAGGCATGAAGGAATGTCCACTTAGTATAGCCAGGCCTTAGCTGATCCGAACGGGCGTGTTGATGGTGCCGCCGTTGGTCCAGCAACCACCACAATCCTCAGTCACGCGGTGATAAGATAACTCTCTAAAGGCCGACATGCCGATATCGTCACAATAATGATGGAATTTTGTGTTGTGCACGGTGGCTCTTCGGCTTCTCGCTGCTGGACAGCTTGAGACTAACCTACACATTTGCCGGTCATGGTTCTAAGGAAGGATCAGCTTGAAGCCAGTCTTCATGAGGAAAAGAAACTTATTGAGGACGGCAGACTGAAGGAAGACAACCCGCTTGACCTCAGCGAGGGCTTCTTCAAGCTCTGCGAAGCTTGCCGGAGAGGAGATCTCAAGTTATGTCAGGAGATGATTACGGAGGGTGTGAATATCAACGCGCGAGACAGATTTGACTACACGCCTTTGATTTTGGTGAATGCCCGTTTGTCAAGTCTAAGCTTTTCTAGATGTCCATTTGCTAATACATGCTATTCCAAGGCTAGCCTGTGTGGCCATTATGAGACAGTACAGCTTCTACTCGAGTCCGGAGCTCTTTGCGAACGGGATACGTTTCAGGGCGAAAGATGTCTATATAATGCCTTGAACGATCGAATACGAAATTTACTTCTCTCCTACGATTATTCTAAATCCACAGATCCTTTACAACCGTTCGCGGCGCACATTACATCTTTGTTAACTCGAGACAATCCCCAAACATCTGACATAAATGTCGCCGCCGCCGGCGAAGTCTTTCATTTACACAAGATCATTCTCTCCGCACGCTCGCCGTATTTTCGGAAAAAGCTCTCGGCCGCTCCGGATATTACATCTTGGAAACTTCCACCTACAATACCGCCCCAAGCCTTCAATATCGCCATCAAATATATTTACCTAGGGGAAATACCCATTGACATTGGCGGAGGGCCAGGGACTGGATACTCAGAAGATGATATACTAGAGGGCATCGACAAGATTAGCAGACAATTAGAGATTAGGAACTTATGGGAAGGCGTGCTTGAAGGTGGCGACCGCAGGTTTGCGAGACAACGCAGGACGGAAGAGGTCGAGAAGGGTCGAAGTCAGCTAGATGCATGGTTTCGAGGCAATGTGCTTAAGCACAAGGCCGTAGTTGATACGGACAAAGCAGACGCTGTGAAATGGGACCGAGATAATGGTATCTTCGCGGACGTTTTGCTGCGAGCAGATGAACCTGCGGAGGATGATGAATCCCAAGATCTCGCCACCGGCAGGCAGACGCCGACTCGCAATACTCTGGGCCCATTGAATAGGATACCGGTTGGTCCAATCTCGCAATCTTCCCGTTCTCCATCCCAAACCCGAAAAACACGGAAATCCACACTATTTCCTGTTCACCGCGCCATATTAACTCGTGCAGAATTCTTTCTTGTCATGTTCACTTCGGCCTTTCGTGAGGCCCAGAACACCGACCATCTTCACATTATCCCTATTGATTGCTCACCTCGAGTACTCGAAACAGTTCTGGCATTCCTTTACACGGAAAAAGCAGACTTTCCTCTCAACGTTGCGGTTGATGTCCTTTTCGCTGCAGACCTCTTACTCATCGAAAGGCTGAAGCTCAAAGCTGCTGTTGTCATAAGTACCCTAGGTAATGGTGCGATGTCTCAGGTACCTGCTGCACAGCAGATCTCTGACAAGCCCATACCCGAAGAAGAAGAAATAGACATTTACGACGTTGTCCGGGCCGGCTGGCTCACGCGTGTACCTCGACTAGAAGAGTTTGGTGCCCGTTACTTTGCATATAGATTGGAAGACTACGTAGATGAGGAAGATTTCGCAGACCTCATCAAGGAAAGTGCAGCCAGAATCAAGGGAAGACAGGAGACGGACAGTATCGAACTGCTGGATGATATTCGCTACTACTTATCTGAACGCTTCCGCCTGCGATTCGAAGATGCAGGACTTGAAGAGCTGATGGAAGAAACCGAGCTTTCCAACGGCATTACGGTCACGGAGAATGGTTTGGTGGCTACTGATGCCAAGGTTCCTGAAGAAGGCCTTAACACAGCAGCTGTCAATGACCAGGTCGCAGCTACAGAAGGCTCGGAAACTCTCGTGAGCATAGAAGATATGATGCGCGATGGAGCCATAAGAACACTAGATGGAGAGATAGCTGGGGATGAGTTTGCAGGTGATGCGGTCAATTATCAGATACTATTGGGCAAGATAGATTCACTTTTGGATAGACTGAAGCTGGATGCTTGATTAGGCATTCATGGCTATGTATCTTACTCGAATACAGTTGCTTATAACAATACCAGATCTTTGCAAAGGCCGGCTGAGTTGGTCTTCTCATCATCTTATTGTGGTAGTCCTGCTGTTCACCTACCTTTACTTTACAGTATCCTCATCATCACGTTATACCATGCACTTGGCGATGACGCTGTCTGGAACCACGTAGTCATAGCGCCAAGCTAAGGCAATCCGACCTTGGATTGTCCAGGCTAAAAATGACATCGTGGCCCAATGCGGCTCTGACGAAATGGCGAGATGGAAGTCCTTCCGTCCAGTGCGATACTCGCACCTGTCCTCTCATCTTGCCTCTTTCCAAATTCACGTTCCGGTGCTGTGCAGTGGAGCGGTTCTGGGCTGACAACAATAGTAATGGCTGTGTGTCCTTCCATACTCGGTATTCTACTGCGCAGTGCTCAGTGCGGAGCGGAGGATCGCAAAGTGCCGGATTCCGGAATGCTTTTTGTGGCCGCGCGGCAAGCTTGTAGCCAATAGGACGCTTGATTGACATCATCGGATTCAACGACTGAAGCAGATGATTCATGAACGTTAGAGAGTACAGCCCGAAGGAAGCGTAACGTAGCACATGTAGTTGGGTGCGATTAGTAACTTGTTAAGCTGAGCAATGAGTGGTGAACTGGTGATAATTGGCGGTCTGACCAAGCTTTCGACCAATTAATACTCATGACCTTGGGCACCCCAAAAGGATCAGGGATTGGGTACGGAATAGCGCATTCCTGATCCGGCCTAGCACCCCTACCACCTCGAATTTGCCCGGATCTCTCGGTTTTCTCACGCACGCAACACACCCTCCTTTGTTCCAAGCTCTGTCGACACCCGTTGTTTCCTAGGTTCGACTGCGTGACAATGTCCCCTATGGTCGTCGGCTTCAAATGTGATTGAGAACGGGGAATGTTCGACTCACTCGCTAGCAGTTCGACCCTCACTCGCTGAAGACAATATCTGGGGCTGTGGGCGGAGGTTGATTCAACTAAGGTCTACGACACCTTGTCACGCAAGCACTACCGACGATACAGCTCACCCGGTCGTGGGCTCACATCGCACCTGAACAAGCCTCATCGAATCAATCATGGCATTGTCACGATCAACCCTCAGCCATGCATCATGGCCTGGCATTCTGTTACTCCTAATAACCCTCCTATCCTTAATAAATCTCGCGTATGCCGCCGATACTAAAGTTATACAAACCACCAACAACGCGGGGGAAGTCATCTACTTGGCGGATGATAGGAAACCGGCCTTGTACACACAGAACTTTGGGGACTGCCTGGGCAACTCTTTGATCAACGTGACGCGTTTCGATGCGGCCTACTACAAAGATAACATGACGGTGCTATTCCACTTGGAGGGGAGCACGGCATTGACAAACGAGAGTTTGATGAGTATGTGTACCTCGACTCTGATGTCTTATCGCTCTAACATAAGACTTCAGTGTACATTGGCGTCTTTGCCTATGGTTCATCTCGATTCAACCTCAACTTTAACCCGTGCAATGCTCAAATCTACAGGTAGGTAACCACAACATTTGCAGTTCTCTACATTCTGACACTATCCAGTCTTTGCCCAACGAATGCCACCGTCCCCATCGAAGCCAGCGGCATCATTCCGGTCTCACAGTCCGATGTTGCGGGCATACCATCAATCGCTCTCAGCATTCCAGATTTCGAAGGACAAGCCATACTGCGTCTCTTTGCCAATTCGACACAGTCCGAGATAGGTTGTTATTCTGGGGTGATTACAAATGGGGCAACGTTCTCTCAGCCGAAGACGGTGGGATCCATACTCGGTGTCTTCACCATCGTCGCGGTGGCAGCATCTTTTGCTACTGCCATATATGGCAACCATATCCCCACAACCCGTACTCACTACGCCCATTCACTTTCTATCCTAGTCGTCTTCTCGATCTTCCACCACATCTTCTTCACCGGAGCTCTGTCCGTGAATTGGCCCAGCGTGCTGCCAGCGTTTTGGAGTAACTTCGCATGGAGTGCAGGAATGATCTATAGCGATAAGATGCAAAATAGTATCAACCAGCTTATCGGGTCGAATAAGGGCAACACCAGCAACGTTGGTGCCGCCGGTACTGGCGCTGAATCTGATAGCACTGGTGGTGGTTATATCATTTCTCAAATCTATAAGAGGGCATTCTCCGATATCTTCCGTCGAGATGTGAATTCCCCCAGCGACGGACTCGCATTGTTGCGGACAAGACAATTAGAGCATGCTCTTGCCAGGAGAGATGGTGCTCTTGCCACTGCAGCAGACGGCTACTCGTGGTACGGATCTCCAGTCAAGCCAGGTTTACCCCTTCCGGGAAACTTCTCCGGGTTCGCTGGTACGCTCGCGGAAGAAAACATTCCTGCATCCAACGCATTTATGACTGGATTCCTCTGGTTCTTGATCCTCGCAGTACTTATTGCTGCCTCAGTGACTGGGTTTAAATGGCTACTTGAAGGGTTAAGCAAGACAAAGCTTGTGAGGGATGATCAACTGGCATACTTCAGAAAACATTGGCTTAGTTTCACTGCACTGGCTGTTCTTCGAACAATGCTCATCGCATTTTTCATGATGATCTTTCTGACATTGTTCCAATTCACCTACAAGGGATCTGGTGGGGTTACGGCGATTGCTGTCATCGTCTTCTTGATCTTCTTCGTCGGTCTGTTTGGTATTGCTGGATATGCCTGTTTCTATCGCCTCCGATTCGGCCAGTACGTGACTGTTCCTGACAGACTGCACCTCGAGAAGACAAAAGCTCTTGGCTTTATTCCATGGTACGGACTCGATACCGAGAAGAACAGATCGGAAAGCTCCGAACAAAGGGCATCAGCTGGCTCACTACCATGGTGGAGAGTAGGGTACGTGAGTGACGACTCCCAGAGAATCTCGGTTCACGAAGACGAAGACTACAGCAAGAAGTTCGGCTGGCTGTCTGCACGCTTCCGAAGAACAAGATGGTGGTTCTTTGCTGTCTGGTTGGTTTACGAATTCATTCGAGCCTGCTTCTATGGAGGAGCTGCCGGTCATCCAATGACACAAGTGTTTGGTCTCCTGGTGGTCGAGTTTATCGCCTTGGTCATCATCATTGCAATGAAGCCCTTCGAGGGTGCTCGCCTCAACGCTTTGATGGTCTACGTACTAGGCTTTAGCAAGGTCGCTACTCTGGCTCTGTCCGCCGCCTTTGACACTCGGTTCAACTTGCCCCGCATCACTACTACTGCTATTGGCATTGTGATTATCGTTATTCAAGGAATCCTAACCATACTTCTACTCGTCGCAATTGCTGTCGGAGCCATCTCAAGCTACATGTCCGTCACACGCAATCACGAAGAGTTCAAGCCCAAGAGTTGGGCACCCCTTCGCCAGAAGTACTTTGCTCATCTAGAGAAGACCGCCCCCGACGTACCCCCACCACCACCGGCCGTGCCTGAGGAACCCACGGAGCCATACTTTAATGTAGCCTCTGTGCGCCGGGTTGCCAAAATTGAGGATGAAGACGAGGATTGCGTTGCCGAGACTAATCCGATGGCCTCTCATGCTTCCTTAGCTGGCCCAACAAGTAGAGCCAGCCGAGCCAACAGCATACACTCTCAAGCCTCACACAATGTTCCCTTTGGCGCCCGCGTTCACCGAGCTAGTTGGAGCAGCAGAGACTTTAGCTCTTGGAACGAAGCAGGCAACCGTAGTTCCCAGCTCATGGGTCGTGTAAGCTTGCACAACAAGCCCAGCGAGGCCAGCCTTAGTGGTGACAATACCACGCCACTGCCGCAGCGTTCGACGCGAACGCCTGTAAGAAGTCAAACCCCACGAACTCCGACTGGGCCTTTGGATGTCAGGAAATTGAGGCATGGAAAGGAGAGGGAGGTGGTTGAGGAGAGGAACGAAGAACAGAATTGAAGAGGTGCAACGCTCATTACGACATTACGATCCTAGCACTTAATCTTGCCGTGATGGCACGGGCGAGAAATCCTACCGTACTCACCCCATCGCATACCTTCCTAGCATCCTTCCCATGAAGGCACTTTTCTTTGTCCCACCATGACCTCGAAGACCCTAGAGTTACCTAGAAGCAAATCGTTTTGTTCTCATAGCATATGCATTGGCGCATGCTCGGACGCATTTGTCGGATTGGAGTGCCCTATTACGGATGGACCTGGGGGAAGGTTCGCCGGTATAGGGGACCTTGTGTAGTTTAGAGCAAAATTAGCAGTGGAATTTTATTATGAGAAATGGATGCCTAGTTTCTCACATCACCACTGCGGCCTAGCTTATTTCCTCTCTGACGCTCGCCCCCTAACACATCCCATGCCCACAGCACCCCTCCTCAAACCTCAATTGGATCCCCCTCATAACCCCCGCCCCTTCCTTCCTACAGTAATATCTCCCAGACTGCCCAACACCATCTCTCACGCATCCATCTACTGTATTCTCTACCCGTTCGCTCACAGCCGGAGAAAAAGTCGGTTGGATGATGGATGACCTTGATGGGGTTTGGATTTTGGATTTGGATTTGGATTTGGATTTGTTGGGATGAAGGTGGTCGATGGTCGATGGTCGATGGTCGATGGAGAAGGAGAAGGAGAAGGAGACGGACATGAACATGTAAGTTTTAGATTCGGGTCGGGAGAAGAAGAAGAAGAAGAAGAAGAAGAAGGAGAAAAAAAAAAAAAGAGATCAGGAAGTGTATGTGTGTGACACAACAAGGGAAAAAAGGGGCAGGGTCGGAGATTGTCCTTCCCAAAAAAAAATCAAAAAAAATCATCATCTTTGATACAACCCACCTTTCTTTTTAATAGAAATCAACCTTTTATACAACCCACCTTTTAACAAGGAAGATTGACACCAAAAAGGTTCTCGGACTGCGCTAATGCAAATCTCCTTCAATCGACTTCCCTCGCGCGGCGGGTCTTTTTATTGCGCAACCCGAAATCCGCAGAACATCGTATGAATGAAGCTTCAGTGGTGAAAGTAGTTGCGAGATAGTGGGATGGAAATAGGTATTCGATTTTTTGGGCTGGTTGGACTGTAGAAGGGGTTTGGAATGGGAAAATATTCAAAGAAAGCATGTAGATGATCAATTTAGAAAAACGACAAAAAAGAATTTTAAAAACATGAGAATCAATAAGAGTGAGTCTCTCTGATCAGAAAAGATGCGTTGATTTAACTACTACTACATTTAACAATACTCCGAATTGCCAAGATGGGACCCGCGGTCCGAATCAGGCTCCGTAGAACATTGACATGGCACAGAGAGCGCCTGTCGAAGAAAAGACTTTCCCCAAGTATCTCTTAACGGCCCTCCGTCATTCATTCCCTCCAAGCCGCTCGTCTGGTAGTGGGGCTGCACATTTCAAGCTGTCCCACTTGCATTGTCTGAGAATACTCGGCGGTCATGGAGCATCGTCTTGGGTTGCTTCGGTGCGCTGATGGCAAGTTTTGGCTGGCGATCTGGTCCTTCCAAGCCCAATTATTCAAAACTACCATCCAGAAACCGTTCCGGACAGTACTTGGGACTTCAGGATCGGGGATGTTCCAAATAGCCGCAGGATTGTGCCTGACAGCACCTACATGCAAAGAACCGTCGGCGGCCGAGCGACGGGGGGGCTCACATGACCAAGCAAGGGCAATTGGAAACCCTCGGGGAAGCCGATACTATCAGGAGAAAAGCTTCGCTTATTATTATTGAGATTTTAGCTGGAGTGACGAAAGGGGTAGAGAAGATTCAGTGGGTAAGGAATCAATCGTCAAACGGCCAATCCTCCTCCCACAACTTCCGCTCATTCTCATCGTGAGCATACAAATCAAGGACCTGATCCTTTACCTGTTGTAAAGCATTTTTGGCTTCATCATATTGGTCTACCCGTACGACACCTCTTTCTGGAAACAGATCCCTGCCTATACTGTCCCTGACGCTACGCATAAGGTTCATGCCTTCAGCTGCTCCCTTGGCATCAGCCTCTATCTCGGTTCTCTCTGTGGAAGAGAAGCGGAATGGGTAAGGCGGAGAACCCTGGGCCACGACACCAGGAAGATCCAACCAAGCGTTCTCGAGCTTGAGGATTGAGGCTAGGTATTGTGCCTCGCCATCAATGAGAAGCCTTTGCGCAATAAGAAGAAGCTCGAAGCTTGCGGTTTGTTGATATTCCCAAGCGCGGTAGAGAAGGGGGACATCATTGTGCAAAAGAATTCGGTACATAGTAGAGAGCATTTGACTCAGGTATAAGGACATGGCTTTCTTTTGCGATGCGTTATCAAGTTGATCATAGTTGCCTGGGAGCTCTGGTCTCTCAAGCCCCTGGGTAGGCGGTCCCTCGTAGTCTAGGAAATACGGCTGGCGAACCTGGTTAAACAAAGGCGCTAGCTCAGTCGACTGCCAATCGATGATTGCAACGATTTCGCTGGGATTTTCAGGGTTGACAAATATGTTTTCTTGATGGAGATCCGGGTGCCAAAGGCATGACGATGCAATCGACCGATCAATCGGCAACAAGTATTTAGCAATGGTGAGATACGATTGCAAGGCTTTCAGCTTTTTCTCCCTACACGTCATGTACGTGCCCGGCCCACGGAGCGTGATGGGCGACTTCGGTAGTCGAGGGATTCTTTTCACACATATGATCTCTCGATTGCCAATAGCTGCCAAATAGTCTTCGACTGAGGCCCCTAGAAGTCGAGCGTTAGCCGCAGCACAAGCAATTTCTGGTTCTAGGCTCACATACATGGGCCCCTATCATAATGAACCGACGCTCTGCCGGCATCGTAGTACTCTCGGCCTGTTGAGGGGCCTACCGCAAATCTTTGATTTTTCATAGCCGTGCCATGTTCATCGAAGTAGAGTGGATCCTGCGAGTCCTGCTTCCCTACGTCGTGGGCAAAGTAGAGACTCCCAAATTGCTTAAACGAGGTCGACGTCCATTTTTTTTGGTAGCGCAAGATCTGTTTGACGACCTCCAAGCGGTCTTCCAATTCCATCCCGCTCCATACTTGTTCAAGTTGAACACCAGGAGCCTTTTGCATTATGATGTACTCAGCCCCCACACCGTTGCTCTGGGCTCCCGAATTCCAGGCGTAAACCTTTGGGACTGGAGTCTCGAGGACGTCGCGGGCCTATAGAATATCAGCACTGTTGGTCAAAATAGGGTCATCAGCATCACAAATTCCATTGTCGCTACTTCGCTTGCGGTTGTAAGTTGACCTTGTCCAGCGTTTGGATTGGGCACTTTGGCAACCACCTGCTTGCCGTCTTCCGTTGTCATGAGAAAAGCTTTAGTATACTGCCCATCAGGATACTTTTCAATTGCGACGCAACATCTTGAGTCAACAGTTGAAGCGGCAATCTGAGCCAGCTTGTCCATATTGAAATGTACGCATCTTTGTGACATCTCGAATTTTTCATTGCTCACAAATCGACCTCGCGTGAAATGAAAGAAAGCCTCATTGCCTTGCCAGCCTAAAACACATGAGCTTTCGTAAGAGGGACTTGGGACGCCAAGATCCTTACTACGATCTCCACTTGATGGTGACTTGTGAGATGCGTTGTGTACCCACCTCAACATGGTCTCCGCAATATTAGAGTGTGTATAGATACTCCTGTGAATGGAAGATAGTGACAGAGAGCTTTTTGTATATGCCCCGCGGCTGTAGAGATTGATTAACATATCTTAAATAGCTTTGTCATCTCTCTTCGCGAGGGCAGTAATGACCTTCTTTGCGACTGGAAAATTTCAGTGGTTTTGACGGCCGAGTAGGGCTGAGAAGGCGATAGCGATGTGGAGGAAACTCTCAATGTAGGAAGATTAATCGATCCGCCTTGGAATCAGAAGTTACCCATCCTGGTCAATCCAGAAACGAACGATCTCCATCGTAGATATATGTGGCGCAATCTTCGTGACGAAAGCGATCGCCGTCCAGACTCCATATCCGGATCCCAGGCTTTTACCTTGCAGAAGGCCTGTGTTCCAATAATCCCGACCGCTGAAGAGCTTTCTCCCTTATTCACGAGTTGTACCTCATCCGACGAGTCTGTAAAGGACGCAAGGGCTATTCCACCATCTTTTGTAATCCGTAGGGATGTATGCGCAATCTTTTCTTCCTATGCAGCAACGGTATCCGTCGGCTGGACGACTTTGACTCGCTCAAATGTAACCAATGAACCCATACCCCAGCGACTTTGGACTGGTCTGCCTGGTCAATTGACCAAGTGGAAAAAGTATGATATTGAAGAAGTCAGAGATTTCGTGAGAATGGAGAAGAGCTGTAAGTGGTGTGAGCCTCTGAATATCAATCTACGTGACGGGACTCAAATTTACTCACTATCAGAAGGTGGTCCCTGGATAGTTCCATGGGGGAAGACATAGAGAAGTGTTTAGGAGTCTGGGAGCTCCATAGATGACGACGAGTGGAAAACAGCTTGCGACGCTGATAGTACGGTGGCCGGGGACTGCGGGGAACGAAACTACTACTCCACCACTGCCGCCGCTATTACTACTTTTCACTCCCATGAGCCTCCGGTCCGCCGCCAAGAAGCTCAACACGTCCCTGGCCTTGTCTGGCCCGCTACTTATCCAACGCGCGCATCGACTTGCAAGTTGGTGTCACGACGCTCGCCTCGACACTCCCTTCGCATCACGACCATCTAACCGCTGGGAAGATTCCCCGTCCGCCGACGGCTCATATTTCATCGAACGCAGATCCCGATCTCTTCGCTCACATCTTACGGCGTGGAGTGCTACCGGTTGTCCAAGGTATGAGAAAGGTCATGGGTTTGACCATGCATTTTATAAAGGCTCTACAAGAGGAAGCAGAGGATTTCGGGATCGAGCTGCGGCTCACCCAACCGAGGGGAGCCAGGGTGAGCGCACGAGCTCACTTGCGAAGTTGCGAGATCGGCGCACGGACATATTCGGAACAAAAAACACATTTTCTTTTTTCTTTTTTTTTCTTTCGGACTCGGTTGATGGGAGAGTAAAGGTTGAAGACGGGAAGAGGGAATGGTTCGAGAGGGGGTGGGATGTGCGAAAGCTTTGATGTTCCGGTCTTCTGGTTGTTAACGCGTGAGATCTAGAAGGAGAAGAAGAAGAAGAAGATGAGAAAAGAAAATCTAATTACAACCGCTACTGCTCTCCCTTTCCCTCATCAACCCCGCCCCTCCCCTTCATATTCTCTCATACCTTCATCAAATGAACCTCCCCCACTCCAGCTAAAAAAAACCCGCTCATCGTCGAAAAAACCCACCCCCCCTTGACCCAATAGAAAAATATCCCAGGAATTCCAGATTGCGCACTTCTGACCCAAAGGGCTAGACGCGATGATATCAGAGTGTCTCAAGTAGCCGTAAACGTGGTTGTGTGCGTGTGCGTGTGTATGTAAGGACAGAGGTCCGGGGGTGGAAAATGGAAATGTTTGTGTGCGGAAAAGGTGAAGAATGTATAAGAGGATACGGGCGAGAGTTGTTGGGTGTTGAGTGGGAAGCGGAAAGTGCAAGGTAGGATAAAGCGTGAATGATTCGTATGCGTCGTCAAGCCCGTTTCCCTGTGTCTCCTCCAATTCGTCCAAAATGGGTTCATGGCCTGCCATTGCCAGAATGTGTACGAGCACCTCTGATTCCCAATCATGGCAGTGGAAGATCATCACCGCCCGATGGTTCAGCTTGCCCGTTTGTACGCTGCAGCTCATCATATTCACAAACTCATGGTCAACCACTCCCACTCTTGTGTACCACTACCTCCAGACCCACCAGCCAGAATCCCCTGCTGACCCACCATTCCCGCACCTTGGAGAGTAGCCATACTGCCCGCCGTGAACATGGGTTGATCTTTCTTCTTCGATGAAGCCGGCAAAACAATTCCACTTGCATCGTCGGCATCGGCCATCTCTGCTTCTCGGCTACCATCATGTTTCGAATGCCTTCGTTGTCGCTTCGGAACACTGGCGGCTGTCCTGTTGGATGAGTTGGTGGAAACCGGTACCACGGTTGACTTGGGCGGGGCGGCAGCAATGGGTATAACACCACATTTGGCGGGTGGATTGGCTGTGGGACCATAGCTAGTAGGTGTACTTCCAGCTGTAGAACCCCCGTTGGCAGAGCCATACGCTGAGGGCGGCGACGCAGAGTCATTTTGGCTCAGAGCTTTTCCGGAAGGAGGAGTAGTTGCGGGTGTTGGATGGATGGAGTTCTTGCGAGAGGCTTTCTTGGATGATCTCGTGGCGGTGCCAATGGGTAACTGATTACCGCTGCCACGGTTTCGCTTCTTGATTACGTCCGTCTTCAACGATAAGGGACGGACTACGCCATGGAGTTTGAGGAACAAGCCGCAGGCATTACACAAGGGATGACCTTCGGGATTTCGACGCCACAGAGGCGTAGTCTGGGTGAAGCAGTTGGTACAAGTCGTGGGAACACCATTGTTCTCATCGCTCTTCGATCCGCCGGGACTTTCTGGACGGGACGGGGCTACGCTGCTGAACCCCGACTCTGGGGGAGAATTGGGCGAGGACTGCGGTCGAGTCTGCATGGCTTGGTGATGGCCAAGTTGAACGGTATTGGGGGTTGAGCTAATGCGTGGTATCTTTTGCCTTCGTGTATCGCCGCTGCGGTTGCGGATGTCGCTCACAGATGCTGCCGATCCATGCGCGCGGCCTAAACTCCCACCTTGCGCCCACTCTTGTGGAGAAGAGACCGTCTCTGTTCCACCTATTGTGGCTTGTTTCCTTGGAGGTCCTCCAGGATATCGTGCTGCCATGGTGTTGAGCTGTCCCCCTAGATTTGCATCCCACTGTACTCCTGAATGTAAATCAAGAGACGGATCCTCTGACAGTGAAAATTCCGTCTGCATCATCATCGATCTGTCAGGATATGGCATTCCATCTTCGTCTTCATTGTCGGAGTCGGCGCCAAAGGAGAACATATTCTCATGACGGCTCAGGCTTACCGCTTGAGACTCTGCACTTGTGAATTCAGGATGTAGCACTTGAGATGGGTTGACGTGTTGCAGTGAAAAGGCAGGAGCGTTGAAGTTGGCGGCTGCGGAGGCAGTAGTAACGGCACTAAACATGGAGTCATTGTTGGGGTTGTAAATGTATTGTGGCTGCTGCATTGAATTCGAGAGATTGGAAGGTCGATTCGTGGGGTAGTTGTTCATGGACCGTTGTTGTCGTTCAAAGTACATATGGTCGTTATCGTGCATGGGCTGGGGAGTAGATGTTGTGGAACGATAAGCAGATCCCGGAGGGGAATAGTAGTCGGAAGAATTGAGCGAGGTGCCCATTGGTGTTGATTTGTAGGCGGGATACGATCCACCATGAGGGACAAGTGGAGATCCGGCAGGGGAGAAGGTAAAATGCTGCTGGAAGGGTCCCGCTGAGTGCAGTATCGGGTCTTCATTGATACCGAAAGTGTCGAGGTTGAACGGAAGGTGGGGGTAGGTGTTGGTCGTTAACGGATATGCAGGGTGAGAACCTGCTTGATCAAGGGTATAATCGCTCAGTCCGACGTCTCCATCTGCATCCGTTGGAATCATGATACTGTGGGCCGGGTTTACTTGGGGAGAAAATTCCGCCGGGCGCTTTCTGGGCTGTATCATCCATTCGTCAGTCTCCGCATTCCAGACCTGCGAAACAATTCCAACGAACCCTTGTCTCGTCAATACTGGTCTTCCGTACCCTCCTTCGGACATAATCAAACTCTTGGTTCCTCATTCGATCTTGCGGAGGCGCGGATGGAGGAAAGTTGTTATGCGACCGATCTGGCGCATCCTTCCTCATCTTGATCGGTATTGCGGCAGCAGTGGTATTCGAAGTTGCCGACGAACCCTCCGTCGGAGGAGAAGGCGAAACGCCAGCAGGAGAGGCAGTCGAAGAAGGGAATATCAGATCGTCAATGTTCATTGGCTCGAGTTCGTTGCTGTATTGCGTATTTGACAAGTCCAAGGACTTGCGCAACTTTGCAATCCCCGACGGCGCACTCGAATTCTGCTGGTTCAGACTGACGTACCAATGTCAGTCAAGGCCGGGGTCCCGCGTGCGCAAGCGCTGGGACGATGCAATACGTACCGTGCCTGCTCACGCTCTTTGCGCTTCAGACTCATCGCCATCATCCTCCAAGTCAGATTCTCCATTCGCTCATGGTTGGGCAATTGCGTCTTGGTCTTGCTGTAAAGCTTCCATATCTGCGTTGCCAGCGGGTCCTGCTTCTGCATCTCTTCGGGTGGTTTAAGATCCGCACTGGAAGCGTCGTCCCGCCAGTCTGGGAAGAAGGCTTCGCGAAGGAGTTCCTTGCGTGGGTCATGGTTTCTTGACGAGGTATCCAGCTTGCCTCGAGTGCGATTGGAAGCAATGGTGTCTGATGTTGGTGGTTGTTGTTGAGGCTGCACAATCGGTGGTCGCCGTGGTGGTTGCAAAGGGTGTGGGGTAGCAGCAATGGGGGTGATGACATTGGTGTTCAGCGGGGGCGACGGGTCACCAGCGTGAGCGGAGCGGTCCAATTCATGATCATGATTATTATTATTATTATTGTCGGCGAGGGTGGTTGCATTGTTGGCGGGCACCCCACGCGATCCTTTGTAATGCGCAGTAGACATTCCCGATCGAGGATTCTCATGGCTGTGATTGGCAGCCAAAGCGTCGATGGCTTTGGCACGGCGAGGCATTTGGACTAGGTGAGGAGGTGAGCGTCCTCTGCTCCAGGGGCACCGCTAGTTCGATCCACGCCCCCACCCTGTTTGCCTGCAATTGCACTACGGAGTACTGTTGCTACAGAGCCAGGAGGGGTGTGCTCTGGGGTAGGGGAAATACTTTGGTCGATGGTTCCGGTCGTCGAGGGAAGGATGTCGCAAGTTGACGGGAGTTTGGGGGATAATTCCGAGAGAGGCTTTCTTCAACGACGTTTGGCATCGAGAACCCAATCCCGTGTGAACTGCTAGAGCAACGGTGTTTGGAAGTAGTGGAAGTCGAGGTTTCAATACTTGCATCTGGCTAATACCCTAATGTGCAAATTGAGACCTTTCACGCTATCACTTGGTAGTAACGGAGGTCACTCCAGTAGCAAATCTAGAATTGGAAGAAGGCTAGCTAGCCCTTCGTGCCCTTTCAACCCGCGTGTCGTAGTCTCAGTGATGAGTCGCCCCATTCCGAAGCAACTGCCTTGCCTTGACCTTATTCCTTCGACTTGACAACGTGGTTGGTGTAACGGAAGGTTGGAACTACTGTGGTAGATAGCCTACTCCTACAGTAGTCTCCTGCCAGTGGGGGGTTCGCCTGGAATCCCACCTCCCCTTTAACTCCGTGATCCACTAACCAACACCAAACCAAAAGGTTCTTCTTGATCTCTTGAAACGCTCATGGGACATGACTACCAAAGATCAAACGACATCTACCGTGGCATAGATAATACCTGGCGTTCCCACACAGGCGCAAACATCACCTCGAGAAAGAAATACCCTCGAGTCACCCGTCCCCTCCTCCAATTCGTTGTCAGGCTCAACAACGGACAGAGAGGAAGAAGGAACATGATCATCTCTCTCTCTCTCTCGCTCGGACTCTCGGACCCTCCTGACGCAAATCGACCGACGACATATATACACCCAGGCAGTCCTAATGGAGTACCGAGATCGCCGCGAACAAGCCAAAACTGACCTTCCCTGTGGCCCTACCAATCATACCTGGACGTCAATTGTCAATCGATGCACGGAAGCCAACTAGCGCGATGCCCCAGGAGTCAGGATCTACAGTGTCGTCCGGTACTAAGGTATTGATCGGCATGGTTCCCCGGCTTTGGGCTGTATTTTGACCCCACGGAGAATTTATGATTGTTTTCTGGTCTTTGTACATATTAGAAATCCCATCACCTTCATCGTGTACCGCTGATACCAGGAGGGGTGCTCACTCCATGGAGTCCAGTCATCAATACCGAATAGTGACATGACATCAAGATCGCTCTCTAAACAGCGAGTGAATGACTACCTTAGGTATGAGTGAGTTCCTCCCGCGGGCTAAGGTACATAACCGGTTTTGACATGTGATTCTCCTCGTGGCGCTACGACTTCCGAGGGTCTCCGAATCCACCCAGATTTTGACCGGAGCACTGGAAGAATTTGCGCGTCGTTCGAGCAAGCAGACTTTGGATATGAAAAAGCTACCATAGAAATGCCCGACTTGCTATGGATCCCAGTGCTACAGCCTACAGTATCCTCAGAAACGCCTCCAACATGTACCTTTTAGTACTCCGTACTCGTGGATTCATGATTCCTAATGAACGGGAGTCAGGCGCCATTGATTGGTCAAAATCAAATAAAAAGCACGTTGAATGGGGTCCGGGGAAGCGGGAATCCTCCTGCTGCGTGGGGTTCCTCCACTTCACAAAACATACCCTGTGTGATCGTGACCGTGATCGACCGCACCGCTGTCGTACGACGTGGGGCGATGCGTGGAGAATCCGAACCCATGGTCAGGCCTAACTTGGCACTCTCGGCCACGACTCAGCGAGTAGTCAGCCAACAAGTCCAAGGGAACAATGCTTGCCGGCAAAACCAATAGAAGCTTCTTCCAATCAAGCCTTTGAAAGGGCTGCAACTTGCCACTCTTCCAGAGACAGTCGCAGTCGAACACGGAGCCGAAAAAGCAAGCGAAGCGCTAAACGGGGTGAGGGTGGGGGTGGGGGTGGGGGTAGGGGCGAGAATCTCAGTCGGCCCGTGCGGACAATCGTGTCTCGTTCCATGAACGTGACAGCGGCGTTGATTCGCGATCCGAGTTGCCCAAAGAGTGGAGAGGAGCAGACGATTGCCTTTGGATAGCCGTTCGTTCCAGTCCAAGTTCCGTTGCCATTACCATTCCCATTCCTATTCCCATTCCCATTTCCGTTTTCATAATTCCATTCTCCATTTTCATTTCCATTTCTGCCCTCACAACCAATCAATGCGGTTTGCCGGTTGGTGAGCCATCCGGCAGAGGAAAACCCAAGTCGAAAGTGGAAAAGACCTCGGCTGGACAAGGGTGGCGGTGGACCCCCACGCGGCATCGTTTTAGTTTGGACACTAGCATCCGACCGGGAATCCAATCTTTCCCCCCAATCAAGTCAATCAGAAACCTCCTACGGAATATCCCCCGCCCATCCATAATTAAACAGATCAATGCAAATCATGTCAATCGACCATGCATAACTGAAAGCGGGGTTTCCATCTCTTGGTTGTGGAGTAGAACGCCAGTCCCATGCAAGTCAGGGACCCAATCAGATAATCGCCCGGTCGCGAGGACGCTTGGACGGAAGCGTAAGCCACGAAGTATCCATGTTGCAATATGCGGACGTGCCTAAGTGCAAAGGTCATCTTGGTCCTGTTAGACTTACACCGTCCCGCCACGATTTAGTAGAGGAGGTGATGGCCCTGGACAGGCCGACAAGCATCGAGATGATGGGGCCTCTACAGTGGCAATCTGATCGGCTTTTTCCGACCATCAAAGGATCAGCGAGGCTTCCAAGAGCCAAGACTGTGTGGCAATTAGCCCTCTGGAATAGATGTCGCTCTTTCCAGGGTCTTCTCTGGGGCCCCAACGGCAGTAGGGAAGGGTTGGGTGTCGGATTGGCAAGGTTTGTTCCATTTCATATAGGGTTGAGAACGAAGTACAGCGCCAGAAGCTAAGGTGGGGTGAACCTTGGTCCCATATCCACAACCGCAAGAATAATGCAGCACCTCCTCTGCATTCAATAGTTGGAGACAGGTTGGTGCTGATGAGCAATCCATGGCATGAACGCGTGCGTAAGCGGTTTGGTGGTACTGTGGTTGCGACATGTATTGCTTTCAGCCCTCGGATGCTGCTTTGCTCCACGAGAAGTCCAGAAATCGGGGCTTGGTATGATCCAAACCGTAGGGGTAGACCTTGACATAGCGGTCAAGTGTTGTTTCTCTTGTCAGAAATGAAGAAAGGAGCCCATATTTGAGGAGTACTGATAGTACTTGAGCAATATAGGGAGGCATTCGAAGGCTGATGCTTCGAAGCTGGAGGAGCACGAAAATTGCCTCTGAAAACGGATTGGAGGTCCATATAAGAATACAGTTGACAAGACATCCGAAGATAAGGATCCTCGTGTGTAGAGCCAGCACATGCAACATCGAGCCTCCTGCATGCCAGATGCCTGGAAGCTGGAAGATATCGGGGCGCGCAGGTACTGGTTTCTGGAAAATCCGTGATAGCGATTGGGAATGGACCTGCACAGCCGCTGCAACTTAGCCCTGATAACGTCGATTCCGAACAACTCGGAGCCAGTCGGGTTCCCCTGAAAGATAAGAAAGCCACGTGGTGCTTGCTATTGAACGGGGAAACCTTGTGGATGAAGGCATCTTTGTGACACAAGATAACCCTTCTTTAGACCCTGAAAACCCCAGGTGCGTACAAAGGCAGAGGAGATCTGAATTTCCTAATCGCGTACTCGCTTCCATTGTCTTGATCTATTGCAACTAAATCTGAGTCTTTGATCCAAGAAGAGATAAATATGCATTAGCTTTATCGTATCGGATAGAATGTAGCGCGGTTAATCCGCTCAGTTTCCTCGCACACACCCAGTCAATGGAGCAACAAAATGTCCTGCTCCAGTAGCATGACTCCGCGCTTATCTAGCTTGATGTCGTGAGCCTAATCAGAAAGTCGACATTCGCAGCAAACTTAACACAAAACAGACAGCGGTGATGTTGAAGTCGACATTGTTACTGTTCGGAGTATAGGAGTTGAGTTGAGGTGCATAGGCGCGATATCACATGATCCTGTCAACTTAACCTTAAGCCTGTTTCTAGCGAGTGGAGATACGGGTAGGGCCGAGCTCTTGCAACGACAAGGTTTCGCCTTACCCATCACGTTAGGCCAAAAGGACTTTCCATTATCTAATGGACTTTGTCACCAGGATCAACAAAGTGTCGGGCACAGTTCCTCAGCTGGATGGGTTCCATCTGCAGATATGGATGTAGGTATATCGCGTTATAGATATCGTCCAAATCGTGTGCTCTTCCACTGCCGCAGATGCCGTCTTGAACACTCAATTCTCCATTACCTATTGCCTCATCGAAGAAACGATGGTTAAGTCCAACCTGAGCGAACCATGCCGTGTTCCTATACAGTCATACGCCACCAGCAGCTCAAGTCTCTTGACTCGCCCCCTCTCGCCTTGTCAACGGCCAGGGCCTTCTGGTAAAGTCTTGTTGTAGCCTTATTGCCATCCAGTGGTCTTTGTCTGGAAGGCTTTTTCCCTTCTGCACTTCGGACCACACATCTCTGACTCTTTCTCGTCTTTTATGACATAGTTTTGACCCTCCCCCCTGTAGCCCTTCTCTCCCACAAGCCTAGCATTCGCCACCTCTTCTTCAGTTACACCCCTCCACTCCTCGATGGGAATCCACCCAATATAAGCTCTATCCCCAAAGCCTCCAAACCAGTAGAACTCCTCAACCACCAACTTTCCCCACCAGCTCTCATGAATGTCGTTTCCTGGCGACCAAATCTCCGCATCGGAGTGCGTCTGGAGAAAACAGGATTTGATGTTGTGTTCTTTCACTTCCGGCTCTGAGAGAGGCTCAATGTGGCCAATCAAGCTGAATCGGGGCAGATTGGCTGGTAAGTAGAGATAAGGGTCGTCCGAGAGCGGGTGATCTGCGGGCGGATGATAGCGCAAGGAAAGAGTCACATTGCTACCGGCTCGAGCATTTTTGAGTGTGGTAGCGATGCTGACAGCGAGGATCGTCGGGTCGTATGGGTGGGGACCACAGGACGCGTAGTAGTCTGTCAACGCCATTGGGGCACCGCCGACATCGCCGGGGCGGTTCTCGAAGGTGGAGGCTGTGCTTGGGAATACAGTGGAGAAGGTGGCGATGGAGGACAAGTTGAGAATGCGGCGTGCTTGAATGGCGGACTCATGTACGGTGGGGTAATGGGAGGTAGAATATGTCAGGTCTGGGTTGCTGAAGACATGCTGAGGGTTGAGGTGTGCCGAAGTGGCGAAGGGAAGAGAGAGAAGGAAAAGCGTGGCGGGGGTCATTACGGGCGTATACCGATCGAGTACCCAAGTATGATCTTGGACGCCGTTCCAAGTATTGATGATGCAGCAGTTGCTGGTAGAGGAGGAATGCATTTTCTCGCTTCACGTTGACGACATTGCCGTTCAGAAGCGCCATGACTAGCGTAAATGGAAGTTGATTGTTCATATATACACAGTTGTGCATACACTTCTACATAGCCATCTTGATTATGACTAGAGCTACTGCAACGAAATAGGTTGTTGTTTCCGGGCTATTGTACTCTTCCTAAAGCCTCCCTAAAGCCTCCTGAAGCCTTCCACTGGCCCCTACCTTACTGTACTAGATATGGGACTTGTCATAGAACATCCAGTGCCCCCATTAGACAGGAAGTCACTTGATGTCTACGTGTTCGTGACCGTCTCTATATTGCTTGCCAGAGCCCAAGAGGACGCAGGCTCAACTGCTTATTCTCCCCAATGTTGGAGCAGCAGAGTCTATAGTGATGCATTAGCCCGGAGGCAAGATCATGGCACTTAGAGATGCTCCATTAAGCTCTGCGCATCATAAATTGATTAGAAGAAATTGTACTTATAGAGCTTGACTGAATATTGGCGAAAGGGTAAGCGTAAGCCCTCGGATGAAGCGCATAGGATATTCAACAAGCAAATATGAAAATGAGATCAGTCTTGGGGAAGGTAACTGCCTAGAGAAGTTGAGAAGCACTCTATGGCTGTGTGACTTTGCCGGGGTATGCTCGGCTGTAGAATCTGCCCAGGAAGCTCTCGAACGCGTAACTTGTTGAAAGTACTGCTCTTCGGAAACTGAGCATGCCGCAATGCACCACGTAGCATACTCCTAGGAGCTGCAGAGGAATGATGAGGATAAGTAAACAGGGGCGGCCACACGATTCTTGTAGAATGGAGAGAAGGCTTCAGAAAGTCTCTGGCGTTCGTGTAAGCGCTTTGATGTTGATTCTAGGCCACCAGGGGAGGGAGTCTGTCTCAGAAATATTAGATTGGCTAACATTGAGAGATGTTCTCCATGGGTTTCGTTTCGAGGACATAGAGCATTCGCAGGGTGAGCAGCAATATGGACCAAGTCGAATTAGACCTCCATTGCCGGTCATGAAATGTTTCTTCCCCGGGGATGGTAGTTTAGGTAGGGCAGTAGCTGCCTGCTGCGCAAGCTGACCGGCTTATTTTCTTGAGAGCAACTCCTCATAGTGTTCTGCATACCGATAAGTTTCGGAAACGCGAGTGATTAGAAGCCCTTTTACACCCTGCTTATATCTCGTCTTTCGGTTCTGTTATCCAGATTCCAATAGGCTTCAGCCGCTTTCACACGCCTCGATTAAGCAACAGTCGATAAATGTTGAATTGTTGTAAAGCTTTTCCGATTAGCCACATCCCGCACTCGTCTAGCGTCCAAGGTGCCCTAAGTTGACTGTGGAAGGGTTCGATTTCAAGAGCCTTGAGACTTTCCTAGTTTAGCTCTTCGCCACAACTTGTGTTCATCTGATGACATCTCATTCTGCTACTTCTTTACCAAGATCGGAAGTCATTCGAGTCTGACAGAGGTGGTCTAGGTGAATAATGGGTTGCTTTGCCTTGCAACATCCTCCTAGGATTTGTAACATGAACAATCGCAGTTTGGTAGACATACGTAAACCCCAGTGTTCAGAGCCTGGATGGCAGATCATTGTGAAGCCAATCGGGCCACAAGATACCAGTTTTGAATCATTGCGCCGAAGCTAAGAGCCATAGCCGCTTGGTGTTCAAAACAAGCGCTATTTGTTCGGTTCAGCTCCTTCAATAGGTCGACGGTTTCTCGTATTAACGTGTACTGTAGCCGTGACGGAAGGTTCTGTGGGCCTCTAAATTTTGAGCGAAGTAGTCGGAACCCAGCGGTACTATTAACAGGTAATATATACAGGTGTTGTTTCATGGATATCATTTGCGTCCTCGTCTGTTGATTACCAGCTTCTCTGAATGCTAGACGTCTTCCTTTGATCCAAGACCTCTCCTATACCTTACGTGTAGTCTGTTGCGTGATCCCTATTTCTGGCGGCCTATTTATAATTTCCTTTAGCGTGGATTTCGAGTTGGTGAGGCATTGGATTTTCAGATATCGTATCCCAAAGGAGGCTCTTTGGGCCCTCAGCCACGGTGGAGATCCTTCTAAGCGTAGATCTAGAGACTTTGGGTGGATTTCCAGGTTCCAGATCCAGTTGGAGTGATGGTGAGATGATGAGGTGACATCTGGTTTCCTGGTCCCAGTAGGCGGAGGCTAAGTAGTAGCTGGCGTCGTTGGTGCTGTCAAACATCAGAACACAGCCGGTTATATTTCTTTGAGACGAAACACATTCAGACGGGATGGAAGGTTGAGAGCCAGACCTCAGTACTCTCGACGAAAGTCACGTTCCGATTTGCTCAAAAGACAGACTGTCGAGGGTCACATATGCTGCCTACCATACGATGCAGCTTCGAATCCCAATAGCCGTTCAACTCTGACACCAACAACCAACATAAAGGAATCTAGAGAATGCCTTTGACAGGCTGTCGTTCATCCTTTTCTGCATGATACGTACCCTGCTGGATGTGTTTCACAGGAGGGACGTGGGAGGGGTCCAGAAGGACGATAAATAAGCTTTTGAATATGTAGTGATCGTACACCCATTGCAGGAGGCCAGTTAGCCTGGCCGAGGATTCCCGAGGAAGCTACGGCTTGGTGTTGTACCATGGCCAGCATCAGTAATTAATGACGGAAACTCAAATCTGTCAAAGCTCCCAAGTGCATATCGTGTTGCATGCAATAAATCTTCGACAGTATCGTGCTCTTAGATGCAAACAGTTGAGTGCTGGGCTACGCCGATATCGGAGAAGAGAGTCTTGCTCAAACAGGAGCAAAGGTGATTATATACGCATTATAATAGGCCTTGAAGGTGGCCATTCCCGATGAGCAGGCCATGCTTCGGTCTCAACAGCTATGATGTTGAGATAGCGGCCTCTACTCTTGACGCAAGGTAGAACTGAGTAAAAGCAACAAAGATCTTGAGTGTATCTGTGCGGACTGGAGATTTTCCAAGTGAGAGTTTTAGTACCGTACCACACAACGAAATAGAAACAACATGCAGGTGCAAGTAACGACACACAATAGGGGAAGTGTGTCTGATGGAGTCACCGTATACTGACATCGTCATTGGGTTGATTTTCCACCTTTTCCTATAGATGACGACCAATCAGAAGTTGGCAACCACTCGCGACATTTCTCTAGGCCACGAAAGCCTCGGCGCCCGAAGATCATCATTGCAACGGTCTCGGACTAGCCTGATTGGCAACTTCAAGGGCATAAGGTACGCCGTTAGTCCGGACGTGCAGCAAAGGGGCTTGCCCTAGACCTTGAGACTGTCCTGAGTGGTTCAAGGTCACAGCGTTATAGATAATACAACTAAGCATCTACCGATAGGTACAAAAATCTTCCTCCAATCTATCAAGGATGCATTGCATACGTACGATGAGTTGTATCAGCAGGAGGTTTGAGCACGTACTGGCATATGCCTATGTTGAATGCTAAGGAAATTGTGGAGGTCCCTTCGACATTGAAAACTAGCTCTGAAAAAGTCCTGCATATGCATCAACAGCACGCATTAATGCTCGGACCTGTCAAAATCATGCAGAATGCAGCTTGTATCAGATGGAAAGTCCTACCGTAACCTAATGATCTGACATGAGGACGTTGGCAATCGGGTTTCTGCATGTGCTGAAAGAGCAACTCGACCTGTAAACGAATTTACAAGCTGGTCGTGATTCGATGAACAAGTCCACCGTGATCAGACAACGATACTATTTGGTCTCTGATCTGCCATGAATCCCAGTGGTGCATCACCCAGCTCCTACCTTGGGAGAGTTCTGTCCCACATGCAAAGTTAATAATGATTCCTGTTCTTGAAAGCCAGGCCCGCTTGCCGCTGTCCAAAAGCAGTGGTGGCGTGCTGGCATGCTTTTTGTATTCACAGAAAACCACAGTTGTACTGTCACGAGTTCCCACTTATGCACCTGCTGATGCATAAACAGATAAAACGCATATGGGCTCACGGGTAATCCTGATTGTCGAAATGGAACAGCCTACATGCGCTACTTGACGTGGTTGCAACCATATTATTGTCGAGAATCCGGGTTTGAGGTAGGTCTTCCGCGGTGGCAGGTAGCCATAAGAACCGCGTCCAGCATTAATAGGTTCTGCCCGTCATCTTATCGACCTGGCTGAAGCACTTCATCAAGAAGGCAACCGTTTTGGTAGATGTGAAAGATGAGGTAAGTGTTAATTGCCACAGCGAATGGACAGCATGAACGTATCTCCTCCCAATTGAATGCCTATCATGTCAACAAGTGGTAGCCACAGCAGGCCCATGCGCTGACCAAGGTTGACGTAAGTGTACGAAAACAAAGTCGAATCCGAAGAGTGTCTCGCAGACTCGCGATCAAAGCATTCGACCCTCCTGCAGTCTGTTGCTACTTCAACAGTTAGGACATGTTCAGCAGCAACCAACTTGCGCCACGATGTCACTAGCCTTCTGTAAGTTTCTGGTCATTGGTCCCTGGGACGTGGACGGACAAACCGTGTGTAACCCTCCTGCCAGAAATTGTAACGGAAACCCAACGAGATAGGAATAGGGAGCAAGGGTTTTTCTGCGGCGATGGAAGCACCAAAAAGCCTAGAGCGGCAACCTAGATGAGTGTGACGCAGTGCGCAGTGCGGGAGATCGTTACGATAACCGTGAAAATCATGTCGCTTGGCGGCTTCTGGGCTTCTCTAATTCATCAACCCTATCAATCGAGGCAAAAATCCCGTTGATTACGGAACTACTAGGTACTGTCTGCAGGTGTTAAGCCACTAGGAGCAAAGAAACCAAAGACAATGCGTCAAAGCTCTCGCTTCGCATCCGAGCCCTAGTTCGCCTTTTCACTCTATCATTTTCTCGATCCCATCTCATTCTATGTGAACGCGGAAGGTAGACAGTTGAAAGGCGCTCGTGTTTCAAATGGGAAACGCGTCCGGGCTTCAATACCACGTCCATGGTCAAATATCTGTATAGGCCCGTCGGAGGATATTCCGGGATGTAGCAGGAGGAACATGGTAGTGCTCCTGCCAAAAGGCAGCGGGACGAATGACTGGATCATGCGTTCATCTTGGTCAAGCTTGTGAGCTCGCCGCCTTAGCATATGGCAGAGGCGCAAATGTAACAGGCACCTGGCTGGGGGCTGATGCAGCCTCCTTCGTGCTAACGTCTTTCTGCTCGACAAGCTAGCACACCCGACGGGATATCTCATCATCGCGGCGTTGAATTTTGGAGTATGCTATACGATTATGCAACTCTTTCCTCAAGTGGCACCGTGATTTTGTAAGAATTTCTAGTTTTCTCTGCCCAGCTCTGGCCGTTTGCTTGTTTTAGCAAGATTTTCTTGATCCGAAAACGGTTGCTTCTTGGTGGGGCATGCTGTTGAGAAAGCAAAACAGTTAATATAGAGTAGTGTCTGATGTACAACGATAATCATCACTTAAGCACGCGGATAACACTTGACGGGACATTCCCTCCGTGGAGTGGTAGTAGAGAGGAGCCCTTGCAACCTCTTCGGAGGATTTCACGGAGATTCTGTGCCTTATGAGTACGTGACCTGTCAAGAGAACGACCATTGTTCGTGATGCATATTTTCAGCATGGGGGCTGTGGAAGGAACGTGCAGCACGCCTACTCATCAACACCTAAAGTAGGTAGTGACTTGCCAATCGCTACAGCTTTTTTCGTCTTATTCGATAGAAGGAGTCGGCCGCATGACATCTGACAGACAGACAGACATATGCCAGTAGGGTACTACACAGGAGCAATGCTGAGCACACAGGAACAGCGGTAACAGCCGTCGGTAAAGTCACCTAGTGACACCTCACACCGATCATCCGGTATATCATCATGCATGAAGAGGATCTGGGGGTGATAGTCAACTTGCAGTTGCAGTCGCTTAATGCAGCTTTGACATGGATTGTTCCTTTTCTCCCGAGCTGATCGTCGTCCGCCTGGGGAGGACTACGTACTACGTATTCCGTACTGCAGTAGTAAAAGCTGGGACGCTGCATCCTTGGTACCGGTAAACTCCACCTGCAACCTTGACCACTCGTCTCGATTCGCGCGGGATTTCTTGCTCATGTGGCCTAATGCGTATTTTGGGTCCCACCTTGTTGGACCCCTCCACTCCCTCCTTCTACCACCCTCGTCCAGAACAAGACAACTTGCTTAAACGGGACAGTCCCCATACAGTAGTAGTTAGTAAGTAGTCGTAGTAGTAATAGCTTGGTGCTTGGACTCTTCTCCACAGCCCATGTGCACCCAACCTGCAGATCTCCATTTCGCATTTCGCAATCCCCAATTCCCATTTTACTACAGAGTACACAGTAATAGTACTTTACCGTGCGCTTGACTCAGTTCGACATTTGGCGATTTTGCCGGACACACAGCGCTTGAGCAGTAGGAGATCCCGCAAGCCGTTCCACGCACACACAATGGTCTGTGCGCCGATGTTGCCGGTCTCTTTTGATGTAACCTGGCAGCATCATCGGAACGACATCGAGCCTCGAATGAGTTGTTGAGTTGATGTTTTGGGAGCAATTGCCTTCTTTGCATTATGGGTTGTACACTAGTGTTGTAAAGTGGTAATAAATCCCCTTTGAAGATCCGGCCGAGGCTACCTAAGGTACCTACCTACTACTTGACGTGTACATATTAGAATAATACCTTGATGGCTGGCATGAACCCTGATCCTGGTGATGTCGACCATGTGCTCGGTCGGTTGTACATCTAGGAGGCATCTCAAGGCTTCGAAGGAGCTTCTAGAAGGGGGCCCCTCTCGGGCGTCAGCGAATAGATCTCTGGGGATTTCCATTCTTGCCCCTTTCGTTGGTTCCAGACCGAGGTACATTTGTACTTGTAGCAGTACTACATGAAGTAGGCATATTAACTAGAATTCATCAGTCATTCCAGCCGTTCAAATATCGACGGTAGTCCCACGTCATTGGATATCATTCTCATTGCCTCGTTTGCCTTGGATGTTGACGTTGACCGGGGGCGGGCAGGGAGGGCCTAAAAGCGTCCAAAGTTGGCCCCGATCACCGATTCCTCAGTCGTCCTCCCCCACATGGTTTGATCATCGGGACGAAGATCATCGACAAACCGCCTGCGCTGTCGATCAGGATGATCAGCCGGGACGGTAAGTTTAGGTGTCTCGTACTAGCAGGGCGGAGTAGACAGTAGACGGCGACTGAACACCAATGGCCATCACCCCTCGGGCCAAATCTGGAGAGGTACTCCAACACGTTGGGGACGTTCTTCTGATCTGTGATCGTCGGGTCAACTGTTAGAGCATGACCTAGTTGCTCCTGCTTCACCTTGGATACATGTAGCCTGTTGCTCAAAGAGATAATAATAGCCTGTGTTCGAATTGCCTGCCGACTGTGTTGCCACCTTACCACCAGCGTTTCCTCCGGCAAGTATAGTGTCATTTATCTACCAAGACCAGCATCGTCAGTCCAAATGGAAAGTCAATGCAACATGAAAAGGAACATCACATCAACGGCCTCCCCGTCGTCCCCGAGGCCCGTGTCATGCTTGTGCTGTCGTCGCCCTATGACATTGGAATGATTGATTAAGTGGCAGGGATATAGCGATAGAGATATATCATATAGAGATAGACCCCAAAGGACCCTACCTCGTCTTCGTTTAAGGTAGCAGAGTAAAACCACCTACCTTACCTTACCCAGGCACGGTACTCTCCACAAGTGGCGGCTCCCTACTTTAGTCAAGCGTATCAAGGACGTTTGAAAACCAAATTACACTGTTGCAACAATATTAATCAATAAAAAAATAAATAACAGATCAATAGTTATAGTCGAGCTTCGACTCTCGAGGCAGGTTCCTCCTCCTACCTACGTAGTACGATCTGCTACTACATCATAAGCCCATACCGCATCCTCGCAACTTACATGCCAAGTACGACCTCCCCAGGGCACTCCCTACTACCGTACTTGCTGTGGTCCCGGGACACATCCTATGGGACAAATTAGAGTACATGGTAGGAGTAATCGTTACACCACCACCACCACCACCCTCCTCCGCCTCCCTGGTACTGGGGATCCCCAAGCTACAGACCAGCGGCGGGCCAGGCCAGGATCTGAAAGGACCGGGGTTCTTACTTCCCTGGCTCAACTTCATTTGGCTCTCAGACCACAGTCCTATGTCCCCCCCCTCGAATTTATTAATTGTTACCACCACCACTACTACTACTTGAAGATCAGGGCTATTGGAAAGCTTGCATCGTCGGGCTCTGCCTTCGCGCAGGCGTCGAAGAGGAGGATCGACATTTGCCCTTCCTGCGACTTCGGAAAACCCCCCCCCAGTAAATCCCAAGAAACTCTTGTAAGCCGTTACTTTAAACAATCTAATAGCTCCAGCATTCTTAGTGGTTCGGTCATCCCTTCTTCGTGTGTTCTCTTGCATATCTTCTAGCGAAAGCTCCAGCAATTCTCATTCTTCCTCGCCGTTGCTCTACTCAATCTTGCTCTCGTTGTAGGAGGAGCTTGACTAACGCTTGACGTGGCGTTGAAGATATGAATCTGGCGAACCTGGTACATCAGCACCGTCATAATACAAACAAGCCCGCTTATTCACAACCGCATCAACGCATTGTTGTAGGTAGAACGCGAGCTTCCCAACTGTACGACAGAGAGATGGCAACTGCCTTAACAGCAAGCCCTTACACCAGCCAGCCTTCTATGTACGCTCAATCACCGCACCATCCTCCTTCACCTCCTCTAGAGGATATTGCCAGCAAGTGCACTCTGCCTTCCATCCAGAGCTTAATCGGTATGCCCGAGACTTCTGCCCCAAAGCATGAGCAGCAACGTAAGCTCCTTCGCCACGATGAAGCCCTACCGAAACTAATCTTTCCCACAGCAGAAGCGGAAAAGCAACAGCAACAGCGAGAGCGGAAGGCCTCCATAACAATGTCAACATCGTCCGACTATGCATCACCAAACATGACCGACTCGAAAATTATACCACCAAGTCCTCCCCAGAGATCGGACTTTGGCTACAACGGGCCCAACGGCTCCCCCTCGGCAAGCTCTTCGCATTCCTCAGTGTCCGTCCCTCAATATTTCGGCGGTGCAATCAACAACATTGAGCCCCACCAGCAACGCCAACCGCCTCCACCATCTTCACACCCTCAGCAGGCTCTCCCTCCGTCAGCATCGGAATCGCCATATCAAACCTCTCCATACCCCCAATCCCCTGGAACAATCTCTACCTACTCGTACCCCTCTCCAGCGCAGCAGTCGATAGGGCCTCCGTCAATGTATTACCCGCAACAACCACTACCATCTACCTTTCCTCCTCCCAACTTGCCCGCCACCGTCACTCCATCCATGTCCAACTCCCACGAAGCATCGCCAGTTGACCAGAACAACCCCTGGCAACACCACCACTACATTTCGCCATCCTCGTCTGCAGCATTCGTCGGTCAGTCTCAGGATAGATACGTTTGTCAAACCTGCAACAAAGCATTTTCACGGCCTTCGAGTCTACGGATTCACAGCCATTCTCACACGGGCGAGAAGCCCTTCAAGTGCCCCCACGCTGGATGTGGCAAGGCCTTTAGCGTTCGAAGCAACATGAAGAGGCACGAGCGAGGATGCCATGGCGGTGGCAGTCCTGGAAGTACATAAGAACAATCTTGCACACGAAAGAAGCAGCGTATATAGACGCATGACACATACCCCAGACGCCCTAAAATTGTTTGTGCCTTCTATACCCCCTCTTGCATTGTCGTGGCGTTTCTTCAGCAGTCGGTTTGACTAGGCTATTGGTGCTTTGGAAAGATGGAGGAAGAAATTCCTTTCGGCTCCTTCGGAAAGCGAAGAGAAAGAAAAAGTGTCACTGATGCTACGATGTAGACTATGGTTTCTTGATCAATTTTTCTTGAAGCTAGATGCCTCATGGCCAGAACAAGAATGCTTAGATCCAAGAGATCCGATCATCATCACCAAAAGCAGCCATCAGCATGACTTGCAAGTGCCATGCTACCAAATCCCGACAATCTAATCTTACGCAAAGATTAGATGCTTACTCTCGGGTTCGTTAGCATTCCGCTAATGGTTACCACCAAATACGTTGAGTTTGACACTA
>JAABUS010002547.1_pt1 | contig 33999 bp, 30 predicted proteins | sample 5560161 | NCBI WGS metagenome assembly JAABUS01 (sample SAMN10711885, study PRJNA513376) | rock metagenome | isolation source: Antarctica rocks | place: Antarctica: Victoria Land, Trio Nunatak nord | collected 2016-01-04 | reverse complement strand
CTTGATAACACAAAGATATTAAGAGTTATAAATGGCTTTAAAAAAACAGCCTGAATAATGTCCATTAGAAACAATCATCTCAAAAACAGCCTGAATAATGTCCATTATACCAAAATGTTCTAATATTGTTTAAGCAAAAAATAAATTATGAAAACAAAACATTTACTCAAAAGCGTTTCTTTATTTTCTTCAATCTTATTTACATTATCGGCTGTTTCTCAAAACACGTTTCCTTCGTCTGGTAATGTTGGTATTGGAACCACTAGCCCTGCATATCTGTTAGACTTAAACACTACAACTACTACTAAGCTTCGTCTTCAAGGAGGTACTGGTAGTTTTGGCCAAAATGGTATTCTGTTTAACACAACAGGTAGTTCTTATGCTAATAAATTCTATTTGTACAATGGTAATTCTAATGGGAACTTTGGTTTTGGACTGTATGATAATACAATCAATTCTTGGAGGTTTTGGGTAAATAACAATGGAAATGTCGGCATTGGAACAACGAGCCCTGGCCCCTATAAATTAGCTGTTGAGGGTAAAATAGGTGCCAGGTAGATAAAAGTAACTCTTGCAAATCCCTGGGCCGATTATGTTTTTAATAAAAGTTATCAATTAAGATCGCTATACGACTTAGAGAAATTTATACAATTGAATAAACATCTGCCGGGAATACCTTCTGCACCGGAAGTAAAAGAAGCAGGCGGTGTAGAGTTGGGAAGTATGCATGTAAAACTGTTGGAAAAGGTAGAAGAGCTAACGCTATATGTAATACAATTGAAAAAGGAAAATGATGAAATAAAAAAACAATTGAAAAAAATACAAAAGAAAAGATAGAAGGATAGAATACAAAATACCAGTTTAATCATCAAATACAATGATATATGAAAAGGTTTACACTTAGTATTCTTTTTATTCTTTACTTCTCTATACAAAGTTTTTCACAAGATTACCTGAAAATAATATTTAAGAGCCCGGAAGATATACCAGCCTCAGATAAAAAAGGGGATTCTGTAGATATAGAATTTCATGATGAAAAATTAAAAGAAATTTTTAAAAAATTTAAGATAAGTAAATTTGAGAAGGAATATCCCATTGCTGACAGCTTTCCTGATTATGTGACACCCGCAGTCAGGTTAAGATTGGTATACCAGGTACGTGTTTCAGGAGATGAAAAGGACAAGATAAAAAAACTTAAAGAGGAACTAAATTCTGCAAATTCATCAGATATAGATACTGCTATACAAACAAATGACCCTATTGCCCTAAGCACTCCACCTAACGATTATTACAATTGTTTTGCCTGTACCACGGGTACTTGGCCACAAGCACACCATCACTTAGATTTAATTAATGCCGTAGGCGCCTGGGAAATAACAAAAGGACTTAGTTGCATAAAAATCGGCTTATCAGATCAGGATTTTCAACATCATATTGATTTAGATAGTAAAGTAGATATTACTCCTAGGACAGCATATATAGCTCCTGCAAGTTCAAGCCCAAGTCATGGAGTAGAAGTTGCAGGAATGGCAGGGGCTGAAACTAATAACAATCTTGGTATATCTTCTTTGGGATATAATATACGATTGCAATATTATACATTGGGTTATAACGGTATAATAAATGCGATTTATGACAATGCAAGGTTGTAAATTGCAGTTGGTATTTATACTATTCTTCTTCATTAGATTCTCCATCAAACGATGTGCAGAATGTATTAGACCTTGCGCAATTAAATAATGTAACAATAGTTGCAGCAGCAGGCAATAATAATTCAGGCACACCAACTGACTATTTTTATCCTGCCTCTTATGACGGAGTTATTTCTGTGACTTCAGTAGGTTCTCAATACAATGTTGGTGACCCTGCTAATGCAAACTGGAAAGACTGTCATCGCCAATTTACGAATCCGACTGATACTCGGTATAATACAAATATTCACCAGCACAATGACAGGGTTGATATTTGTGCGCCCGGATACTATGTGGAAACAACTAAACCTAATAATTCGTATGGAAATGATGGAGGAACATCTCTGGCTGCTCCTTTAGTTTCAGCGGCCGCTGCTCTTCTGTATTCTATAAACCCATTTTTTACACCTGCTCAAATTGAAGCCTATTTAAAAAATAATGCAGTCAATATTTATGGAGTACATGATAATTATTTATGGACAGGAAAATTGGGAGCCGGTAGGTTAAATGTACAGGCAAGTTTGCAGGTATCTTTAGGCCAGGCATATACTGGTGATTATTGCAATTCCTGTCCGTTAGAAACTACTTATCTCACTGCCGGATCTGAAGTTAGCGGAAATTTTTATAATCAGAATATTCGTGCAGGTAGTAATAATAGTAATGTAGTTTATACAAGTAATAGTATTTCTACTACTTTGGTTGCCACCAATTCTATTGTATTAGTTCTTTTTCTGCACGTATAGAACCTTGCACAACACCTTCAGCAAGACCTATTCGTAATACTGATAGTAATGATACTTCTATTTCTAAAAATGTTAATATATTTAATAAACAGAAATATTTAAAGATTTATCCGAATCCAGCACGTAATGTCATCACTATTACTTATAGTTTAGCTGATGAAGGACGAGTTGATTTTGAGATTATGAATAGTACCGGGATAGTAGTAAAAAGGCATAAAAATCTAGGTAAAACAGGATCGGATAAAACAGGATCGGATAAAACAGGATTGAATAAAGCAGAAATTGACGTACGCAATTTACCTGACGGTCTTTATTATGTTATTGCAAAGTCTGGTACTATATCATATACTACAAAGTTTATAAAACTATAATAAATTGTAATGATCATGAGCAAACTTTATAACCACGTCTCTTGCAGGTTCCTTTATTTGATTTGTCTGCTTTTAATTATTGTTACTCCTGTTTTTTCACAAACGTTAGATGCAAAATTTGGAAATGGTGGCAAAGTAGTTACACCAATAAATGATTCTTCAGCAGCTAACTCTATTGCTATCCAGGATGATGGTAAAATAATAATAGGAGGTTACACTACTGTCGCAGGCAGAGATCGTTTCGCTTTGGTACGATATAATGTTAATGGTAGCCTCGATAGTACTTTTGGAATTGGCGGTAAAGTGGTAGCTCAGATAAAGGATAGAAGTTCGATATCCAGTATTGCAATTCAGGCTGATGGTAAAATTCTGGCAGGCGGTTCAGTATTTAATGACAATAGAAATGTCTTATTGGATAGTAGTTATACGATTGTAAGGTATACGAAGGACGGTAGTATAGACAGCCTTTTTGGAAAGAATGGAATAGCCACTGTAAAAATGTCAAATGGCCTTGGTGAATTAAAAAAGCTGCTTGTGAAGCCTGATGGTAAAATATTAACTGCAGGAACAGTAGGTGCGCCAGTTTTTGAAAATATACTGGCACTTGTACAATTCACACCTGATGGTTCGCTCGATAGTTCATTTGGTAGTAATGGAAAGCTGGAAGGCTATATAAATGATATTGAAGAAATTACTGACATAGGTTTAGGCAAAGACGGTAAAATATATGCTATCGGTCAAATGAGAAATTGGTCATTTATAGGTGATTTTGCATTACTACGATTTTTGCAAAATGGCACCGTGGATAGTTCTTTTGGTACGAACGGTGTGGTTAAAACAGATTTTAATGATAACAGGGTTAATAATCTTAAAGTTGAAAATGCACAGAGTTTGATTATTCTGCCAGACAGTTCAATTGTAGTAGCAGGCTACAATTTTACTACACCGTCCACGTTTGCTTTGGCAAAATATAAAATGAACGGTTCTTTAGACAGTACTTTTGGAACAGACGGAAAAGTAATTACACCTGTCCATAATCTTTATGGTTATCCAAACGACATACTTTCAGATGCAGCGGGAAACTTATATGTATCAGGATACGTATCCGGTAGTTCTAATAATAGTGACTTTGCTATAGCAAAATACTTTTCTGATGCGACACTTGACAGCAGTTTTGGAAGGAGCGGTATTGATACAACCGATTTTTTTGGCTTTTCTGATGTAGCCTACGTTTCTGTATTACAATCAGATGCCAAAATAATTTTAGCTGGTCATGCTGGTATTAGCAGTGATAGTTATGGTATTGCCTTAGCCCGATACACTATGTCTGCACTACCATTAAGACTTATAAATTTTTATGCAAATAAAAATGGAGAAAAAAATTTATTGCAATGGCAAACAGCACAAGAGATAAATGTTGACAGATATGAAATAGAGCGAAGTGCAGATGGCAGAGAATATAGCGTCATTGGCAGAATAAATGCGGGTTTAAGCAAGTATAATTTTACGGATGATAAGCCATTAACAGGAAAAAATTATTATCGTCTCAATATGATTGACAGAGATGGAAAGTTTGAATACAGTCCGATGAGGATTGTAATTAACAATAGCCGTTTTGATGTAAATATTTACCCACTCCCTGCACAAGGAAAATTGAATATACACATACAAAGTAATGAACCAGAGAAAGTAGAGATTTCACTTACAGATATTTTCGGCAAAACTTTAATAACAAATGCTTTCTCGCTGACAGCAGGATTGAATAATTCTTTCATCAATGTTCAATCAATAAGTAAAGGGGTTTACTTTTTAAAATTGGCTACTTCGCAAACAACGGAAATGAGGAAAATAATAATTGGGGAGTAACTATCGATGAGAAATAAATTTTTTATCAAAATTCTGTCTGAACCTCAAATTCTGATAATTACAAAATTGTTATCATCACCATCTTTTAAAATAGGCGGATTTAAAATAAAAGGAGAAGTATTTTCAGTTTTAAAATTTTTCCTAATTTCTTTTTCATTTATTGTATTTGTCTTTTTACCTCTTTTCCAATTGTGAAAGGGAGGCGTCACAACTGCCTTCAATTTTGGTTCTGTAGAGAATTCAAAAGAAAAACTATGCGGTTTTTCAGTAAAAGGAAAATGATATATTACTTCAGGCCGATTGAGGTTATTGTTATTATTGTAAAATGAATGTAATTCAGATACCCTCGCTGCTTGTTCTTTTGGCTGCTCTGTTTGCACCTGCAATTCCTTTGTTATCCATTGTGATTTATCTATATTACCAGGGGCAAACCGTTGAATAATTCTTAATTGATTTTCTTTTACATTATCTCTTTTTTCATTCTCAAAACCGAGGTTTCGTTTTGCTAACTCAAATTGTATTTTTGCCATTTTTATTTGTTCAAAAGCTGCTTTCATTTGCTCAATAATTTTTTTCTGGTCAAACCATGCTGCTTTCTTTTTATCAAATAAATCTGCAGCAAGGTCTTTAAGACTTTCTTCAACTAATGCTAATTCCCATTCTTTAAAAGCATCAATGTTAAATGTAACTTCATTTAATCTCACATTAGATATTTCGAGGTCCTTTTGTAAATCTTCTATAGAGGGTTCATAATTATGAGAAGATAAAACAGGATTTACTTTTGCGGCTCTAAGATTTGAATTAACTTGTTGTTCAATCTCGGAGTTTGTATTCTTAATTGCAATTTTTGCAAGCTGATCGTCTGAATGCAGACTTTTTACGTGCTGATTTTTTTTAGGTTTTTGCTCTTTCTTCCCTGCTGCTTTTTCTTGCCCGGAAGACATAAAAAGAACAGGATCGAATAATGTGTTATCTGTTCCCGCTGTTATTTGTTTAGTTATAACCTGAGGAGATGCAGAGGACACAGCAGCATTCTTTGTCTGGTGAGAAGAAGATAACATGGCAAGTGAACTTAAAACAGTTAACATAACAAAAAAGGCCATTAACTGATGCCTGTAATTGAAAAAAGTTTTTTCCTTCTTTTCAATCATTCTTCTTATCCTGTTAAGTAATACATTATATTTATTATAGTTTACTAATAATAGCACAATTCCAATGAGAGCTAGTAAGGAATGAATACCACCATAAGGTAATGCTAATAGTAAATACAACAGATAAAAGCCTCCGAAACCTTCTCCACTAATTAAAATTGCAAAAAAACTAATAATAACGATATACGGATGAGTAATTATTTTAAGGATTCTCATAAAGTAAATTTTTAAATTATAAGTTTTAGAGATTGAAAATTGTAGTATAGCTTTCAAATTGTCTCGTTCTTATAATCTAAAATTATAACCAGTTACTCTATCCGTGAATTGATAAATATCAATTAATATTTAGCACTCCTTATTCTGCTTAATGTTTCTTCAGCAACTCCTAAATAGGAAGCTATATACCTAGATGGGACACGTTGTATCAATTCGGGAAAGTTTTTCATAAGGTATTCATAACGTTCATGTGACCGTTGCATTCTGATAGAAACAAACGCTCCTCGCTTAATGTATAATATTTTTCAGTAAGAACTCTTCCAATAAAATTAAATTCAGGGAAGGTGTGATACATCTCCTGCAGTTGTGAGTATTCTATATAATAAACAGTGGTATCTTCTAATGCCTGTATATTTTCAAAACCAGCCTTTTGCTTAAAAAAGCTTTCTACAGATATTACCATGTCTCCTTCTTTCATAAACCAGGAACACACCTCGATAGAATTTTTGTTGTAAAAGCATCTTACTAATCCGTTTTTTATAAACCAGATATTTTTGCAAACCTGGTTTGTCTTCAATAGATATTCTTTTTTAAGAAAAGTTTTTTCTTTTAAAACAAGCGATAAATGCTCGTCTATGTTAGGCGATAATTGTTTAATGGAATTAAGATATACAAATAATTCATGCATGTTTAGTTAAGAAATTACAGGCTAAAACTAACCTTTTTCAATTTGGCATAATAAATGCCTTAATAAAATCATCTGAAAACTTTGGCACCGGTACTACTCCATAACTGGATATAGGCCGGTGTTATCTATTATAGCATGTTGCCTGCAAATTTTACAAATTAATGTAATATTCTATTACATTCTTGTTTGGTTTAATGCAGCTTTTAATCATTTGCGCAAATTTTCTGCCGGAACAATTGCCCAATAATGCAGAAAGAATACACCAAGTCTCTCATGTACCATACGGTTATGAACTGCCACTACTTCGATCCCATTCTCAATTAATGCTTTTATTACCGGTTCTACTTCGTTTTCCAACATTGTGAAATCTCCGGCTAGAGCCGCTCTTTCAGGTGGTTCCCTGCCACGCAGCCCATGTATTGAAGAATTGAAAAGAACTACATTCCTTTCATTCGTGACACACCCATGGAGGTAAAAAACACTCTGGTTTTATAAATTTAATTTTTTTACTTGAATGCTTTTCTCTATGTATTTTAACTTTTGGTTTTAAATCAATATTTTTGAACAGTAGGAATTTTTAATCCATTTTGATAACCTTTAGTAAGATGTATAGCGCTTTACATATAAACGGCTGACAAATAAAAATTAATAAAAAAAGCCTGACCTAATGAAAGTTGTAAACCTGTATTTGTTTCTGTTTTGTTTTGTTATTAGTGGATTCTGTCAGAAAGAGGCACAGTCTGTAAAAAAGGTATCAGCAGAATATCGTACTAAAGAACCTCATACTTCCGGCAACCCGGTTTTTCCAGGTTGGTATGCCGATCCTGAAATGAGAATATTTAAGCGGCAGTATTGGATATATACTACTTATTCAGCTCCGTATAATGAACAGGTATTTCTGGATGCTTTTTCTTCACCTGATTTAATTAACTGGACAAAACATGAACATGTATTAGATACTCTGAACGTAAAGTGGGCAAAGCAGGCTGTGTGGGCACCTTCTATAGTGAAAAAAGGGGGAAAGTATTATTTGTTTTTTGGCGCCAACGATATCCAGAACGATCAGCAATATGGCGGCATTGGCATAGCCGTAGCAGACCGGCCTGAAGGACCTTTTAAGGACTATTTGGGAAAGCCTCTTATAGATAAATTTCATAATGGCGCCCAGCCAATTGATCAGTTTGTTTTTAAAGATAAAGATGGTATTCACTATCTTATCTATGGAGGCTGGAAGCATTGCAACATTGCCAGGTTAAATAATGATTTTACCGGCTTTATTCCCTTCAAAGACGGAACTATATATAAAGAAATAACACCAAAAGGATATGTTGAAGGATCATTTATGTTTTTAAAAGATGGCAAATATTATTTCATGTGGTCTGAAGGAGGCTGGACAGGACCTGATTATTCCGTTGCCTATGCTGTTTCTCCTACCCCTTTTGGTCCTTTTGAACGTGTAGGTAAAATACTGCAACAAGACTCTGCCGTTGCAACCGGTGCGGGACATCATTCTGTTATTCACGTATTGAAAAATGATAAATGGTATATCTCTTATCATAGAAGACCTTTAGGCGAAACTGACGGCAATCATAGGGTAACGTGTGTTGATCAAATGTTTTTTGATAAAAACGGATTTATCAAACCGGTTAAAATCACGAACAGAGGAGTGGAGAAGAGTATATTATGATCTGGTTTTGAGAATGAGCTTTAGATAAAATTTCAAATAATTCTTCTGCGTTCCGCGCTTTTAGTTTACCTGCCTTAATCAATTTCATTTCTTCTACAGCTTCCTTTACATCTTCCAATACTTTTGCCTTGTACGGAGTAAGCGTTTTTGCTTTTACAAAGGAGAAGTTATTTAAAAGTTCCATTACGAAAGGTGCTTTAGCATCTTTAATATCTAATAAGACTTTCATACAAATTATTTTTAATCATTAAATTGCATTTTACAGGGAGCCAAAAAAGAATTAGAAATGGATAATATCAATCTCCAATAGTTTGCCAACCCTGGCTGTGATAGTTTTTTCTTCTTTCGTATTGCTTAAGGCCATTAGTTAAAATGCAAAACTGTAGTCTTTACCCATAAAAGTACTTATAACTAACTTAAACAGGAGTAATATTTAAACATACAAATTTAAAAAAGAATTTTTAAGTAGAAAATATATTATTACTTTAGGTTATTAAATAACCGGCGCTTCTTTAATAATTTTTAACTATGACAATGTCTCTGCTGCCTCCCCTGAACGATTTAATAACCATCAATGAAACTCAAATAAAAGAATTTCAAAAGAATGGTCATACATTAATCCGTAATGTTCTGACTGCTGATGAAATTTCAATTTACCGGAAGGTAATAAATTCTGCTGCTTATAAGTATAATACCGAAAAACGTGCACTGGGAGACCGGGATACCTACGGCAAAGCTTTTTTGCAAATTATGAATCTGTGGGAGGTTGATGAGGACTTAAGAAAATTTACACTTGCTAAGCGGTTTGCTAAAATAGCTGCAGATTTATTAGGAGTGGAGAATGTAAGACTTTATCACGATCAGGCATTGTATAAAGAACCTGGCGGAGGTTTTACTCCCTGGCACCAGGATCAATATTACTGGCCTTTGAATACAAATAAAACGGTTACTATGTGGATGCCTTTAATAGACGTAACCGAAGAAATGGGTATGCTCACCTTTGCCTCGGGTTCTCACACTTCGGGCTTTGCTGAAAATATTGCTATCTCTGATGAATCTGAAACCAAATTAGAAAGATATATTAAAGATAAAGGCTTTCCGGTTTCGCGACCACAATTTATGAAGGCCGGTGATGCAAGCTGGCATTATGGCTGGACCTTACATTCGGCTCCCGGCAATGCTTTAAAAGATGTAACCCGTGAAGTAATGACCGTCATTTACTTTGCAGATGGGGCACATGTAACCAGCCCGCAGAATAAACACCAGGAAGCCGACAGGCAACGGTGGTTAGGAGGAATAGAACCAGGAGATTTAGCAGCTTCGCCATTAAATCCATTAGTTTTATGAAATCCTATATTATAGATAAATATTTATAAGATGGCAATTTATTGCAGTGCTGCTATAGCTATTGGCGATGGAAGTTTTGTAATGGATGATATTGAAATAAATGAACCTAAGGAAGATGAAGTACTTGTTCAGATAAAGGCAGCAGGTCTTTGCCATACTGATCATGATTCCTTAAGTTGGGGGAAACAATTGATACTGGGGCATGAAGGCGCAGGTATTATTGTAAAAGCGGGACAAAACGTTACAGGTCTAAAAGAGGGTGACAAAGTGATCCTGAATTGGGCTACTCCCTGCGGATACTGTTTTCAGTGCCTTGAAGGAAACCAACATATATGCGAAATTAATTCACCTGTAGTGGCAGGAGGTAATGGATATACACCCGGCCATGCTGAGCTTTCATCTACAAAATGGAGAGGGAACCCTATAATGCGATCGTTTAACATAGGTACTTTATCTGAATATACATTGGTAAAGGAATCTGCCGTAGTTTTAAATCATTCTAAAAACATGTCTTTCCCCGCTGCAAGCATAATCAGTTGCGGCGTAATGACAGGTTATGGATCTGTGACTAATGCAGCAAAAGTAAGAGCGGGTTCTTCGGTAGTGGTATTAGGTACAGGCGGCGTTGGATTGAATGTGATTCAGGGTGCAAGAATTTCCGGTGCAAGTCGCATTATTGCCATTGATATTAATCCTGGCAGATTAGAAATGGCTAAAAAATTTGGCGCTTCAGATATAATTGTTGCTGATAAAGAAGATGCAGGACTTTTAAAAGCAGCAAAGCAGGTAAAGGAAATGTTAGGGGGAAGGGGAGCAGATTATGCTTTTGAATGTACCGCTATTCCGCAATTAGGTGCAGCTCCCTTAGCAATGGTTAGAAATGCCGGTACTGCAGTACAGGTTAGTGGCATTGAGCAGTCAATTACAATTGATATGAACCTCTTTGAATGGGATAAGATTTACATCAATCCTTTGTATGGCAAGTGCCGTCCGCAAATTGATTTTCCAAAAATTATAGATCAATATGATAAAGGATCTCTTTTACTGGAAGAAATGATTACACGTACCTATAAATTAAATGATCTGGATAAAGCTTTTGATGATATGCTGAACGGGCGAAATGCAAAAGGAGTTATTGTGTTTTCCTGAAGGAACCACAAAGACACAAAGTTGCACTAAGCTTCACTAAGACTTTGTGCAGCTTTGTGTCTTTCGAGTCTTAGTGGTTCTCTGCTCAATATAGTTACATTTAAAGGAAGTGTGCGACGATCGCTTGAAGCGAGGCAGGCTGCAACATCAGCATAATAAGAAATGAATATGAAAGAATTTCGCACCGTAGAACTTTCTGACCCACGCTTTGAGAACAATCATTTACGTTTTATCACAGTAAAGACTGAATATTTGCACGGTCGCGGTGATATGTGTGTGTTTATACCACCTGGTATTGATCCCGGTGAATCACATCCGGTAGTTATTTTGCTTCATGGTGTTTATGGAAGTGCCTGGAGCTGGTCTCAACAGGCAGGCGTACATCTTCAGGCGCTTGAAATGATGCAACAAGGTGAGTTACCCTTAATGATTATTGCTATGCCCTCAGACGGGCTTTGGGGAGATGGATCAGCTTATCTTCCGCATAATAACCGGAACTTTGAGAGATGGATAGCAGAAGATGTGCCCGAGGTATTACAACAATATATAGGAGGTATTACAGCAGCTTCTCCTTTTTTTATCGGTGGTTTATCAATGGGGGGTTTTGGATCATTAAGGATTGGGATTAAATATTGGAATACGTTCAAAGCTGTCTCAGGTCATTCTTCTATAACTAATCTCCGGCAGATGGAGTTATTTGTGGAAGAGGATGTAGAAAATTACAGGCAACCGGATAAGGCGGATGAAGACGTTTTTCAAACTATTATCCGTTATCGTGAACATCTTCCTCCGATATATTTTGATTGTGGTAATGCAGATCAGTTGATTGATTATAACCGTGATTTGCATAACAAACTGAAGAATGAAAATATGAAGCATATTTATAAGGAATATCCCGGTAGTCATCAATGGTCTTATTGGGAAAAATATATAAAAGAATCTTTGTTGTTTTTTGCTTCGCATTTGTAACAATATATCTAAGCTGACTGAATTTGAATGTGTATTATCAATTTAAAATATATTTAATGAAAAGACTTCTTTTAGGAATATCTCTGTTCCTGGTATCATTCTCTGTTTCCCCGGTTTCTGCACAACAGCCCGCAGAGCGGTGGTCTGAACAAAAGATATGGAACTGGTACAACAAACAACCCTGGTATTGCGGTTTCAATTATATTCCTGCTTATGCTATCAATTACACGGCAATGTGGGACAAGACTACTTTTGATACAACTGCAATTGATAAAGAACTTGGGTTAGCCGAAAATTTGGGGCTGAATTGTCTCCGCGCCGTACTGCAGTTCGCAGTATATGAAGATGACCCGGAATATTTTTTAAAAACCTTAGATAAATTTTTAGCTATCTGCGACAAGCATAAAATAAAGTTTATGCCCGCTCTTTTTGATGATTGTGCCTTTGGACTTGAACACAATCCAAAACCAGGGAGGCAACCGGAGCCATTAAAAGGCTGGTATGCATGGGCGTGGTCGCCAAGTCCGGGGCATAGTCTTGTTATCGACTCTCTGACTCATCCAAGAATAGAAAAATATGTAAAAGGAGTTATAAGCCGTTTTAAAAATGATCCCCGTATTTTTACCTGGGATCTTTACAATGAGCCTACTAATGGCGGCCTTGGCACAACCTCATTACCGTTACTGAAAAAGGTGATCAGATGGGCACGGGAAGTAAATCCTTCGCAACCCGTAACAGTTGATGTATGGAACCAAAATAAACGGCTGAATGACATTGTTATTCCTGCTTCAGATATTATTTCATTTCATAATTATGGAAATAAAAATGATTTGATTAAGCAGATTAAGGAGCTTAAACAATACAATCGCCCTGTAATAAATACAGAATGGATGAATCGTCCCGCAGGTTCTATTATTACAGATAATATTCCTGTCTTTTTTGATGAAAAAGTAGGATGCATGTTATGGGGATTAGTAAATGGTAAAACACAAACAGATCTTCCGTGGGGTCATCGTCCGGGAGATTCAATTCCGGTAGTATGGCAACATGATTTATATAAAGGTAATTTTACACCTTATGATCAGAAGGAACTGGATATTTTGAAAGAATACATAAAACGGTCGAAGGAGAAAGCTTCTTTGCAAAAGCATTAAATATATTAACAAAACGTCCTATTTCTTCTGTTTCTTCAATTCTTTATTAGCCTTGTTCAATAGCTGCTTACACTGTTCCGCTTCTTTCTCTTTGTGAACTATTGCCACTTTGTAATTTTCTATTATTTGACTCTGGAGTTTAATAAGATCAGTGTTTAATGAAGTAGAATTATTATGATTGTTATGTTCATCATGCTTCTCATCCAAAAGATCTTTTGGAGAAACACTAAGGGCTTTTGCTATTTGCTCTACCCTTGCAACAGTAATATCTTTTGTAGTGCCTCTTTCAATATCACCAAAGGCAGTAACGGAAATACCTATAGCCTTCGCCAAAGCCTCCTGCGTAAGATTTTTTGTTAAGCGAATCGTTTTGATCTTTTCTCCAATATTCATAGGCCTGTTTTATTGAAAAAATTTGCTTTCTAAAATTAGTGCTGATTGAAATGTTAAATTAAATTACAATGTTAAAGGGTTAAAAAACACAAAAAAAGGGTGTTTTCACGGTATTTGACTTGAGAACTTCCCAAGTGTCACTTGAGAAAGTATCAGGTAAAATATTACAACATCTCTCTTTTTAAAGATAGCTTTATCCAATCAAATTTTCATACATAGTCAAGACAATCTATAAGCAGATGATGTTTAATCAATATGAACCCAATGTAAAAGCGACAATCGCTTTTCTTAAACTTCTTAATGTAAAAGTTAACTCTGCGACGGTAGACGAAACATTGCAAAATCACCCGGATTGGCCAAGTGTGCTTTGTATGAGTGACTCATTTAATAAATGGAATATACCAAATGGGGCAGGCAAAATTGAATCCAACCAAATTGACCAATTTCCTGTTCCATTTATGGCTTATACAAATAACAGGGAGCATCCTCTATCAATAGTAACACATGTCGGAGACACAGCTATTCAATTATATTCAAAAAATTATAGTAAAGCCATAATCGAAAGCAAAGAAGAATTTTTAAAAAGCTGGACAGGTATTTATTTAATTGCCGAGCCTGATGAACATTCAGGAGAAAAGGGATATGAGAAAAATAAACGAAAAGCCATTATCAACTCTCTCATTCCGGCTTCATTATTTGCTTTACTGATAGCTTTTTCTTTCTTTTCTATTTACAACTTAGTAGATAATAACTACAGCAACCAGATTGCTAACGTAGCAGGTGTTTACTTTCAGTATTTTATATTGTTAGCGGGTGTAGTAGTAACCTCTCTTTTACTCTGGTATGAGATTGATAAAACGAACCCACTTCTGCAAAAAGTTTGTACCGGTATAGCCAAAGGAAATTGTAACGCCATACTTACAGGCAGGCAATCAAAACTATTATCATGGCTTAGCTGGAGCGAAGCAGGTTTCTTTTATTTTGCAGGTGGCCTGCTGATATTATTGTTTGCCGGTTCTGATGTAACCAACACCATTTCCCTTTTAGGATGGTTGAATTTACTTGCTTTACCTTATACTGTATTTTCTGTTTATTACCAATGGCGGGTAGCAAAACAGTGGTGTGTACTTTGTCTTGCAGTACAGGCATTATTGGTTTTAGGTGGTATTAATGTTATTGCAAATAATTACCTCACTTTGTTTTCTGCTATTTCCATTTCTTTTCTTACAAAAAATGTTCTTTTGTACCTGTTGCCTGTGCTATTGTGGTATGTTCTAAAACCGTACATACTACACTTACAGGAAGCAAAAAACACCAGACGTGAATATCTTCGTATTAAATTTAACGCCGAAATATTTGAAACACTTTTAAAGAAACAAAAGCATATTTCAATTTCTGCAGAGGGCTTAGGAATTAATTTGGGTAATCCCAATGCAACCAATACACTCATCAAAGTTTGTAATCCCTATTGTGGTCCTTGTGCAAATGCACATCCGAAAATTGATAGACTTTTAGAAGAAATTCCTAACCTGAAAGTAAAAATAATATTTACAACACCAAACCAACCGGAGGAGCCTGCCTATAAACCGGTTTGCCATTTGTTGGCAATTGCAGCGAAAAGCAATACTGAAAAAATTACTATGAAGGCTTTAGACGACTGGTATTTGGCTGATAAAAAAGACTATGAACTTTTTGCAGCTAAATACCCCATGAATGGTGAATTATTAAAACAAGGAGATAATATGGAAGCAATGGACAAATGGTCTAATAGAATGGAGATAAGTTTTACGCCTACCATTTTTATAAACGGTTATCAACTCCCCGATGCATACAACATTGAGGATTTACAATATTTTCTTTTGGAATAGTTCCCTAAAAGAAAAGCCTTGCGGAACTACGTGGTGCTACAGCATTGCGGCGGGGCAGCCAAAGCCTGTGATGCTAAAAACTAAAGGCAAAAACAATTATTCTTAATTTTTAAAAAAACAAAAAAATGCAAACAAAAAAAATGAGCCTGGCCAATATTCAGGGAAAGTTGAGCAGGGCTGAAATGAAAAACATTATGGCTGGTAGTGGTACTGGATCAGTGTGCTTTAGCGATTCCGATTGCGGTACAAAAAGCAGACTATGTAGTTCTACAACGATTTATGTCGACGGAAAGTGTTATGCGAACCCTGGAACTGAATATAAAACATGTCATTGGGGAGGTTGCCCGTCTTAAACTATAAAATAAGTTGCAGTTTCACTATAGTAAGGTAAAACTGCAGCTTTGTTTAATATAAAACTTACATCGTGATAAAGTTATTTATATACGTTGTCTTATTAATAAGTTTTTCATCTTGTCGGACATACAAAATGTTAGATGGAAAATCTCGACCTGTTTATTTTACTCCTGATGTTTCTGTTTTTAATGATTCAGATTTCTATGATCAACAAATTGCTTATAGTGATTTACAAAATTTACAAGGAAATACTGTAAACTTGGTAGAATTAAAGAAGGGGAAAACAAGTGTAGCAATTATCCATCAACCTACATTCTTCCTTGCACACGATAATTTTCTTGTTTATCCCGGAGAACATATTATTATAAAAAAGGGGGTTAGATATGATTTTACGTTTGTGAAAAAACATGGTAGTAAACGCAGAAACAGGGAACTTCATTTTTTTAAAATCTTTGCTGAAAAAGTACAATATCCTATAATACCAAGTTTATATAATTATTCTCTTGGTTCAATTCTGAATTTAGAAAGGAAGTTAAAAGGCGAAATCCCACGACTTGCAGTTCAATCACACAAGCTTTTTGATTCGTTAAGCAAGGTTAGCCGAGTAAGCAGAAAATTTAAAAAAATTGCAGGAGATTATCTTGAAAAGAGATTTGATACTTATTTGTATATGCTGTATAGGCAATATAAAGATACTTTAGAAGCTCATGGTTTGTATCGAGATAAATGTAAGCAACTTATACCTGCATTTAATGACATTACAGAAAAGTCAAAGTTTGACGGCATCCAGATTAACTTTAATGAATTGTCAAACGTAGTGCTGCCTTATAAAATTTGGAAAATTACAAAAGAGGTCGAATTTCGATCTTGTTTTGATAGTGTTGAAAATAATTTTACTGCCTTGGCAAAGGATTATCTTCTTAGTCAACTTATGTATCGCGTTTATACGAAGGGAATACCCATTTCTCATGAATATTTAGCAAAATATGAAACTGCTTGTTCTGATAAAATATATAAAAAAATAATATATAATATAAAATCTCAGCAAGAACGAAGTGATAATAATACAACCGGTGTCGGCAATAATAGCTTATTATCAGTTGACGGTAAAGAAATATCAAGCTTAGAAAGTACCCTTAACAAACACAAAGGGAAATTAATACTTATTGATTTATGGGCTACCTGGTGTTCTCCATGTAGAGAAGAAATGCCATTCTTAAGAAAATTGATACAAGAATATCCTGAAGACAAAGTCGTCTTTCTTAGTATATCAATCGAAAGAGAGATTCAAACTTGGCAGAAATATGTTATTGCCAATACTGAAGTAAAAAATAATTATCTGGTAGTTAATAAGGATAAATCCACTTTTATAAAACAATACAATATAAATTCCATTCCCCGTTATATGATTATTGATAAAGAAGGACAAATTATTAATGCTAATGCCCCTCGCCCAAGTGATCCGAAACTAACAGCTTTATTGAACAAATATTTGCAAGAATAAATTTTTAAAAGTGACTAAATCAATCGTAATAATAGCTTGCTACTTTGGAAAGTTTCCGTGGTATTTCAATTATTTTTTACATAGCTGCTTTTATAACCCCTCAATTGTTTTTTATAACCCCTCAATTGTTTTTATAATAACAGATAATAAAAAAGCCATGACAAACCTGAAAAGGTAAAAATACTTTATAAAGCTCTTGAAGAAATAAAAACAACTGCTTATGAAAAATTATGTTTTGCTGTAAATATTGACCTCAACTCTCTCCCTGATGCATATAGCATTCAGGATTTACAATATTTTCTTTTGGAATAGTTCCCCAAAAGAAAAGCCTTGAGGAACTACATAGCATAATGAAGCAAGGGCGCGACAAGCCAATGCCTATGACGCTTAAAACTAAGGCAGTAACAATTTTTTTTTTAATTTTAAAAACAAAAAAATGAAAACACAAAAAAGAGCCTTGCCAACATACAAGGAAAGTTGAGCAGGGCTGAAATGAAAAACATTATGGCAGGAAGTGGTGATCCAGGCGCTTCTTGTAATGTGTATTGTGGTACTGGAACAGGTTACATATGCTCCGGAACATGCTCTAGATGCGTCAACGCGGGTAATGGGGCGGGTACTAAACCAGGGCAAGATAAACTTTGCGTTTCATGATTAATTATAATTATCTAAGGTTATTTTAGGGAAAATTTTTTAATTATTTAAGTAATGTTACTATTATACATATATTAATTAAGATAGCCCTAATTTAACCTTAGTTTATATTAATTTGATAAGTCAATAATCATAAAAAATAATCAGTTTGAAGCAATTTGTTGTTTTAATAATCCTTTTATTTTTATTTATAGTAAGTTATGCTCAGAATAGAAAAGCTTTTGTCCTTAATGGAATTATAAAAGGCAGGGATACAGGAAAAATAATTCTTACCTATCCTGTCACTAATAACCAATTTATTAGGGATACAACTTATGTACAAAAAGGTAAGTTTCAATTTTCAGGAAAGATTTTTCAACCCTCTTCTTCTTCATTAAGGGGTTCAGCCAGAGAGGGAAATATTATATATTTTTATTTAGAACCTGGAAACCAATATGTCTTTCTTGGGGAGAGTAAGTTTGAGGATATTAGAATGACCGGCTCTTATACTCAAAACCAAAACGATACTTTACAAAAACAAATTAAAAAAATTGAATTAAAAAATGAAAAATGGTTAAAGCAAAGAGATAGCTTACTTAGGGAATTGGAAAAGACAAACGATAAATTAACAAGAAATGAAATCAAAAGTAAGTTATCACAATTTGATGAAAAAGTTGACATGCTAAACAATGAAATGTTGAATGCAATGGTTACATTTATTTCTGAACATCCTGATTCATATGTAAGTCCAACAGATTTATATATCATTTTAGTTTCCAATCGACTTAAAACAGAAACAGTAGATACTCTCTTTCTTAAGTTTTCGGATAAAATAAAAAACAGTTTTGATGGCATTCTTATTTCTGAAGAAATCAATAAAAGAAAAATTAATACAAAGGTTCCTGATTTTAGTGCTAAAGACATTGACAATAACCAGATCAGATTAAGCGAATTTGAAGGCAAACATGTATTACTAAATTTTTGGGCTAGCTGGTGTGCACCATGTATCAAAAAGATCCCAGAATTAAAAAACTTTTTCAGTTTTTATCATTCTAAAGGTTTCGAAATCATTAATATATCTATTGATGCAAAAAGAGAAAACTGGGTAAAAGCTGTAAACAAATATAAATTAGAGAGCTTTCATAATGTAATTACAAATGAGGACATAGAAAATAAATACTCAAATACAAAAATGCCTATTCCAAGCGAAATTTTAGTTGGACCGACAGGCTTAATGCTTTGGAATTCTATGAATCTCAATTCTAAATCATTAGAACAAGCTTTGAATGATTGCGTAGCTAAATGATGCAAACTAAAAGATTTTTTAAAAGTGAATTTTATCCAAACACTCTATGTTAACAAAGCAAAAGACCCTTTTAAACAAAGATTTGGTTGGGCTGCACCAGAATATCACTTAATGAGTTGGGCTTTAAGTTGTTTGCAATTACATAAAATTTATAAGAGAGTTGAACTTTATGCAAACAGCAATGCTGCTAAACTACTAATAGATACTCTTAAACTTCCATACGCTAATGTTAATGTAACTCACGATAACCTTATTTTCCCAAATGAAAACCTTTGGGCATTACCAAAGATATTTACCTATTCATTACAGAAAGATCCTTTTCTTCACTTAGATGGCGATGTCTTTCTTTTTAATCAATTTCCTGAATCCTTATTGAAAAATGAATTAGTTGCCCAAAACCTTGAAGAAGCAACGGCGTACTACCTGTCAACTCAAAAAGAATTGATTAATAAACTTACTTATTTCCCTGATTGTGTCAAAACTGACTTCAATAATGCGCTTCCAATACAGGCAGTTAATGCAGGAATTCTTGGAGGTACTAATATTGCGTTTATCCAGGAATATGCTAGTTTAGCTTTTGAATATATCAATCGAAATGTTGATCATCTTCCATTAATAAATGTTGATCGGTTTAATGTCTTTTTTGAACAGCATTTATTTTATAGTCTTGCAAAAGAAAGGAATATTTCAATAGGCTTACTCTTTGCAGATATTATTAATGATAATGAGTATAAGCATCTTAGTGAGTTTCATGAAGTGCCGTGTTCTAAATACTATTTGCATCTTTTGGGGCACTACAAGAGGGACGAATACACGTGTATTCAAATGGCTGCAAAACTAAGAGATCTTTATCCGGAGTATTATTATAAGATTGTATCCTTATTTAAAAAAAATGATACCCCCTTATCCATAAGTTTTTTATACCAAGAAAAGCATGATACTTTAGACAATTTTTCAAGTTTCATGAAAAATGCAAGGGAAACTTATTATAACGGAGTATATAAAAGGGAATTAAATAACTATGACATTGATAGCGTACAGAACAACAATGAGGTTTCTGATTTGACTTTACTGCAACGGATTATCAATAACTATAATGAGAAATCAGATAGTTTCATGGCTAAGGGAGAACTTGAAAATGACTTTAAAATATTTTCAAAGAACCTGCACCATTTTTTAAATGATAGTACAAAAATTTCTTCCTATTGGCTTTATGGGAGGGATTTGGAATCAACAAATTGGTATTGTGAACTTTTTGGCAATGATTCGGGACTTAGAGACAAAATTGTTTATAGATGTGATGAGATAAATATTATTGAATCTGAATTTGATTGGGCAGGGCTATTAAATAAATATAAACGGGTTGGGGTCAGATATTATGAAAATTTGGAATTATCATCAGGTCATTTTTTTAATTTGCTAATTCCCGAAGTTTCTAATAACGGCTTTTCAATATTTGATCTTGATGAATTAGAAAAATTAATTTTAGATCATTTATCTATGCCATTATCAATAAATGTGCTTCTTACAGAAATGCAGTATTACGCGGAGGAAGATGTTGTTCAGTGTCATTTAAATACTTACAACAATCTTATAATTACCCTACTCAAACAATTGGTTGTAAAAAAAGCAATTAAACCTATTTCAAATATTTTAAAATAATTTGAACAAGTCATTCCCTATTTATAAACAATTAGATGCCATGGATTGCGGTCCCACCTCGCTAAGGATGGTGGCAAAATATCATGGCCGTTCCATACCCCTTGATTATTTACGCAATAAATCACAATACGGCAAACAAGGAGTGTCTCTGCTTGGGTTAGCAGATGCTGCAGAAAGTATTGGTTTAAATTCCGTAGGTGCCAAACTTAGTTTTGAACAACTCATTAACGATGCCCCGCTGCCTGCTATCATCCATTGGGACCAATATCATTTTGTGGTATTAACGCCTCAATCATCTAAAAATAACCTGCTTATTGCGGACCCGGCAAAAGGGCTGATAAAGCTGGACAAACATGAATTTTTGAAACACTGGGTTTCCACTACTGAAAATGAAACAGGAAGGGGTATTGTACTTTTATTAGAAAGTACACCTCAGTTTAAAGAAATGGATTTTTCTGATGATGGGCACTCGGAGAAAAAGAAAATAGGCTGGGATTTTTTATTCAGTTATTTAAAAGAACATAAAGCGTATTTTCTTCAGATACTTCTTGGCTTGCTTATAGGCAGCATGTTACAACTCATTTTTCCTTACCTTACCCAAAGCATTGTTGATACAGGCATTAATACCCAAAACCTTAATTTCATCCAAATTGTTCTGGCGGCCCAACTCATGCTGCTGTTTTCTCAAACAATGGTAGAGTTTATCCGCAGCCGTATTTTATTGCATATTAGCACACGCATAAATATTTCGCTGCTTTCAGGGTTTTGGGCAAAACTGCTCAAGCTGCCCATGCAATTTTTTGATAGTAAACATCCCGGCGACATTATTCAGCGCATCGGCGATCATCAGCGTATTGAAAGTTTTTTAACCGGCACAGCATTAAATACCTTTTTTTCTATCTTCAATATTATTATTTTTTCTTTTGTATTACTTAGTTATGATACCAGCATATTTTTCATTTTTGCTGCAGCCAGCTTTTTGTATTTGTTATGGATAAAGATTTTTTTAAAATACCGCCGCCAGTTGGATTATAAACGTTTCTCTATTGCTTCACGGGAAAATAACGCTACTATGCAGTTGGTGTATGGCATGCAGGAAATAAAACTCAACAACGCAGAAAACACTTATCGCTGGGCATGGGAAGGATTACAGGCAGGTTTATTTAAACTCAACTTTAAAAGCTTATCGCTTCAGCAATACCAACAAATGGGGGCATTTTTTATTAACCAGGGGAAAAACATCCTGATAACATTTATTGTTGCCAAATTGGTTATTGAAGGCAAGCTTACATTGGGTATGATGCTCGCCATTCAATATATCATCGGTCAACTCAATAGTCCTATTGAACAGTTAATTGGTTTTACCCAGCAGGCACAGGATGCAAAAATTTCACTGGAACGTTTAAACGATATTCATTCGCTGGATGATGAAGAACCTGCTCATAAACATTTTAATCATTACCTGCCCGAAGAACACGACATTCTTATAAAAAATTTGTCATTCACTTATCCCGGGGCAGGCAATGAGCCTGTATTGAAAAACATTAACTTAACCATTCCGCAAGGCAAAGTAACAGCCATTGTAGGCATGAGCGGAAGCGGAAAAACGACACTCATTAAGCTGCTTCTCCGGTTTTATGAAAACTATAAAGGAGATATTTATTTGGGTAATTCAGGCTTTAAAACTATTAGCCCCAAATTCTGGAGAAGTGTAAGCGGTGCAGTGATGCAGGACAATTTTGTTTTCAATGATAATATCCGCAAAAATATTACGGTTGTCAATGAAAAGATTGATGAGCAGCGACTTGTTCATGCCTGCAAAACAGCTAATATTCTTTCTTTTATTGAAGCGCTGCCCTTAGGCTTTTATACAAAATTAGGAGCCGAAGGCAATGGAATAAGCGGCGGACAAAAGCAGCGTTTGTCCATAGCAAGGGCAGTGTACAAAAACCCTCAATTTATTTTCTTCGATGAAGCCACTAACTCTTTAGATGCCAATAATGAAAAAGTGATATTGGAAAATCTGCAGCAGTTCTTTCAAAACAAAACAGTGATTGTTGTGGCTCACCGGCTTAGCACTGTAAAAAATGCTGATAAAATTATAGTGATGGAGAATGGAGAAATAGCCGAAGAAGGCACACATACAGAACTCACTTTGAAGAGGGGAAAATATTACGAGTTAGTAAAAAATCAATTGGAGTTGGGAAATTAATTTATAGAATTAAGTAAAACAAGAGCAAGGGCGTTTCTTCTTACCACGACCTTATGAAAAAAGCGTTAAGAAAATTGAATGCAGGGCGTTAAGAAATGAAATTGATGTTACTGATGTTTGGCTTTGTTTTTAGACGGTAAGTCCTGCAGGTGTTGGTTTTTATTCTAAAGCTGTGACTAATTTCATTTTAGACCTGCACACAATTTTTAGCCTTTTTTCATTCAGTCTTGAATTTTTGGTTCTTTTGTTTCAAGACAAAAGAACAACAGAAAATGAGTCCACCTAATCCTATAAATGTATTAATCATAAACGCAGTTAAGTCCCCTTTAGGGGATTTAGGGGCAAAAAACAATTAGAGCTTGGAAACTGATAAAGTCATACCGCCATCAAATGGGATTAGTCCGTCAGAGAATGTACTGGTGATAAAGAATACATTTTCTGACCACAGTGATGAAATAGAGGAAATTATTTCTAAAAAGCCGCCGTTCATTGTCCGGTGGGGAACAGTATTTTTCTTTTTCCTGTTATTGCTGATTGGATTAATAAGTTGGTTTATTCAATATCCTGATATTGTAACAGCTAAGGCAAAACTTACCTCTCTTAATGCACCAAAAAGCGTTATCAGCCGGATAGATGGCAAACTGGTTAAGCTTATAGTAAAAGATGATGACATCGTACCGGCAGGCACAATCATTGGTTTTATGGAAAGCACTTCGGATCAAGAACAAGTGCTTGCACTATCAGCAAACATAGATACCTTGTCCGTTTTGTTTTCAGCAAACAATGCGATGATTCCTTCGGGGTTTTTTATTCAGCCTTATAAGAATTTAGGCGAGTTGCAGCAGGCTTACCAAACTTTTTCACATGCTTTTATTGATTTTAAAAATTATTTGCACGGAGGGTTTTATGAAAAAAAGAAACTAATGCTTGAAAATGATTTATTAGACATAAAACGTTTAAATAATCATCTTTCCGAACAAAAAGTTTCACAGCAGCAAGATGTGGCACTGGCGCAAAAAACATTTGAGATGAATGAAATTTTGAAGAAAGAAAAAGTAATATCAGAACTTGAATATCGCAATGAAAAAAGCAAGCTGCTGATGAAACAATTATCTATACCACAGGTAAATGAAGCAATCATTGCTAATGAAACACAGCAAAATGAAAAGCGAAAAGAGATAATGGAACTGGAAAATACCATTGCACAGCAGGCATCTGTTTTTCAACAGGCGCTGAATACATTTAAAAGTGCAATAGATGAATGGAAGAAAAAATATTTGCTTGCAGCGCCTGTAAGCGGAAAAATAAGTTTTGTGGGTTTTCTGCAGGAAAGCCAGCAACTGAAGGCTGGTCAAACCGTATGTTTTATTAACCCCGGCAACAGTGAATATTTTGCTGAAACATTTATTCCACAGGAAAATTTTGGAAAAGTAAAAAAAGGTGAAAAGGTATTATTAAAATTCTCATCTTATCCAAGCCAGGAATTTGGAAGCGTTACAGGTAAGTTAGATTTTATATCAGCCATACCAACAGACAGTGGTTATATTGCTAAAATAATTTTACCTGATGGTTTAATGACTAATTATAATAAAGAGGTGCAATACAGAGAAGGCTTAACAGCAAATGCAGAGATCATTACAAAAAACATGCGATTGATAGAAAGATTGTATTATAATTTAAGGAAAGAGGTACAACGATAAAACTCCACTGGAAATTCTTTCGATTAATTACACGGCCATATCAGATAAGACCCCTTTTAATCCGACTGTAATTTAAAGAACTTGGGTTAGCCGAAAGTGTATAATTAATATGTTCTGTTAAAGAATAATAAAGGTTTTATGCGCTCGCCCTTAAATATGCCTTTGCATGGGATATTATTTTTGGTTCTATTCACCTATATTTGCCCCTCAAAATTTCAGACAAGTGCCAACTAAATTTTCAAAAGAAACTTACCTGTACTGGTATGAGTTAATGCAACTTATCCGTCAGTTTGAGTTAAAGGCAGAAGAAAAATATAAAATGGCCGGAAAAATCCGTGGATTTTTCCATGCTTTTATAGGACAGGAAGCATTAGCTGCAGGTTGTATGACGGCGACTCGCCAGGAAGATCCCTTTATAACTGCTTACCGCGACCATGGATGGGCTCTGGCAAAAGGTGTATCACCAAATGCATGTATGGCTGAGCTTTATGGTAAAGCAACAGGCGCTGCCAAGGGAAAGGGTGGAAGCATGCACTTTTTTGGCGTTGAACAAAAATTTTTTGGCGGGCACGGTATAGTAGGTGCACAGATAGGAACAGGAGCCGGATTAGCTTTTGCCGAACAATACCGCGGCACTGATAATGTTGTATTATGTTTCTTTGGCGATGGCGCAGCAAGGCAAGGCATACTTCACGAAACCTTTAATATGGCCATGCTATGGAAACTTCCTGTAATTTTTATTTGCGAAAATAATAATTATGCTATGGGCACTTCTGTAGAGAGAACAAGTAATGTAATAGATATTTATAAACTGGCAGACGCTTATGAAATGCCCGGAGATAAAGTTGATGGCATGGACCCCGAAACGGTACATGATGCAGTAACCCGTGCAGTCAAAAGAGCAAGGGAAAAAGGCGGCCCGACATTGCTTGAGATGAAAACATATCGTTATAAAGGTCACTCGATCAGCGATCCCCAGAAATACCGCCGGAAGGAAGAACTGGACGAATATAAAACCAAAGACCCGATCACACTTGTTATCAAGCATATATCTGACTACAATTATGCAACACAGGAAGAACTGGATGCTATAGATAAAAGAATAAATGATGTGGTGGAAGAAAGTGTTCGTTTCGCAGAAGAAAGCCCATGGCCCGAGGACAACGAACTGCTGAAAGACGTCTATATTGATAAAAATTATCCTTTCATTGTTGATTAGAAATAGTGAGTAGTGAGTCGGGAGTAGTGAGTAGGTAACAGGTAGTAGTAAGAAACTAAAATAATTTATGAGTTGTAAGACTATTGAGTATGGACTTATGGACTACTGACTATGTACTACTGACTACTGACAATTGACTACTAACAATTGGACTACTGACAATTGACTATGGACCATGGACTATCAGCTATGGACTATGGACTAACAAATTTTAAAAAAATAATGACAATGGCTGAGCTTAAAGTGCGCGAAGTTGCAGAAGTTAGTGAAGGCCTGGGAGTTGCAAACAACTTTTGGGAAAAAAACAAAAATATAATTATAGGTATTTTAGCAGCAATAATATTGATTGCAGGCGTATTGATATTGTATAAAAATTTATTTCTTAAACCTAAAGAAGAAAGAGCTGCAGAGGCAATGTTTAAAGCGGAAGAATATTTCAGGAATGACAGTCTCAGGCTTGCTTTAAACGGAGATGGGCAAAACAAAGGTTTCCTGAATGTTATAAAAAATTTCGATGGCACCAAAGCTTCCAATCTTGCTCATTTTTATGCAGGTATCATTTACCTGAGAACCAGTGATTTTAATAACGCTGTAAAACATTTAAAAGATTTTAGCACTGACTCAAAACAAATTCAAATGCTCGCATATGGACGTTTGGGCGACGCATATAGTGAGCAGGGTAAAAGGGAGGATGCGGTTGATAATTATAAAAAAGCAGGAACCTATTTTCCTGAAGATGAAGCTAATTCTTCTGAATTTTTATTTCGTGCCGGTTATCTGCTTGAGTCTATGGGCAAGAATAAAGAAGCAATAGATGTTTACAAAGAAATAAAAGAAAAATTTCCCAAGACAGAAAAAGGCTTTTCGATAGATAAATATATTTATCGGTTAAGTGTTGAGAAAAACGACTTCAGTGTAAAATAACATGGCTGCAAAAGGAAACATTACATTAAACGAAGGCATCCCGGCTGTACAGGATGCCTTCGTAGTTATTGTAAAAACCGAATGGAACGCACATATTATAGACAAGCTTGAAAAGGGTTGTGAAAAGGTACTAAAAGCTAACGGAGTAAAATCAAAAACGATAGTTGTGCCTGGTGCTTTTGAAATTCCCTTTGCTATAAAAGATTTTCATACAAACAGCACACAAAAAGCAAACGCATACGTAGCCCTGGGAACCGTTATTCGTGGCGATACACCGCATTTTGATTATGTATGCAAAGGAATAACAGATGGCATAATGCAGCTAAATTTATCTCTTGATGTTCCCACCATTTTTGGAGTGCTTACAGTCGAAAACGAACAACAGGCGCTCGAGCGTGTTGGAGGTATTCATGGTCATAAAGGAGAGGAGGCAGCAGTTACCGCTATAAAAATGATTGCTCTGAAAAGAAGCATAAAATAATGTGTTAGTGTTACAAAAAATAGAGGAACTTGTGGGGATATTATTTATGTCTCAAACAATAGAACTACAATAAACATCAGCTTAAATAACATGATGATTATTTTGTTACCAGCATCAGGAATTCTATTTGACGTTGTTGCGTCGCACTCTTGTACAGTTGGTAATTCTATTGAACCATTATCAATACTAACTAACTAATAACTTTCTAAAAAATTCCCCTTTTGGAGGTTAGGGGTTTATGAATGTTCAAATATTTATTCCTTGTTTTGTAGACCAGTTGTTTCCCGAAACAGCATTTAATATGGTTAAAGTGCTCGAAAAAGCAGGATGCAATGTTTCTTATAACACTAACCAGACTTGCTGTGGACAACCTGCATTTAATGCCGGGTTTTGGGATGAAAGCAAAGCAGTATGCTCAAAGTTTTTAAAAGATTTTCAGGGCGCTGAATACATAGTTGCACCAAGTGCCAGTTGTGTAGGTTTCGTTCGTAACTATTATCATAAATTATTCGATAATTCATCTTCTCATAACACCTCTATAAAACTTGGTGAAAAAACATTTGAGTTCAGTGAATTTATGATAAAAGTTCTCGGAGTAGATAATGTAGGTGCAAGGCTGGAAGGCAAAGCAACGTATCATGATAGCTGTTCCGGGCTAAGAGAGTGTAAAATAAAAGAAGAGCCACGCAGACTTTTAAGCAATGTGAAAGGTTTGGAATTAACTGAAATGGAAGATGTAGAAACCTGTTGCGGCTTCGGCGGTTCTTTCGCAGTAAAATTTGAGTCAATCAGCATAGCTATGGCTGATCAGAAAGTTGGTCATGCCTTAGCTACCGGTGCCGAATATCTCATCAGCACTGATCTTAGCTGCCTTATGCATTTAGACGGTTATATAAAAAACAAAGGCTACAATTTGCAGACACTTCATATTGCAGACGTGCTTGCAAACGGATGGTAGGTTATTCTAAATTCTAATTTCTTACTACTTACTACTAACATCTAACTACTATTTCTATGGCACATTGGCTTGTAAAATCAGAACCTTCTAAATACAGTTGGGAAAAGTTTGTTGAAGACAAACAAACACCTTGGGACGGTGTAAGAAATTATACTGCAAGAAATAATTTAAAAGCCATGAAAAAAGGAGATGAGGTCTTTTTTTATCATAGCAATGAAGGACTGGAAATCGCCGGCATTGCTAAAGTCGTAAAAGAAGCTTACCAGGATCCTACAACTGAAGATCCTAACTGGGTTGTTGTAGATTTAAAGCCGGTGAAAAAGATGAAAAAGCCTGTTACACTTGTTGATATAAAAGCTGATAAAAGACTGCAGGACATTGCACTTGTAAAGTTAGGCAGGTTATCTGTATGTCCTATAAAAGATGAAGAATGGGATATAATACTTGAAATGGGTGAAATGAAATAAGTTGTTGATCTTGTTATAAACTAATTACAGCTATTGTAAAATTGAGACAAAGAATGGTTTTAAAAAAATACTAATTTTAGATACAAATCTTCCGATATGAATATTGAAATGGAGAAAAAGCTTATTATTAATGAGATAAAAAAAACCCAGGACAAATTGATCTTGAAAGCAATAAAAAAGCTTTTAGATATCGATTATGAAAAAGATGTAAGTGGGGAACATCAACAGGTTTTAAATGACCGGATTGCTTCTTACGAAGCTGAGCCTACACTTGTTTTAGAGTGGGATGAGGTAAAAAAGGAAATATTGAATAAGTAATCATGGTATTTAAATAAAAAGTTACCCGAAAATCTCAATATTATAAACGGATTAATGAGCAAAAAGAAATTAGTAGTTCTAACCGGAGCGGGAATAAGTGCCGAAAGCGGCCTTAAGACTTTCAGAGACTCAGACGGATTGTGGGAAGGATACAATGTATACGAAGTAGCTACGCCAACCGGATTTGCAAAAGATCCTCAATTAGTGCTTGATTTCTATAATATGCGGCGCAAAGATGTAGCGGCAGCAAAACCAAATGCAGCACACATTGGCTTAGCAGAGCTTGAAAAAGACTTTGATGTTACCATTATAACTCAAAACATAGATGACCTGCACGAAAGGGGCGGAAGCAGCAATATTATTCATCTGCATGGTCAAATTTTTAAAATGAGGAGTGTAACTAATACACAACTTATTTACGATATAAAAGGTGATATTAATGTTGGTGATCTTGCAGAAGGCGGCGGCCAGTTACGTCCCCATATTGTGTGGTTCGATGAGCAGGTGCCAATGATGGAAGGTGCAATTGAGGTAATGAATACAGCAGAAATATTTGTGGTTATCGGCACTTCCCTATTAGTTTACCCAGCCGCAGGTTTAGTAAATTATGCTCCTCCATACATACCTAAGTTTATTATTGATAAGAATATACCCTATACATCATCTGTAAAAAACCTGACCGCTATAGAAAAGACTGCATCAGAAGGAGTAAAGGAGTTGGAAAGATTATTAATCTGAATCTACTAAAGGTAATTTCATTAAGATAATGTTTTATTACTGTAAGCGGCTGCCTGTTTGCAGAAAGAATCGCCTAATATAAAATGTTACCCTGCAACTCTTTTGGCAACTATTCTCTTTAACGGACAGGGTTACAAATAAATGATTTAGTGAAGTAAGAAGAAATGATAAAAATTAAAAAGCGCTTGTAAATTTTGCTCAATCTTGCTCTAAATTCAATATGAAAACCAAAGCGTAAAAAGAAAAATTAATTTGCAACTACCATGTCAATCAACAGAAGAAAATTTGTAAAAAGCGTTATTTTATTACCGGCTATTTCCTTAAATTCATCTTCATTGTTTGCTTATTCTGAAAAAACTTTTGACAAGCATCGTCAATTTAAGCGTGTTCGCCCCGGAGATCAGGAGTGGCCTTCAGAAGATCGTTGGGCGCAATTAAAAAAAGCAGTTAATGGCAACCTGGTAAAGCTGGAATCACCATGGACTGCCTGCAAGCCTTCAGGTCACAGTAATGCATGCAACGAAGTATTTAAAGGTTTAAAAAATCCTTACAATATAGGCGATAATCCTGCTCTTACTCAATCATCCGGCTGGCTCGATGCATGGCGTTCTGAGCCAAGCGTATATGCCATAGCTGCTAAGTCAACAGCCGATGTTGTTGCCGCTGTTAATTTTGCCAGGAACAATAATTTAAGGCTTGTAGTAAAAGGCGGAGGGCATAGTTACCAGGGCACTTCAAATGCTGCAGATTCTTTGCTTATATGGACAAGAGCGATGAATAATATTGTTATGCACGATAGTTTTGTTGCTGAAGGATGCGGCGAAAAACAAGCCCCTCAACCGGCTGTAACTATTGATGCAGGAGCTATGTGGCTGCATGCTTACAATGCTGTATCAGTTAAGGCAGACAGGTATATACAGGGAGGAGGATGCACAACAGTTGGAGTTGCCGGACTCATACAGGGTGGTGGCTTTGGAAGCTTCTCCAAACATTATGGTTTAGCAGCAGCAGCATTACTGGAAGCAGAAATTGTTACAGCAGATGGCTCAGTAAAAATTGCAAATGCCTGTAACAATACCGATTTACTCTGGGCACTGAAAGGTGGGGGAGGCGGAAGCTTTGGTGTTGTTACCAAAATGACTTTAAGAACAAGAGAACTACCCGAAAACTTTGGTGCTGTATTCTGTTCTGTCAAAGCCAATTCTAATAAGGCTTTTAAAACATTAATAACAAAGCTTATAGAATTATATCACGATCAGCTTTTCAATCCGCACTGGGGTGAGCAGATAAGATTTAGACCTGATAACACAATCAACATAAGTATGTTGTCTCATGGGCTTACCAAAGAACAGGCGCAGGCATCCTGGCAATCTTTTGAAGATTGGGTGAAACAAGCGCCACAAAACTATAAATTAGAAATGCCGTTGACTATAATGACCATTCCTGCACAGCATTTATGGGACACTGCTTTTCTCAAACAACATGCTTCCGATCTTATTGCAACAGACGACCGACCTAATGCCCCTGAAGGAAATATTTACTGGATGTCAAACAAAAGCGAAGCAGGTCAATTTTTGTATGGTTATCGTTCAGTATGGTTACCTCATACATTGCTTGAAAAGAATAATCAAAAGAAATTGGCAGATGCATTATTTTCTGCAAGCCGTTACTGGAGTGCCACGCTTCATTTCAATAAAGGATTGGCAGGCGCTCCACCTGAAGAAGTGGCCGCAGCAAAAAATACAGCTATAAATCCTGATGTGCTTAATGCTTTTGCACTTGCTATTATTGCAGGAGAAGGAGAACCCGCATTTACAGGCATAGCAGGGCATGAACCTGATGTAACGGAAGGTCGTCATGAAGCCGAAAGAATTAATAAAGCGATGGATGAATTGAAGAAGATAGCCCCCAACGCCGGGTCATATGTATCTGAAAGTGACTTCTTTGAACAGAAATGGCAGCAATCTTTCTGGGGTTCCAACTATCCGCAATTAACAGCAATTAAAAAAAAGTACGATCCTGAAGGTCTCTTCTTTGTCCATCATGGTGTTGGCAGCGAAGGATGGAGTGATGACGGCTTTACTAAGTTGGCATGATACTAAATAATAACATTCCTAAATATAATTACTCTACTTTTTCTTCAAACACAATTCCATGTTTTTCCAGTTCTATCATAACTGGGTTATAAATAGAAGGAATAACGGGAATATGCAAACCTGTTACAGTTAAACTGCCGTCAAGAATAAGTTTTGCAGCAATACCCAGTGGCAACCCTACAGTTTTAGCCATAGCGGTGTGTATACTATCTTCTCCTTTAATTATAAGAGTGCTTCTAACCTTATTATGCTGTCCGTTTGCCTCGTACTCTATTTCATGCATCATTACGACCATATCTTTATCATTCTTTTGTAAGGCCAGTTTTTCTTCAACAATAAATTGGAGAACCTGGGCAGGTGTACAGCTTCCCCGGTTTATCAACTCGTCGCTATCAAGGCCCAGAAAGAAAAGCTGTTTAAGAATGAGACTTGCTTCATGCATTTTAACTGCAAGACTGGCTGCTGCCTGTTCTTTTACATCTTCAACTCCTAAAGTATTCAATTCGCCGTTCTTATTTACAAGCATAATAGTTTCGTCTTCTTTTATCCCTTCACTCTTTAATTCATTTTCTGTCAACTCAACTAAATTCTCTATTATATCTTTTGCAAACGAAAGGCGGATGGTAAGCATTTTATTCAACCAGTCATTAAGCCCGAATCTATCAAAGTGAGTTTTAAAAAAGTCGGCTATTGTCATACTATTCGTATCATATACAACTGTTTCATCTGTCAGCTTAAGGTCAATAATATTTTTCCATCCGAAACAAAAGTCAGGGTGACGTAATGTTGTTCTTATAAATGTTTTCGATTCTTCCAGGTGATATATAGGAATGTAGCTGAGAGAATCACGGTTAGGATAATAAGAAAGACTTATTTCTTCATTTATATGTACAGTCTTTTCATTAGAAAAAAGTTGTTCATATTGCACATGTTTTATCTCATTGTTCTCTTTGAATACTGCACCTGCTTTTCCTGCTAAAACTACATTCCTGGGATTCCAACTTATCTTATAATGCCATGGATTATCATCATCTTCGGGAGCTACCAATCCTCCACAGTGCGATTCGAATGATTTGATCTTTCCACCCTGGGCTTTTATTCTGTGTATAAGCTGCATTGCACTCATGTGATCAATACCCGGATCCAAACCCATTTCGCAGAGAAACAATAAATTTTTTGACTCTATTTGTTGTCTGAGCGCTTGTATTTTTTCATCTGTATAAGAAGCAGTTAAGAGGTGTTTGCCATATTCAATGCAATCAATAGCAACCAAGTAATGAAGAGTTGGCGGAAGTAATGAAATAACAACATCAGCCTGTTTTATTAAATTTATTCTCTCAGTTTCATTTTCTGCATTAGCTTCAACTGCTCTTATAAAGGGGTGTTTACCTGCTTTTGATTGTGCGTTTTCCAAACATCCGTCAGCTACAATAACGTTATATTGATAAGTTTCTGCAAGCTCTTTTAAGTATTCAATAAGAACAGTTGAAGATTTGCCCGCTCCCAATAGTAAAATGAGTTTCATATTCGAAAGATACTCAAAGGCTGATTGCTAATCAAATTAAAAACTTTTTCCAAATCTGTTATGGAATTATATCTTTAAGTCATTATTAAATAATACTAATGATATTTGCGGCAAGTTCTTAATAGGTACTGGATTGGAAGGGAAATTATCATTTAAAATATAAATTTTTGCTATCAGATAAGTAAAATCTTAGCAAACAATTAAAGAGAGCCAAAAAAGCAGATGAACAAGATCATCGAGGTACAAAACCTTGTAAAAAAATACGGAGACTTTACTGCTGTAAAAGGCATCAGCTTTAGTGTAAATGAAGGTGAAATCTTTGGTTTGCTTGGTCCTAATGGCGCAGGAAAAAGTACTACACTTGAGATAATTGAAACACTCCGAAAAAAAACTGAGGGAAAAGTATTTGTAGATGGAATGGATCTTGATCAGCAACCAAACGAAATAAAAAAAATAATAGGCGTACAGTTACAAACCTCCGGCTATTATCCGGGACTAAACCTGACAGAATTGATAAGACTGTTTAGCGGGCTTTATAACCAAAAAGCTGACGTTAACGAATTTCTTACTCTTGTAAACTTAAAAGATAAAGCAAAGGCTAAATATAAA
>JAABUS010002546.1_pt1 | contig 34003 bp, 38 predicted proteins | sample 5560161 | NCBI WGS metagenome assembly JAABUS01 (sample SAMN10711885, study PRJNA513376) | rock metagenome | isolation source: Antarctica rocks | place: Antarctica: Victoria Land, Trio Nunatak nord | collected 2016-01-04 | reverse complement strand
TTGTGAAATGTGAAATTTGCTTTATGCTTGTAGTGCGAGTGGTTTCTGACCATATCTGGATCAATAGTCTGCGTTCAGTGTCAGTGCAGGGAGTTGTGGCTCGGAAGTTTTCAAACATATAGAGAAAAGTAGCTTGGGTAGATGCGGAATAATGAAAAGACATGTTCGAAGCAGGGAATCGGTCGGGCGCTTGGATGATTCATAGTACTCAATGCAAATGCACCAGCCATACGAACCTTTCTATATCGCATGCCATCCCAAGGATTAAGCATAAAATGAACCCCAATCAACACCGCAGCCAGCATTAAGATAATCTTTCCAAAACTCCTACCATTTCTTATCAGGTATTGCTGTGATTTTTGCCACCAATTCTTATGGTCATCCCCAGATTCAGTTTTGGTGCAAACATCGAGCTCTTGCCCGTCTTGGAGAGGCTGTTGTTGGCGACCCATTGTTTTACGTCCAGCACTCATGAATGGCTCTTCTTTCAGCCTGACTTGTCACCAGAGATGTTGTTATGGAGTAGCACAGAGTATTCAGCCGGTACCTCCATACTACCGCGACACTAATCCTTCGGTTCCGTCGGTTAAAATCGTCTCTTGTCTATCAAGCTCCTTCACTAGAGTATTTCGCCCAGGATTGAACGTTCGGACGTTCTTCCATTGTTTGTATTCCATCCAACTTTCTCTATCATCGCTGGCTACTCAATCTAGTGTCAACTTGCTTTCAGTAGAGATCCATTTTCCGAGTATAGTTCTGCTACCATGGTTTGATGTCATTTACGAACGAATTTATTTCCTAGCTTCTGCTCTGACTTTTTGCTACTGTTTATTACAATGCCTCTTAAGAAGTTCGAGAACATCCAGCTTCCAGCTTCAGCAGACTTCCACGTTCATCTTCGAGATAATGAAGTCTGCGAAGCAGTTACCAAAATCATACGGCAGGGTGGAGTAAACATAGTATATGTGCGTGTATTATCTCTCGAGGGTACAAGCCAACCCTCGATAACTGATAAGTCAGGTCATGCCAAACCTGGTGCCTCCAATCACGACCGTCGAACATGCTCTCTCCTATCGCAGCTATCTTCAAAAAATCGAACCGAATGTCAGATTTCTCATGTCTTTGTATCTGCACCCAAGTATCACACCGGACACGATTAGAGAAGCAATAAAAGCGGGCGTCACTGGGGTCAAGTCATATCCAGCAGGTGTAAGTCATCCGCTGTTTCCTCTTTTCGTAAATAGTCCCTTTTCTCTTCTCTTTCCCCTCAAACTACTATGAACGTTTCCCAAAGCTTAGGGTTCTACACAGGTCACAACCAACTCCGCATCTGGCGTCGTCAACTACGAAACCTACTACCCCGTTTTTGCCGAAATGGAGAAAGAAAACTTGATACTCAACCTCCACGGCGAATCACCGTCGGGAGATAACGTAACAGTCCTGAACGCCGAGGAGAGCTTCCTCCCCACCCTCCTAGATCTCCACGCTCGCTTCCCAGTAAGCCCTTAATCTTTCATCCCAGCCACTTCTACGCACCCACAAAAGCTGAACCCCCCAAAGTCCCTCCGTATAATCCTAGAACATATCACCACATCCGCCGCCGTCTCCGCCGTCTTATCGTGCGGCCCCACCATCGCCGCAACCATCACCCCGCACCACCTCTCCCTAACCATCGACGACTGGGCCGGCGACCCCATCAACTTCTGCAAACCCGTCGCCAAACTCCCCTCAGACCGCGACGCCATCCTCCGCGCCGCCGTCTCCGGCAACCCGAAATTCTTCCTCGGCACCGACAGCGCCCCGCACCCCATCTCGTCTAAATTTCCGTCAAACGGCAAGATTGCGGCGGGGGTGTTTACGCAGCCGTATGCGACGCAGCTCGTGCTCTCCGCGCTGGAACTCGCTTGTGAGCGAGGAGTGCTTTCTGAAAGGGAGGTTACGAGAGAGAAATTAGAGGGGTTTTTGGGCGGGTTTGGAAGGGAGTTTTATGGGGTTCGGGATGAGAGGGGGGAGAAGATTGAGGTCTGGAAGGGGGAGGAGGTTGTGAGGGAGGAGGTGAGGGGGGAGGACGGGGTGAGGATCGTGCCGTTTTGGAGGGGGAGGGGGTGTTGGAGTTTGAAGTGGGTGGAGTAGAGAAGGCGATTTATGCAGCTGGGGCCCGCGTGGAGTTGGTTTGGTTTAGAAGACCCCTTTTCCCTTTAATCGATGATACCGTGGCATGAACATTCTCACCCTTTTAAAGCGTTGTAAATTCAGAAAAATCTTCAACGAAATTTCCAACTGGGAGGGTGGTCCACTTCGACTTGAACTGTCGTCTTTCATTGGTTTAAAATTCAATGCACACAGTTTTGGCTAATCTACTTCCTAAGAAAAGTCAATGTGTTTTCCAAATAGAAGCTTTCAGAGGCTCTTTCCCAAAATGAAACCCCCTTCCACTTCAACCTCAACGACTCCCCTCCGCGTTCCTTCCACCGACAACCTCTCCAGCCATCCCTATTTTCAAACGGAACATAGAGTTCGTAGTATCGAATACTCGAATATCTGTCTTCGTAAAAACCCCAAAGAAGGGCTTCTCCCGGAAGAGAACCTTCCACATCGACCTCAACCACCTCCCTATACGTCCATTCGGCTTAGATTCATCTGCCGAGGATATCTTCGACTAGAAAATGGAACTTTTCTCATGCCATTCCCCCATCCTATTCATCTAATATCGTGTCCTTCTGCTTCCCATTCTTTCGAATCAAACTCCGATTTTCACTCTATGCTTCCTCCGTCGTGGTCCATCACTTTACTGTTACAAGACTCAAGAGTCAGTGCTACTAATCGATTCTGGCGTCTTCGCTTGACGTCAGCTCCATGGAAGATTTGTGCAATTGTGATTTTGGAGTTAGCATAGGAGCGAGAACTTAGAATTGGGGGCTTTTTAAATATTTCTCTTCCAGATTGTGATACGTAGAAACTATAGAGGTGTGTGAAGCACACAGAGAATCACAACCTCCCCGCGCTAATTGATCCCGTCTCATCACCCTCTCCTTCCATTGCGCCCAGGGATATCTAAAAGCCAAAAGCCCTTTCCTTGTTAGTCCTAAAAATCGAAGTGGAAACGCCGGTATATCCTTTCCAGTTGACACCACACCAAGTTGAGAAAACCCTCGAGAATCACATCGAACACGACGAAGATTCTATCACTGACTCCCTAAACCACTACTAGGATCAGCTCCAAAGTTCCCAACGCCACCATAGTCCTCCTGGTTCCGGATATCCGGTGGATTGAGGTTAAACGGCATATACCATGCGCTCGTCTGTAGATCACCGGTGTAGTGGTTCTGGAGAGTCGGGTGGGGATAGTCCAGCCAAATTGAGGTTTGGGGTTGGTCGCTGTAGACGATGCTGGGGTCAAGTTTGTTGGGCTGTATAGACGATAGGAGGGGATAAGTTGGTGCAAAAGTTTGTGGATTATAGAGTGGAGGAGTGTGAAACGAGGCGGGAGATAGTGAGTGGGATGATGAAAGCGGTTGAGGAAGAAGCGGCTGGTGAGGGTCGATCGGGCAGGGGTTGTGGGATTGGTGGTGTAGAGGCTGTGATGGTGGCTGGGTACCTGAGTGCGAACTGGAAGGCCTCTTTGTTATTTTGACATGGGGGCCGGTTCTTGTAGGGGGCGAAAGCTGGTGGAAGAATTCTTCAACACTCTGGAGGTCAGATTTTTGGCTCAAGGCTGCGTCGTTCCCTGACTCTTGCTTTATTGTTGTGGCTGGATCTTCGTAATCGGTTGATGAGACGCCATGAGGGTATTTTTGGAACCAATCACCATACTGGAAGATACTAGTGTCTGTGGTGCCTGCTTCCGCTGTACCGGGGCCTTTGAGCGAGGCATCGGCGTGCGCGCGATAGATATCTTTAAGGTTCTCGGCCATGAAGTGGAACATGCCCCAGTATTTCTTCATCTTGCTCAAGTATTTGACATTACGGGCGAGATTCCTTTTCGAGGACGTTTCTACGCCTGCATTTTTAGAGAAAATACCCCAGATATGGACGGTGCTCGATGAGAAAACACAGTAGCCAGCAAAAGGCGCAACGACTTGGTGTTCCGCCGCGCTTTCAAGGAGCATCGATATTCGATTGGCCGCTTCAATAGCCGTAGCACCAGCCTCAGCAACAAATGACCTCGGCACATCATTGGGCGGCCTTCCTCCAGGCCCCGAAGGGATGGCAAAGCGATGCAGGAACAACCTAACATGATTGGAGGCGATATGCACAAACAAGAATTGGTTTGCGGTCTTCTCAGCGGCATGATTGTTTAGATTCTCCAAGTTATTCTGTAATGAAGAGGGCAGTGATGATTCAAAACCATCAACCTTCTTTTTCAGCTGTGCAAATTGAGAGTTGGGATCTGACATGGGGTAAGTGTCCTTCTCTTTACCACCCAGGTTGAGATACTTGATCACGCATCCCCAAATGGCAATTATTCGGATCAAGTAGGCAGCTACTCCCATATTGTCTTTCACATTCGAAACCTGACCGGTATCAGGTGGGACTGGATTAAGCACTTCGCCGTCCAAAGTTTCTGTAGAACCTGGTATTTCCATATGAAAATGCGATTCTTTGACGGGCAATTGAATCTTGATATTGTCTTGATTCAGGAACGTTGGGCGCTCGGTGCCGGACGAACTGAAACGGTCCATGAGGAAGCAAGCCCACATCGTCCTCCTTCTGATCTCTCGATCTGTGAAGCTAAGCTCTGTAGCCTTCTTATTGTCCCGCATGGTTGAATCATGGTCGAGCTCCCGATGAAGCTGCAACGCGTACGCCATTCGCATGGCCATACCGCCAAGCATCCAACTCCGCCCACCCTGACAGGTGCCGAACTCATGTAAACCGAGGATCAATAGAACAGTCAAAATCGTCATATTTGGCTCATCGTATCGTTTTAGCGCAATTTCTCGTGCGGGAGCTGCCCAGCTCTCTCCTCGAAGAAACGCTGGCTCTGTATTAACCTGCGGATGTGTAGAAAAACGAGCTGCAACAGCGCAAACTGCAAGAATGAGTACTGGATGCACAGTCCCGGCGCTAGAGAAACGTTAGTGCTTTCGATAATTCCAGACATGAAGATATTGTAGATACCGTAATTTTCTCATGAAGCTTGGTTTGTGTAAAAGATGGTAAGCTTGACCAGACAAGCAGTCAAAGAAGACCTCAGACAAATGTACTTGGATCTCTGGAGATGGTAAATTTTCGGCACCTTCCATAAGCAATCTATTCTCATTTGAGTCCAGAACTCTAGGAGGCCGGCTGCTAGTCTTTGACTGCGCCCACTCATCAACGTCAGGCCCAAAGGCTTCTCCCACGGTCCTCTTCTTTCCACTTTGAGCCTTGAGATTCTGCCCAGAAGCTGGAGGCCTGACGTTTGCCCTTCCTATCGCTGCAGCACTCGCCATCTCCTCTTTAGGTATTATTTTGATGACTCTCTCTTCCATTCTCTTCAGACGCTTGTCAAGCATAGCCATGTAGTCAGTCCTCGGTGCTGCCTTTCTTGCGGTGACCTTATAAACACACGGAATTCGAGAACGCAAGCAATGTTTACAAGCCGGTTTTTCGCCTGAACATCGTATTTTCTTCCGTCTACAAGCTATACAAGCTAACGGGAGCCTCTTCCGTTCCTTTCCCGCCTTGGTCTTTAAGTCGCTCCAGGATGGGGGCTTTCCCACGTCGTCCTTATCTTCACAATCTGCTATGCCACTGTCATTGGTAGTCCCTTGCGCTGCAACTCCAGTCGAGCCTCGCGTAATGAAACCCCGCGAACTGGTAGGGCTTATAGGGTCTGATTCTTCCAGGCATTCTTTCCCCTTGCTGATGCTTGATAGTCCTGCAGTGCCAATACTGCCTCTGTGCTCTTTTGCAGGAGGGATTGAACCGTGACCTCCAGAAAGCCCAGACGATGAGCCTAGTTCTGCTTGGCCAAAAGGTTCCTTGATTTCTTGCGGAGAGTCGACTATTCCCAGCAGTGAACCTTCGTATCCATGCACTTGATCTCCTGCATTGCTTGGATATTGCTGCGCGAGGCTGTTTTGTGGCGACAATGGGACGGCCGATATCTGGTTCAATTGTTGTTGCGTTTCGCGCAACATAAATCCATGGAGGCCCGTGTTATCGTTTCTGGGCATTCGGGACTGCTGCAACATGCTCTCAGCTGCGGCATATCTTTGCGACTGTGCTGAAGACTGCAACTGATCCCTTGTCGACGACATAACTGGGGTGAAGCGCCGTAGTATCAGGCGAGGAGCAAGAAACGGCCTGGGACCGACAGCCCCGCCTTGGTATACGAGTCTTCCACTTGAGAAGGCTCGGCAATCATGATATCCTCTCGCTCTTTTCCCATGCGACGATAGTGGGAAGGAGCTGCAGAACGATTCCCCATGATTAATCAGCCTTATGGGCACCTGCAGTCTTGGGTTCTAGTGCGGGATGACGACAGCAGATTGTTTACTGTTAAGGTTGCGCTTTCGCCTCGGCTACCAAATTAGGTCGGCAAAGCTCTGCCTTTCTTCCCAAGACGGCAATCGAATCCAGCAGATTTAGTCTAAGGCTCCTAGGCAACTCCCTAAGGAGGAAAATAAGGCCACTAGGTGTATCAAGAAACAACTACGGAATACTTGCCCTAGAAGCTCAAGGCAGGAAGCTCAACAGCACTGGTGCTCTACGAATTAGTCGTAGAATATTGAGATTCAACCGTCTCCAAGAGACTTTGCATCTCGATACTCAGATTGTATACTTTCTATTGGTATATGAGGGTCAGAGCGAATATGTGCATGTAGATATATTGACTATCTAGTAGGTAGAGCATATATGGTAGAGCATACAGATGAAGGAAGAAGTGGGAGGAAGGATAAATACCCCTAGCGCCAAGCCGCTTCGGCCGGAGCGGAAATAACTAACCGCCGGGGTATACGTATGAGCATACGTAAGGTATGTGCATACGTATGTGCATACCCCGTTTCCAACACTTTCAACCTTGTGTAGGATATTTTGGCCACTGAGTTACAATCTCATTGAATTTTCTCGATCTTTTAATCACCATCAATCCTTCTCGATTGTATTTGATTAAGTTGAGTTTTAAACATATGAGTTAACTGCGTCATACGAATCCTTTAATTTCCCAGACCAAATTTGCAGACTCCGTGTCAATCTATGCTTTAGACAATGGCATCGGAAGAGCAATGCTCATCGTCGAACTCGAGCTACAGGAATGCCAATCATCGACTGATCATCATCGGTTGGTCCATTTCCGCTTGGGTCGTGATAAGACGCACGCTGAAATCATAAATAGGTGGCGGCTCAGCTGCTTTTGCTGCGGCCACTGCAGCTGCACCTGAAGCCACGAGCATTACCATGATAAACAAAGGCTTACCGATGGGAGGTTGTTGTGTGAACGTCGGCTGTGGTACATGTCATGGAATGAGTTTTTTAAACAAAGGAGATATCTTAACATGTCTGTAGTTCCTTCCAAGTTCCTCATCCATGCGGCACATGTTACTGGCCCCCACAACAACTCTCCTCCTTTTCACGGCATTTCCAATGCCACCGACAGGGTGACTGACTTTGGTGCACTCACTGCACAGAATAGAGTGCTTGTTGAGGATCTTCGACAGGAAAAGTATGCCAATGTTATTGCAAACCTGGACAATGTTAAGTACATTGAAGGATTTGGTAAACTTGTTCGGAATGCTGGTCAAATAGTCGTGGAGGTCCGTTGTGAACATGAAGATCAGACGCCGTTTCAAATTCTGCCTGCGGATCGTGTGATCATTGCCTCTGGAGTCCGTACCAGCCTTCCGAGCCACCTGGTTGACGACCTTGCCAGGATCGATTACTTGACTAATGAAACCGCATATTTCGAGCCCAAAAGACCGGAATCGCTCATCATAATTGGTGGTGGTTATATTGCGTTGGAAGCAGCACAGATGTTTTCCCGATTAGGGTCAAAAGTCACAGTACTACAGCGATCCGGACAGATACTTTCCAATCTTGATCATGACATAAGCATCGGCCTCATGGAGCACTTAGCGGCCGAAGGAATTGATGTTCAGGTGAACATTGATGTTACCTCGGTGGTATCTGATGGGGACGAAGTCGTCGTTGAATCAAAGAGCAAGCGCACATTCACGGCATCCAAGCTTTTCCTTGCAGCCGGTCGCCAAGCCAACACGGAAGATATCTCCGATCTTGCGATTAAGCTGGCCAACACCTCGCATGGTGGATTTATAGTTTCAAAATCTTTGGAAACGTCGATTCCTGGAGTCTATGCTGCTGGCGATTGCGTTGCTGATTCCCCTCAATACGTCTACACCGCTGCTGCGGAAGGAAAGCTCGCTGCCCTCAATGCTTTGGGAACACTCTGTGGCCGAGAACCAATGCCAATAGACTACACAGTTGTTCCATGGGTCATCTTTACCTCTCCCGCCGTCGCAGGCGTTGGCCTTAGTCTTTCAGAGGCTAGGGCTAGTGGAATCGATGCTGAGGCGTCATCCCTTCCCCTTCATCTCCTTCCTCGTGCTATTGTACAGCAGAGCACTGGGGGCTTCGTAACGCTGATACGGGATAAAACCGATGATCGCATCGTGGGTGCGTGTGTGCTAGCAGAAGAAGGAGGCGAGCTTGTAATGGAAGCATCTCTTGCCGTTCGTTACAAGATCAAGGCCAGAGAACTGGCGGCTATGTTTCATCCATATCTCACATGGAATGAAGCTTGGAAGCTTGCTGCACTGGGCTTCAATAAAGATGTGAAAACACTAAGCTGCTGCGCAACGTGAATACTTGTATTCATGGTAAATCATCTGACATGTGAAAAGTCCAATTACATCCGCCCACCTTCTCTGAATTTGTACAGCCGTGGTTTCCGTGCACCGATTCTTAGCTTCCAGATATCTTCCATGGGCACAGTCTGAGCTCGGAGACTGATGAGAGAACGCATGAACGGTGGACTTTGGTTATGGCGGTTCAAGAATCAGGAGAGGGGGATTTCACATGATATGGCAACCTTTGAGTCATTTCAGCCATGGTCGACTCCTATTGAAGGCATGATATCCTTGCGCCCATGTGACTGACAGCGCATTACCGGCGATGATGTATCCTGCTCTTCGAATATGTGCACACCCGGTTCGCTGGCGAGAACATTGATCGGCCTCTGTGAATAAAAGGCGAAAGCAACTCGAGTCCCCATTTCCCTCATGGCATTTAGGCTGGTATACTGGCTGTATAGAGACGTTCTTAGACTACCCTTCGTCGAGAGATTCAAGCCCCGCCCCCAAGACCACTGACTCATCTCCAGACACCTATATTTGTACGGCAAGGCAAGCTAATCCTTCTCAGACTTGTAGATCCTGTAAACCCTCCGCGGCATGGCTCTTGAAGTGCATCACGCCGGCATGTGTGACTTGAGCACATCCAGCGAGGGCAAAAGGACAAGGTTGGCCAGGCTGCAAAGGATAATGGCGCTCTTTCACCGCGACCGGGATTAAGTCAATAAATACAGTCATCTTATCAGGCTGAAGACTCAGACATTATGCGGGTTTTCTTTTCGTTTTTGATCGTAAACTTCGATAAATGACTAATTTCACTACAATCTCGGTAATGAGATGATCCTTTCTGGTGCCCCAGTCATATCATCGCCGTAATTCTCGCTGATTACGGTTTCCCTCCTCCGTACCTCTCATTGATCTTCGTGACTTGATCCCCTACCTCCTTTGCAAATCTTTTGGCTACATCCCATACGCTCTCCTCCTGCCCGTAGCCAGCGTTGTCATTGCTACTCTCACCAAACCCTATACTCCTCGGTTGACTCTCTTGCTGCATTGCTCGCCGCTGTTCCGATGTCATTTCCATTGCATGTGAGTTTTGTATGTACCCTGGAGGATGTTCCAGGCTCCGTCGCCCTGTTCCCTCGTTCGCGCTAGGAACTGTATGTGTAGATGAAGGCTGCGGTAGTGTCTCAACTGGTGAATAGAGGTTCGAAGGCCGTGGCAATGACGGAATTGGGTTCGTTGAGGTTATAGACGCCGGCGGTTGTCCGGGGTATGACGGTTCCGGTGGAGGTATTGACATTTGCTGTGGGTATGGCTGAGCTTGACTAGTTACATGTGTAGGCCTGGCGTGAACAGGAGTGTAGTATCCGGGCGGTTTTGGCTTCTCGCCAGCTTTGGGCGGAGGGGAAATGCTTGCCTTTGGGGTTATTGTGGCAGGGGCTGGGACAGGGGCAGCCCCAGGTTGGGGTGGTGGTGGGGCGTATTGAGATGTTGAGCTTCTTGTCTGAGTTGGCGTAGGTACGGCGGCTCCAGGCTGCGCCGGAGGATACTCATAGCTGTTCGAGGGAGTAGATGTTGTGGAAGCTTTTGTAGCGCTTATGGGGCTCTGAGTATGGATTGGTATGCCTGACATAGTGGAAGGTGATGCTGTAGAGGCCGTCAGCCCTGCTATCGAACAGTGAAAAATCGCAAACGACCACAATATCCAGTACCTAGCTTTATAACCAAGTTAGAGAAAGAACGTCCCCAGAGCGCAAAGTATAATACACTGCGGAGGGTATGAGGCTTCTGAGTATTGTTATTCCGCTGCTGAATATCTAGAAGATCCGTAATCCATACAATTTTCAAGAACTGAATAACTAAGATGTTGGCACAAAGTTCAGAACGAGGGCTGCTTGTTACATTTGTAGCAAGGGGTTACCTTAGTTGTTTGAGCATTACGCAACAATTCGCAGAGGGTCAGTGCATGGGAAATTTTACGCAATGAATAGAAAGCTGCGACTTAAGTGTATGTATTCCATTCTAAAGGCTCGTGAACTAAACCATCGAAACTGCCCCCGTCCGCCAATACAATCTATCTTCCCATGTAAGGCGTAGACAGTAACGGAATTAGAACCAAGCGGAGTGTGAAGCAAGATGAAGAAGTACATGTATGAAATTTGCCAGGTTTGTAAAGTACAGCAGCATCAGACCACCTGCTGCACCGCCATATGCATCCACCCGTCCCCATACCACAATACCACGTCCTTCCCGCAACCCACGAGTACAACGATCCTTGGAACAACAGCATTTTCATTCTGTAAAGCACCAATACGCAAGGCTGTAGTGCATTTATCCGGATCCACCCTTGAACTGTTTTCCGAATAGGAGGAGCTGGGCCTGGTCGTAGATGGACAGCACACCAGCACCAGCAACACCACGGAGGATGTTAGCCCCAGCACCCTTGAATAGTGACTTGACACCCTCTTTGGCAATGATCTGGCGACCAGCGTCCATAGATGACTTGTACTTGACGGCCTGTTTAAGTGCAACGATTAGTGAGATCCTAAAATTAATTTTAAGCTGTATTGGCAACTCACTTCTCCAGAAGTCATCATCATACGTCGACGGATAGTGTCGAGCGGGTAGGAAGCGATACCAGCACCGGTTGTGACAGTCCAGCCGAGCAAGAAGGAGGCCAAGAAGTTACCCTCAAGAGGACCGACGAGAAGGACAGGCTTGATCGAATCGTACATTCCGAAGTACAGACCACGGTAAACAACTATACCTAGGACAGAGGGACCGAAACCACGGTAGAGACCAGAGATACCGTCACTGGCGAGAGTCTTCTTGTAGACATCAATCAAACCGTTGAACTGACGATCTCCACCGCTCTTGGCGTTCTTAGCATCGTTGGCAAGACGGGTACGGGCATAGTCCAAGGAGTACACGAAGAGAAGAGAAGTGGCACCAGCAGCCTGCCATCATTAGCTAAAGTTCCGTGGCCCAGAAAAAGAACTACTTACACCACCAGATGCCAGGTTTCCCATCATCCACTTTCCATATCCGTCACGGTCCTTCTTGTAGGCGAACATTGACTTGTAGGTGTCGCGGAACGCGAAGTTAAGAGCCTGGGTGGGAAAATACCGGATAACGTTGGCGGTGTTACCTCTCCATAGAGATGCAATGCCTTCATTCTTGGTAGTACGGGAAAAGCACTCGGCGATGCCGTCATATTTGCGGTCCAGGCGGCCAGTCTTGAGCATTTCATCCTAGGAGTAGATAGAATCATTAGTGGAAAGAATTTTCGGAGCAAATGGATAATGCGTGGCATCGACGCCAAAAAATACATGGATTCAAAAAATCAAACAGGACCATTGTGATCGGATCTTCGACTTATCTTGCAATGCTTTACAGGTGTTGATAAAGAAAAGTGTATGGAATCATGACTGAGCGATATACGTGCTTTACAGCTTCACATTGCAAATCACGGAGGCTTACCTGATTTTGAATGAGGAGCTTGACACGTTCAATTGGCGCAGCAGCTGTTTTCGAGACGGCGGCAGAAACACCACCCACTGTACAAATCAATCAGTGACCTTGAGCCCTTGTATCCAACACGAAATACGCATGTCGTTGAGTAAACATCCTCTCTAGCACCGCCGTGCGATACTCTACGAGTGTTTGAAAAGGCAGTACGTACTCAGAAAATCCACGACGAAGCCCTGTTGTCACAAGGTGTTAGCCAACTGAACCGTTCATGGCAAAAGCATCTGGCAGATGGCGATCAATAGCTTGGTGAGAAGCAAACACATCCATGCATTGAAGCTGTAACAAGTGCGATAGAGCTCATAGAACCGCCAACACGATTGATCTTCATGGCGCGATATTTTCGGGTTTTTTGTGTTCAGGACACTGGGAACGTACCGGCATGCCCATGAAGGACTTCTTCGACTGTACCAATTCTCCTTCGACCATCTTGGCGGTTGATTAAGTAACCGTGCAAATGAAAATAAAACAACACGGGATTGAGTGGAGAGGTTGTGACGTTGAGTCGTCGATGGTGAAGTAAGGTTCGTTGGTGGTGAGAAAAAAAACAATGCGAAAGGAGGCTAGGGAGCAAGCGCTAGGAAACCCTGCCAGCCGTACCTTTCCGAGATTTGTTACAGACTTACCACAAGGTGTCTAAGGTACCTTTATCACTGTATGTAGTCTAAGACCTGTGGTAAATATACATATGATTCTGTACAGAAATACGGCAGTTTGGTTTTGCATAATTTCTCTAGCTGAGGCTAAGATAAGGCGCCTACCCTTTGTTTCTACTGTTCCTTGACCGTGTCCTACCCTTCGTGCCACCCTTTAGGACTGCTTGCGAGATTCCACTCGCCGTTGACTCTCCACCCGCCAGAGTCTTGCCAGCAAGTAATTCAGCTAACGTTTTCTGTGGTCCGTGCTCGTTGCCAAAGGTCTCTTTTCTCCATTGCCGTAACCGTGTTTTTTTCCCTAGCCTTTTCTTATCTCTCCTCTTCTTTTCGGTGTCTCTAAACGCAGCCATCTTCTTCAAGCCAGCATACTGGTTGAGTTGGCCATCAGAAGCCATAAGAATGTCGTGAGCGGTCAATCCATATGCCAATGGTGATGTCGCTCTGTATCGAAATTGACCGGTATGTTTAGTACCCAATCCAGAAATGGTTTCGTTGGCATGCAACTCTTCATCGACGAGCTGCTCGATCTTCCGACGTTCTTTGCGAGCTTCACCTTTCTGCCCATCTCTCTCTTGCTTTCGGATAACCTTAGATGTTTTTCGTGGCTTCGCAGGTGCAGCTCCTGTCATAGGCTGGTCAGTGTCGCCATGACCCGATTCATCGTCTGTGAGGGTAAAAGGAGGCTCCTCGATCTCATCCTCGGCATCAAAGTCCGGAACCAGATCTTTGATATCAATGTCGGTCGTCCACTTCGGCTTTTTTATTTTGCGCCTCCTCTTTGCTGCTTCATCACCACTGCCACTTAAATCTCGGTCTGCGTAGTAGTCCTCGCCGAATCGATTTTTCATTTCTTGCTCCCAGCGGTCGTCGTCCCAGCCCTCCTCCAAAAATGCTGTCCAGTCACTTTCTTGAAACGCTGTGCCTCGAAGCCCTGCGGCTTCTCTGATCTTTCGAACCTTTTCCTCTGCGTCTGCAATCCTAAGCTTGCGTAAACGCGCCTTTCCCTCCTCGCGTTCCTGCTTTTCTGTCTCCTTCTTAGCACGTTCCGCATCTCTGGCCTTCTTGCGTGGGTTCGTAGTGTCTCGGCGAATGGAGTATTTTGCGGCGGCATCTCTCGCATGAGACAAGAGCTTCTCGTTCGAGCCTTTTGGATCTTCGAACCGCAGGTTGTAAGCTTCTTCGAAGAGTTCTGCTCGACGGTCATCCTCGTCATCATCGGACTCGAATGGTTGAGGATTAGAGTTCTCAGATGGCACCCAAGCTCTTGCAGACATGAATTTTAAGAGGAAATTATCCGGGTCATTGTGAGCTGTTTCGACGTTGAGCTCAGTAATGGCCGGCTTGACCGTTGCTCCTTGTTTGCCTGCCTCTGGGATTGATGGCTTCTGAACTAGGAACCCATCATCGTCACCGCCATAGCCTGCTTCGAGCCCATCCACAGCGGCATGCATCTCCTTCACTACATTCGTCTTAAGGTCATCTTGCTGCTGGACATAAGTCATGCGATTGTCATATTCGCCATCCTCGCCGATTATGCCCTCCAGTAGGTTTTTTCGATGATAATCGCTCAAGTACATGGGCTTTTGCTTGCCCTTTTTAGCTTCTAGCCCATCTACCTCGGGGTCTGGTTCTATGTAAAATGTGGCCTTTTCATCGTAAACCCGTGGATCTTTTGCCCGAATTGCCTCCAAGGTTGCATGAAATTGTTCGTCAAGAGCTCCGGTAGCTAGGATACCCTCATCATCCTCCTCTTCAGAATCTGTAGAGGACTCGGTGTCATCGTCATGGTCGCTCGCATTATCGTTCTTACTTGCTGGCCCTCTTAGATGTGCAGGACGCTTTCCGTACTTTTCTTCAACTATTAAGGAGTTAGTTCGGACGGGAAGTAATTCTTGGGTTGGCCACACGTACGCTTTTGTAACTCCTCCCTTTCCTTATTGTGTTCAAAACGTCTAGCGAAATCCTGGTTGACCGTAAAGCCATTGGTGTTAATTGAAGAAAAGGTTCGTTCCAAAGCCACTCCCCCTGATGCACTAGATCCACTATCTTCGTTAGATGTATCGTCCTCTAGCAACGGCTTTTTTCTCTTCTCAGGGCGCTCAACTCCCGCTGTGGGAGCAATGGGCCTCTTTCGACCGTTGTCGTGAGTATATTGAAGCGCAAGAAGATGCCCGGCCATTCCAGCGACTTTGTGCAAATTCAGAGTAGTAAGTGGTATGGACCTAGATTTATGTGTGACATTGGACGAAATTTAAGCTCATCGCAATACCCTGTCTAGTGGGAGTCCAGGTAGGTACCGTATGCGGTCACTGACTGCTACTATTTATAGAGTACCTTAAAGATTTCACAACCTTCTTACTACTATCCCGTTAGGCGAATCAACACTGCAATGCCTCGCTATGTTCACTTTAAGTACACCCTCGCCGCTCCATAGTATGTACGTACAGATGTGACCACGATCTGATGCTACGACTACTTTCGGAAATGGATAAAGAGGACCTGCAACGCACCTCAAAGGCAGTTTAATCTTGCTCAACGACAAGTCAACTCACGTATAGGGTATCCGTGTTAAGACATTCTTTCCAAGATGTCACAGCAGCCTACCATAGAACAGTTAGGAAGGCCACTTACACTCGTGTAAGAACCAATAGTATAGCATTCTTATCATTGTATTGAAGCTAATATTGCGAGAAGGCCGGTTGGACTTAAGGAGGCAGCACTCGACTCCCCTACGTTCCGAGCTGGAATTACACACTTCTCTGAGCAAGTGGAATTGATCGAGAAGTGGCTTGAAAACTATGTCAGATCGATAACCAAGCTGTCTCATGAGATTGGGACCTTAGAAGGCTTAGTGAATGGGGTGCTGAACAATTCCGTGTCCCCCTCAAATGTTTCAGAAGCTATCATTGATCATGACTACACGTTACTGGCAGCCAAAAGATATGGCGAAGGCGCCAGGGAATACTGGCTGGCGATGATATCAGGCTGGAAAAATCTGGAATCAATAGTGGCGGATCCAATCAGGCAATTCTTGAAGGATGAAATTCGGTCTTACAAGGTAAGTCTATACTTCTAATACTTGGAAGATTTTGAGCCCTTTCTCATACTTCCCGCGAACAGGACATCCGCCGACAGCTTGAGCAATCGCAGAAACAACTCGACAGCCTTCAATCTCGGTATTCAGCCCAAACCAAAGCGAAGGAACCTTCCTCTCTTCGTGAGGATGCCTTCCAGCTCCACGAAGCACGCAAAACCTATCTTAAAGCCTCCATGGACTTCAGCGTGATGGCACCACAACTACGAATGAAACTAGATAAGATGTTGGTCAAGCTCTTCTCAGAGCAGTGGCAGGACATGCGAACATCACGGAACAATACAGGTGCCTTGATTGGAAAACTTGGTAGTGATATTGAACGCGTGCGGGGGTGGAGTCGCGAAATGGAGGGTGGGGAGAAAGCTTTCACTCGAGAATTATTACACGCAAGAAAAGAAATCGAAGAAAGCGCAGAGGCGGCCGTTCGTCCTTCTCGGGAGCTTGAAGACTATGCGACATCCGGATCAAAGGGACCTTCAACGACCAGTCTGCAAGCCCCAGACAAGAGTAGACCAACTAGGTCTGAAAAACAGGGTTGGCTCAATCTCAGAACCGTTACCGGGAAGCCCTCAAGAACTGTCTGGATCCGCCGATGGTTCTTCGTCAAAAACGGTATTTTTAGCTGGCTTGTCCAAGGGTCACGATCGGGAGGGGTGGAGGAGAGTGAGCGAATAGGGGTTCTGTTGTGTAGTGTCAGGCCTGCCACTACAGAAGAACGAAGGTTCTGCTTCGACATAAAGACAACTAATCACTCAATTGTTGTACAGGCTGATACACAACCCGAACTCCAGGATTGGATCGGAGCTTTTGAAACCGCAAAGCAGAAGGCACTTCAAGATCCAACAACTACAGACTCACCTGGCCTCGAAGGTCCACGTGCCCAAGATGCTGCATTTGCTATATCGGCACCAAGTGCGCCAGAGTTTGCCGCAAGTGCTGCAGATTCTGGAATGCAACAATTTGGTGATGACAATGGGCTTGAACGAAACTTGACTCTGCCTACATTGGGAGGAGAGCCTAGTTCTTCGCTGGCGAGCAGAAGCAGCTTCGATGTTAGTGTTAATCGGCGCTCTACAGCTGGGGAAAGAGACGTCGAAAGTAGTCGAGATCCCGCTACAAGGATGAAGCAAAAGCTAGATTTGCATCGGAAATTTCCAGGTGGCCCTGCACCTCCAAGTCCTGGGCTTTCTGGAGGCGGAATAGCCAGCCTTATCGCTGCAAGTCACAATGTGATGCCGGTAGGACCTGGAGTTCCGCCACAGCCCCCAGCCTCAGACGGGGTAGCAAATCGGATCTCTACTGCGAACACAATGCGTGATCTACCGGCGAACAGCTTAGCCCCTAATACATTGGTGAACCCGCCAGCACCGACTAATCTGAGCGCAGTAGCAGTCATTGTGAATGGCGAGAAAGGTATCGGCATGGGCCGAATAGACGCCACAGGTGGGATGCCTAATGGTGTCATGGCGAATGTTTGGGGCACTTCAAGTTGGGGTTACTTGAACAGGATTGAACGGGGGCAGCTTAACTCCTCACAAGACGAGCGTTCCAAGTTATCAAACCCATCCACTCCGACAGCCGGGTCTCCCTCAGCACCATCTGTAGACTCTCACTTGCATCCAAAATCTACCAGCTTGGAAGGAGAAGTACCAGGTCTGCAGAAAGCCAACCAAGCCATCAGGGAGTACCCCAAGTACTATCCATTGCAACTCAAAACCCAGGATGCACAATTTCGACTGTTGTTCCCCAATATAAGTAGGCAAGAACCTCTGGTTTTTGTTTTCAGAGCAACGTGGAACCTTAATGAACAGCAAGAATTCCCAGGTCGGGTCTATGCCACTATGAAGAACATCTATTTCTACAGCAACCATCTCGGCTTAGTATTGACTTCGGGGGTTTGTCTAGGATCTATATCCGAAGTTACGGCAGCTCCTGGGAAAGATTGTGACTTCCTCTTCCTGCATCTTAAAGATACAGACAGAACGAATGGGTTCATCCGTATCACCGTGAAAACATTTCTGGAACCTCTGAAATTGCTCCAACGGCGTTTGAACCTCATAGTTCGGTTGTACGACTCACCCGAAACACCTAATCTGGAATCTATCATGAAAAGGCTCATCGAACTTGAGCAGGAGGACTCAAAGAGCAGCCCAAGTTTGGAAAGCTGGGAACACGTTTCCATGGGCGCACCGCATGAAGAGAGCTCCGCGGTGCAGCGAAATACCTCACAACGACATTACAAGGATCTCAAGGTAACTGTGCACATTGATCAGGGGCTTTATGGTGCATCTGGCAAGCTTGACGAAGGCAGAGATATTACCAAATTCAAATTGCCAAGACAACCGGTAGTATACGTACCTCCTGGCATGAATAAAGCAGTTGTGGATCGACTTTTCGATGTCAGCCCAAAGGCACTATTTCACGTCATGTTTGGTGACAGGAGCGCTGTTTGGCAGCTACTTTACCATGAGCGGCGTGCTCAGCGTAGGTCATCTATATTTCTCTCCTATGTTGCTCCATCATTGACCTCTCATAGGTATAAAACAGGGATCGTGGGCTCAGCTGGAGCAAAGTCATTTACGCCGGGAATTCGAGTATGACATCGAATATCTAGATGTATTCCGTGCGTTTGCACCATCCCCGTAATTCCCTTTCCAAAGCTTACAGGTGGTGTAGGCCGAGTTTACAAGGCTTCGGTTGTCGACTATCAGCTGATTGACGTCCTCAATGATCATCTGTGTTACGTCGTCACAGATAGAAAGACTCCATGGCATCTCCCGTACCGACAAAATTTTACCTTGCTCAGCAAGATAGTCATTACCCACGTCGCGAAATCGAGATGCAGATTGGCTATTTACAATCAAGTAGACTGGTTTAAACCACCAGGATTTGGAAAAGGTTTGTGCTTCCAATCCCTAAGAATCCTTTGCAAGTTCTGGAACATGCTAACTTATCTAAGCCGTCGTCGAGAGTCGGGCGCTAAGTGATCTAGAACTAGATTCACTAGATCTCGCAGATGTTATCAGCGACCAAGTAAGGAAGCTTGGCGCTCAGACTCGTACTAAGAAATCCTTCCAGATTTTTGGTCATGTTGGACAACAGGTTCAGGCTTCCGAGTTTGCTGGCAGCGAATCGCCTTTGGTATCGCGAGTTCGGCGCTCACTGAAACACCGTACCATAACGGGGCTATTCTTGGAATCTTTTGGTTCATTGCTCGAAAGCATCGCGATATCCTTGGTGCGGTGGTTTACTGGCTTGGTCCAATGTGTTTGGAAAACTTTAAATGCGCATACCATACTATTTGGTATCCTCACCATCAGTGTTTTGACTAACATCATGCTTTCTTCGAAGGATACATCGACTTGGTGGAGCGAGCGGAAAGCGGGAAACTTTATGACGCGGTTGGGTGTTGGGCCTAATTTCGCCATGAGCAAAGCCGTATATATGCAAGACCTTGACAATGCTCTAATTGGGGATAATCCTGCCTTTAGCAAACCGAGGAGTAAATGGTATGTCATTGTCTCGGCAGGTCAGGACAACAGCCAGATTTGCTAACCGCTTTCCGGAAGTCACGAAACGTTTCAGGTTGTTGTGCACAATACCGGCATGGACTCTCCGTACCAATCCGCTGCGTCTTCGCTCTTCACATCAGGCACCAAAGCAGCCGCCCGTCGTTTGCGGAGAACCCGACAACACCTAGGATCTTATAGACATGATCTTCTTGTGGCAATGCGAGTTGTCAATAAGATAGAGGGCGAGATGATGCATGCTGAGTGGGAAAATTGGCTTCTTGATGAAGTCACGAAATGCAAAGCGTTGGAGACCATGGTAGGCGAAAATCGGACCAATTCTTTGGCGAGCCGAAATGGACAGGGTGGCATGCAGGCCACACTGGCAGTTGAGGATGATCACGATCGCTTCCGAGAAATCCGGCTATGGCTTGAAGAATATTGCGGCAGCTGCAGCAGAGAGCAGGAGAAAGTCCTTGGCGGGTCGATTAGAGTCAACAGGACCACCTGATAGACGCCCGTGAAGTCACATAATACAAGGGTCGATCGACACTTTTGTGATGACGGCAAGGCTTCAACACTTATCAAACTGGTTGGTGCTCCACACTCTTACGCCGAAGAGTTCCACGAGGATTTTCAAGCTTAGTTACAAGAGTTGGAAGATACGGTTTCACATCAAGCGAAGCTGAACCAGAGCATTCTAGCATCTGACTAAAGTTTGCGAGGTGGCCAGGACGGCCGGCGCCAAGAGGTTGGATACTGTAATCCGGTGAAATCTGAGGTCGGCTTGTCAGCAATTGAGTCGAAAGGGAATCTATGAGGATCATCTTTGACTGATTGCCGGTGATTGGTGGTGTAAGCTGGTTCGTGGTGACCGCTTCAGCCAGCTTGGGATGTCTCGAGACGGAGACTATGTATGATGCTACTGCAGGTACCAATGCGCGGCTCTAGGTCGTGTCTGCTGCCTCAGTACGGAAAGCGCTCCGCTGTACGGAATACTTAGCGAAGAGATCGCTCATCCCTGCGACGATTAAGAGACCAAGACCCTGGCGCTAAGATACGAGATTAGGGTATTGTGACTGCCAGCGTGCCAGCGTGCCAGGCTCTTACTCTTGATCTTACAATCGTAGCATGTTTTGTTATTGTTACCAGACGGTAACTCATATATCTCATTAACCAATATCTGTTGACTACTGCAGTGGGTTGCTGCACTTTGCAGTAGCCCTGGTATCTATCTACTCAATCGCTGACGAGACTCCTTCAATCTTACTAAGCGAGCAATATCTTGCAACTGAACCATTTCGAGTTTCGAATTTCAAACCATTTCTGCGACGACCATCAATACCTGGACCTTTGGGATGATGGCTTCCTTAGCACCCACACACTACTATCTCCTAGTCAACGCATGAATTCCTTCCCCTCTTTCGTCTGCGCGAGATTCTAGACCCCAGATCAGTCTTTCATGCAGCCTCAGCGAAAATCTTGTAGCCCCAAATGTACTGGAGGGCAGTCACGCATCTCAAGACAATGGATCTCCCCCGCCAGGCTGTAAAGTCGCGGTCAGGCGTTTAGGGTTCCACCATCTGTTCGGAATGTTACACCAAGACCCTTCCCTCGGTCTCATCGATACCACCATGCCGACCATGTGCTTGTATCAGGACAAAGCAAGGGCTAGTGCCAGCTTTGGCTTTGGCTATAACTGCTGATATAACCTCGCTTCCTTCATGCGTTTGTCTTCTGCGTTGTGGTTTCGCTACTCTACATTCTTTTTCTACCTGTTCTCAAGAGCTGGCTCTTTTAATTGCGCCGGACGCATAGTAATAATAATCCTCACTCTTTTCAATTCGTTTGTCCCATCTCGATTTCGTATTAGCTTCGGCCTGGAGCCTCATTCATCCAACGCATTCCTCAGCGTTTCGTCTGTAAGTGGAATGCTCGCGTGCTCCCCTTACATCGAACATCTTGTACCGAAACTAACCACTCATGCATACAGACCTAGACCTTATATCCCGATGGATGCCCACACAGCACGATGGTCAGTGCTAGGTTTCTTCTGCTGCTAGCCTCGGCTGGTCTGACTGACATGCACTATAAGTCTGCAATTATCCACCAGCATTCGTATGCCTTTCAACCCATACCGACAATATAGGGTTCCGGATCATCTCAACCGCTCCAGATTCCCCGCCAGCATGATCCAGCAACAGCCCAAGAAAGTACCTGCTACCACAATGTCCAACGATTCTTGGATGGCTGTAACGCCGACAAAGTCAACCCTTCAGACAAGCGGCTTGCCGCTTACAAATACACAAACTGCTTATATACAGCACCAAAGCATGATATCATTGGGTCGAGAGTGTACACCTAGGTCGACGGAACTACAGGTGTCTTATACTCCCACTTGCCTGACTCCCGAAAATGTCAACCCGAATGATCTATGGGACGAGGGTAAACCAATAAGGCTAAGATGTCCTATTATCATCATTGGCTTACATCTTCTTAGCACTCCAATTCGCTAATTCTAATATGGATTTCTCAGGCTTCGGGGACCTCGGGCTGGATCTCGGGACTACTGGTGCTGATTTCATCCAAAACTCAATGGACCCTAAAAACTTTGACTCCGTTGCCTCTGCCTTCCCATCAGCGTTGAACCATTTCGAGCCTCTAGCTTTTGAGCCACGATCTCCAGATAGGCAATCTTCGTCATCACTCTCCGAATGCAGCGGAGGCTTTCTTTCAGATATCCCGGACTTTTCTGACTTTTCGCCAGAATCAGAGCTAGCTTGCTTCAACCCAGAGTTTCCGGCTAACCTTTCGACCGACCTTGATTCTTTTATGCCTTTCGGTGACACTACACCTAGAATTCCATGCAATGGCTTTGCAAAACGCGCGGGGCGCTCTATTGCAGAGTCGTCGCCACGTAATCGCTATAGGACCTCACCATACCCAGTAACGGGGCGAGGCAGGAGCTTTTCCACTGGGTCAGTCGCTTTGCCGAGAACGCAAAGCAGCTCCTCCTACATTCACAAAGCACATCAATCGCTTAATTTTGCTGCACAAATTGCGTCTCCCGTAACTGAGTCGGTCAGCACGCAACCTTTCCACGAGGTCGAATTTGAGATGTTCTGTCAGTCCCAGACTGCGCCGTTGCTTAATCCTCAACTTGATGATAGCTCCATGTTTCTCCCATTTTCCTTTGACAAATCTATCCATGAGACCAGAAGCCCTTCCCCCTCTGAGTCACTAGAAACAGTCAATGTCCTCCAGAGCAGCAATACAGCCATAAACCATTGCGAGCATCATTTTGCGGGCTCCTCCGAGCCACCCGACCTGTTCGGTCCTCTCGAGCAGGATCAGCTTTCACCACCCCATGAAGATATGCAATGCGAGGATCACGATAGCCCTCGTGCACAAGAGTTGCGTTTTGAAGGTGACCTGTATACCCCGAGGTACGTTCGGGGTCACGGTAATAAGCGAGAGGGCTGGTGTGGTATATGCAAGCCCGGTCGTTGGCTAGTATTGAAAAATTCGGCGTTCTGGTACGACAAAAGCTTTACGCACGGAATCAGTGCCGCGACAGGTACAGCTTTCGAAGGCCCCATAGAGACAAGACGCATGACTGGGAATCCTGATGTCTGGGAAGGGCTGTGCAGTAGCTGCGGGGACTGGATTGCCTTGATCAGTAGCAAGAAGAAGGGGACGACGTGGTTCAGGCATGCTTATAAGGTATGTCGTCTTCACTTCGATGCTTAGTGGCTCGCGCTTACCAAATCGATAGTGCCACACACATCAGAGGGTTAAAGATACACCCAAGAGAAGACGAGAGGTTACACACGCAAAGGCCAAGAAGGTCTCAAAAGCCGTAGGAATCAAGTCTGAACCGCGCGACGACTCACCATATCTGCTTGATTCACCTCTCATGTCTTTAGATGAGATGGACTTGCAAAACGCGGATGTCTCCAACCTCCCAGCCATCTCGTCAGCAACCACATAAGAGCTTATATTACTTCCGGTCGACGCAGATCCTATCATATTATTCTAGTCCTCAAGAGATTGTGGGGGCCATATAAGCGTGTTCTATCTTAGGTATATTTAGTGACCTCGTAGAATTATATGAATGATAACGGTGATTGGACATGAAGAGCCAAATGAGTTTGAGACGCTGTCAACAAGCCATGCAACCGTGATTGGCCTAACATGGAATAGCTATGCTCACGTGGGTCTCCGGCTGTAGGCCAACAGACCGAAAACCCTTTCAAAGAAAGATATTGCTTCGTTTACTAAAAGAAAGGATATCCCCATGCTACAGAGATATTATTGTATGTACCTTATTATCCCAAACACCTATCGAACCATCACCATAAAGGCTAGGTGGCGACCATCCACTCATGAAATGGATGTCATTGTTGTCTGTTGACATTTCTCGATAACGATTGGAAGCTTCGAGAAACACACCCCCAGTCACACATCCCCCACTAAGGCTAGGGAAATAATTTTTCAGACATTGCAAGGCTGAAAAGGCGTTTGGAAGCTGGCCAGGAGAACTACTACCTTGGGAAAATCATATATCAAAATAGCAAAGAGGAAATAAGGTGTGTGCGACAAAAGTATTGTTTCAATGCAGGGATAGCCTAACTTACCAAGTTCTTGCTGGATAAGTACTACTGTACCCGGCGCCGCCATCATCTTCTCTATGGTTCTCCCAGGCTTCCTCAAATCCTCGCCCAAGAAGAAATCCACCCTCAACTCGAAGGAAAACAACACGTCTACTACCTCATTACCGCCTTCTTCTCCCAAGAAGAGGACCGGCTCAAATTCACCAACGAAATCCCTCCGAGAGTCACGTTCAGGCAGTAAAAGTTCCAGAACTCGCAATTCCTCTTACCAGATCTATTCTGCTGACACACACCCTCTGAATTTACCTCCCGACGAGCGGGAGCGAAGACTCTCGGCTATGTCACCTCCAAGTGATCCTGCTACACCAATGGACATTGATTCGGAAGAACCAGCAGTCAGTGTTCGGTCAAGCCCGCCTCCAGCACCACAAGTGCCTCCCCAAGAAACAAACGGTGATAATCAGGATATCAATATAAACGGTGATGGCAGTCCTGTTCCACCTCCACATGGAATAAACACAACATCATCTCCGCCCCACAAACCAGCGATTGATCCAGAGGCTTGCAAGGCGCTGGGGAACAAATACTTCAAAGCTCAAGATTATAAGAAGGCTATCAAGGAGTATACAAAAGGTCGGTTCCAATCGTGATGAGGCCTGCATAACCTTATTGTATCATTGTTGGATGCGAACCCCGCTAACTTCGCGGCGACATCAAGCCCTTAGCGTTGAGCCAAACTCGGTCACTTATTTGTCTAATCGAGCCGCGGCACTGATGTCCGCAAATCGCTATGACGACGCACTCGCAGATACCAAACAGGCCGATGAATTAGAACCGCTGAACCCCAAAGTCCTCCACCGGCTAGCACGTATATACACCGCCCTCGGGCGACCGCAAGACGCACTTGATGTTTTCGACCATATAGCGTCCGTCAAGGCGGTTACGGCTCAAGAAAAAGCGGCAGCAATGTCAATGCGAAAACATGTGAAGCAAGCAGAAGACTCGCTGCGAGAGGGTACTGCGGGGTCAATGGCTATACATGCAATAGACCAAGCGGAGCGTGGGCTGGGAGCAGGTGCAGACAGGCCAAGGAAGTGGCAGCTCATGCGTGGGGAAGCATATTTGAAAATGGGCAACGTGAATGCATTGGGTGACGCTCAAGGCGTAGCGATGGCATTATTGCGCAAAAACAAACAAGATCCCGAGGCTTTGGTGCTAAGAGGTAGAGCACTGTACGGGCAAGGCGATAACGAACAGGCGTTGCAACATTTTAGGGAAGCCCTGAGCTGCGATCCCGACTTTAAAGACGGAATAAAGTACCTGCGGATAGTTCAGAAACTCGATAGATTGAAAGAGCAAGGAAACACAGCATTCAAGGCTTTCAAATATCGGGATGCCGTGGAAATCTACGGAAAGGCTCTTGAGGTGGATCCCCAGAACAAGGGCACCAACTCAAAGATCTTACAAAACCGAGCGATGGCCTACATAAAAGTATTACCTCGGCGTTCATCAAAGTGTAAAACCCCCCAAACTAACTGTTCCGTCAGATCAAAGACTACAAATCCGCGCTCGCCGACTGTACCCGTGCTCTCACTCTTGACCCCACCTACCTTAAAGCCCGCAAAACTAGAGCCCGCGCTCTTGGCGAATCTGGCTCTTGGGAAGACGCCCTCCGTGAATACCGCGCAATAGCCGAATCTCACCCCAATGAAGCCGGTATCCAAAAGGAAATCCGCAACGCTGAGCTGGAGCTTAAAAAAAGCAAGCGCAAGGACTTCTACAAGATACTCGGCGTTGAGAAGGACGCGACGGAGAACGAAATCAAGAAGGCATATCGGAAGTTGGCGATTGTGCATCATCCGGACAAGAACCCAGACAGCGAGGATGCGGCAGAACGGTTCAAAGAAATCGGAGAAGCCTATGAAACTCTAAGCGACCCGGAGAAAAGGGCGAGGTATGACAGCGGTGAGGATCTCGTTGATCCGAGCGAGATGTTCAGTCAGGGTGGTGGCATGGGCGGGTTTCCAATGGGTGGAGGAAGCATGAACATCAGCCCTGAGATGCTGTTCAACATGATGGGCAGCGGGGGCGGAGGCGGTGGAGGGTTCTCATTCGGCACCGGGGGTGGGGGGAGTCCGTTTGGGGCCAGCTCGGGGGGCAGGGGGCGGGGCAGGAGCGGGGGTGGGGGTTTTCCTGGGGGATTCGGGTTTTGAGAACGATGCTGAGAGTTCTAGGGATGAGCGGAATTTCAGGGGTGGTTTTGCATCTGGTTGGCACAGTTGTAGAAGGTCGAGTGGACAGTATCGGCAAGGTCGATTTCGCAGATTAGTGGGTTTGAGGCAGAAGTTTGGGCGCAGCGAGCATTAGGTATGGAGTCTCATGTGGTTCATCTAGATGTTCTAGATGTGGGGATCATGGAGGTCATACGTAGGTGGTAACATCGGTCAGAGGAGTTTCAATCACTCAATGCATGCTTCAATTGCTTGTGTTTCCAAGACTGGTTCAGAACACCATATATGCTTGGATGAACCATACCAAAACCACGACCCCGATCTATCTACAACAACTCTCGTTCATGATGCCATACATATTCTTGGCGTAGATAGCCTCTATCCCATACAATGGCCTTTCGAGCATGGCCGCCAGGTGTCTTTCAACAATGAAAATCAAAGTCCCGGATTGCAGAGATATGACTCAACGGGGGAAAATTGAAGCTAGGAGATGGTATCTTGGCACGATATGTCCTATATACATAGTAGAATAGCATTTGAGCGCTGAAGAGAAGTGTAAATGGGAAGGGTTTGGTTGTTTGCGGGGGGGCCTGTGGGTAATCTAGACGCGGAAGCGGCCCGAGCAAGCGCTTTACATAGCTCCACCAATATGGAGCTATGGGTGGTTTGTGCTCATCCTCTTCCATCCTCTATGGCTTCTGCTTCTCCGCTACCTTAGCACTCGACTATGGCTTCATCAGCGCAGGACACACAGCTGACGCCTACACAAGAACCCAAGTGCCATTTCACAGTCTTCATCCGCCTTCCCTTCCCGAGAGGGGATTTCGTCGACCCCCCCCCAGTCGCATGGGACTCTTCCAAAGATCGAGCGCTATGGGACATATTGTATAGAGCAGAAAAGGGCCGAGAGGTAGACTGGCATGGACTAGCTTCCCACTTTGACGTCACCCTACCTTTTCTACTACAGCAAGCAGCATGGCTTTACGAAAGGCAGCTTTCCCAGGTCAGAGCTCAACTTCGCAAAGTCGGTAAACACTCCGTTGGCAGTTCTCCGACGCCAGGCTCAGCGTCAAGTAGCACCGTTGCAGGTGGTCAGCCCATGTTAAGGGCCCCGAGCGGTGGATCTCGGGTACCGTCGTCTCTCTCGAATCGACCCAAAGAACGCCCGGCCTCGCATGGTGAGGGAAGCGTAATCGAGATGGCCCCTCCTACAAGAGCACAACCAATGTCTCGAAATTCTTCGACCAGTACCGTCTTTCAAGTGCGCAAACCTTCTCCGTCCGCGGTTTCACAATCTCCACAGGAGATACAGTCAAGCTTTACCTATACTAGCAGAACCCGTGAAGGATCTCGTCGATCAATCGAGGCATCTCCAAAGCAGCAGCTGGCCTCTTTAGCCAAGCCAACCATGCCCTCTGTCACAGCTGACGACTCATCTACCTCTTCTTCCTCCGACTCTGACAACCCGGCTCCCGTATCTCAGAGCCGTACCTTCATGCGCCGTCCACGCTACTCTGCCTCTAAAGCACCACTGCATCCTCTATCTGACGCTGACGAAGAGGACGAAGATTCCCCTCCCTTTCTCCCCTTCTCTGACCCTAAAGCCGTCGAACCTTTGCCGGCATCAGATCCTGGCGCGACGCTCCGGATTCCCCCCAAGATATCTCCATCGCATCAACCTGCCACAAATCCGACTACAAAAGCAGAGCGACCAATACATCAGAACATACACTCCTCTTCGTCATCAGCTCAATCCCAACCCTCATCGTTCGCTCAGTCCCAACCACAGTCTCAGCAAGGTCGACCCGCTCGAACGCAGACTCCACTATCCACGCTTTCCCCACGTCAGAGACGTATAGCGAGAGAGGGTAGCGAGGGAACGCCAAGTATGGGTAGCAGCTTCAGCGACCTTGACGATGCGAGCGTGACACAGAGTGCGCTGGAAGAGGCATTGGCAAACGAGATGACACATGGGGGCGTTGCCAGCAGAATGAGCACTATCAGCCAAGCGCTACGGTCACGATATCTGTAAAAGTCTATCCAAGGCTACATTGCAAATACCTGGCAATCTTGTAATTGCCTCGCAATAATCAGAGATCTTATATCGATATCTCTGAAAGGATGGTCAGTGCCCTCGGTTTATAGAAAGTCTTAGTTGCCAACTTGGATTCGATTTCGCAGCATCTGCGACTTGAAGATATGGAGCAATGACGTTAGAAAGCGAGTCAACTTGCGGCCAACAATGCAATCTATTTTGGTGACCGTCCTGATCTGGGAGTCCTACTCTTCCTGGACAAGTCAGGCATGCCAAGTCCATTCCCTAGCATAGGTCCACCGTGCTTCCTGCAGCTGGGTTCTTCTCACTTGCATATTGCGAACCAACACAGGCACAGTAGCAACGCTTCGTTGATTCAACAATTACTCGAAGAACAAAGTACGACATCGGTCGCAAGCAAGAAAACTGTTCGACAATCAAAGACGAAGGTATGAATTGAGTCGAAAAATTGCTGCTTTGACAATCTGCGTACGGACGTAACTCGCCAGATCTCGATGACGGGGCACTAGCCTGACGGTTACGCAGACGAGACTGACGATGTACGATTGATGTGGCTGCGGCAGAGTATTCCGTAATCCGTCAAAGAATGCAAAACAAGCAAGCATTGGAGCATTGGAAAGAACATGAAACTTGGTCGTAATGGGGTCCGTTCAATCGGATCGCTCACTTGATACGTTGATACCTCCGTACAAGGCTTTTAAGTCCAAGCATCTCTTGGCACACCAAATGAGAGCCCTGCGCTTGTCGCAAATCTCCCACCCGCCCTTCTGCAGTCCGCCATTATCATCCGATGCACGCCACGCCAAGTAGGAAGGTAGGGATGATGCGTCCCACGTTCCTCTTGACTAAAAGCCCCAGACGGTCCAGCCGTATCTTTTAGTTATACGGTCCAACTTGTGCTGTGACGGATATCCTACTACTATACTACTCTACCACTACTCCCTACTGTCCGTGCCATCTCTTCTTCTCCTCAGCAAATGTCTCATTGAAAAAAAGAAAGTCGCCTATCACAGGCAAAGCCGTCGTGTTGCACTTTAAAACCGAAAGATACCCGAAACCTTCATTCATGAACAGCCTACGCCCGCAATGGTCTTTTCCCCCTATGCTCTGGCCATCTTCTTCTCACTCACCTCCGCCGCTCTTACGGGCTCTGGGAAATCTACACGGAACTGGAACTGTTGCAAACCATCGTGCGCATGGGAAGGCAAGGCCAATGTCACCTCACCGGTTGCGGTCTGCAACAAAGACAACGCTCCACTGAATGATCTCTCCGCCACGTCGGCTTGTGACAATGGCACGGCCTACGGGTGTGCTGACCAGGCACCTTGGCAAGTCGATAACGCAACCGCATATGGGTACTCTGGGGTGGTAATCACGGGGAAAACCGAGTCGGATTGGTGCTGTACTTGCTTTGAACTGACATTCACTTCTGGCCCGGCACAAGGACGAAAGATGACGATCCAGGCAGTGGACACACTTCCGGATACGGGCGTCAATCAATTCTCTCTCTTGGTACATACAGCTTCTGGCTCGATTGATGTGACGCGTTCTAGTGCTGACCGTGAATAGATCCCCGGGGGCGGTAATGGCGCCACCGACACCTGCACGAGACAATATGGAATGCCTTCATCGGGCTGGGGCCAGAAATACGGAGGTATATCCTCAATGTCTGCTTGCGACAGTTACCCGCCTGCGCTCAAGGCGGGATGCCAATGGCGCTTTAATTGGTTCGGAGGGCCCGACAACCCAGGGTGAGCACATCATCTATCTCTGTTGGGGGACTCATTACTGATATGGTTGGCATAGGGTCGACTTTGTTGAAGTAACATGCCCGGCTGCCCTTACGAACAAAACCGGCTGTGTCCGGCAAAACCAGCCCGCATCACCCGCACCCATCCTGCCGGCAGTTGGCCCCGTCACCAGCCCGCCTCCGTCTTCATCATCATCGTCTGGCCTCAACATGAACTCCAAAATCGTGATTGGCATCATGATCCCCATGGCTGCCATCATCAGCGTCCTACTGACGTTGTGGATGCTCCAGCGACGGCGCAACCACCGCCAGGCGCAAGCCCACCGTGTTCCGGCATCCGCGGAGGGTCGCACATGGTCGATAATCGACAAGGAAAAAGCGGAGCACGCATGGACGACGGAAATGGAAAGGTCGGAGAAGAAGATGGCGTATGGCGGGTCTGAAACGCAGTTCTACGAAATGGACGGAGGCACGCCGTCACTGCATGCAGGGGATAAAAGCAGCTTAAAGGTGGTTGTGCCCAAGGGGTCACGGACCATGGAGCTGGAAGGATCCCCGTCGACGGGGGAGCTGGAAGGCGACGCCATACGGCATTCGATTGTCGAGATCCTGTTGCCCGATCAGAAGGTTGAAGAAGGTGGCTTTTTCTGAGACGGGGGAAGGATGATGAAACCCGAGGTGCCAAGGTGCCAAGGTCGTGGGATGGCGGGGCTCAACGTCTGATTGGTGCGGATGCGAGACATGCATGCAGGGATCTCGGATCCGGTAACCCCGAACTTCCAGAAAGAAAAAGGGGGGGCCTCTTGGGGGAGGGCAACGACTTCTTCATCTCAGATCTGAGACACTGGATCTGCACGTAACGATAACCATGAGGTTTGGCTTCGGGGGGGTCTGAAACACGGAGTCTTTAGATTAGATTGTACCCCGCTATCGATAACCCTAGAATAATTAATGAATCAAGTTTCTCGATAAGACTACCCTGGCACCCTGGGAAGGGAGTGTTTTACCAGGGTGTACGAAGTACTACCACTCAAGGTACTAGGTAGGGAGCGAATAAAACCGTTTCTTCTACAATAAACGTGTTTAAAACTCACTAGCGGTTTCTTCATGTAATGTTTATTGGTTTTATATTATATAAGCAAGCTAAACCCAGCTGGTTTAGCTCAGGGGGTTTGACCTCGCTGCCGTCACCATTGATCTATACTCGTATGGAGTAGATCTATCTTCCTATCACCAGTCATGCCTCCTCAACGCGATGGCAAACCTCGCGATCAGGCTGTTATTGATGCCTTTCAGAGCATAATCCTACCAAACCGAATCGTCTCTGCAGTGAAGTGCTTATACTGTCACCATCAATTGGCGTCCGAGACTACTCGTCAGCAGACTCTACACAGGGCATTGAAATCGATGAGGAGAAGCTTTTGAATATGGAAGATAGACTGCTGGAGGAGGAAGTTGCTATGGCTAGGCTAAATCCTTCAAACGATGAGGTGCTGAAGGAGTTTCTGAATAGCATCGTCGACGGTGAGGTGGTAATGGAGCATTCAAATAATTGATGCTATTTATATATACCCCTGTGTTTAAAACATGCTTCAATAAACATGTTTAAAACACGTTTTTGACTAACCTAATTTGGTTAGGCAATAAACATGTTTAATACATTTCGCACCCTAGTACTAGGTACTGTACCCATAGGCCATGATAGAAGCATCGATCCAGATTGGATAGACGAATCAAACTGAAGCTTCCGAGGTTCAGATACCTCGACTCTTCCATGATAAGGTAATCAACAGCTGGCGTCCGGAGAAAGCCTCGACATCCCTGCCACTTTCTTTCTGTTCTCAACCATGTCTGCACCCATCCTCCGTACCTCTCATCGAATCCTCCTTTCCCGTAACACGTATGCACCCCATCCCTCCCAACCCATCTCCCCATCTCCCCTCAACCATTTCATACCTACCCTAAACTCCTCCCCGTCCCGCAAAGCCACGTCATGTTCTTGTTTGTCTCACAAGCCCACTGAGGCTGAGGCTGAGAGACTGGCGGCTGAGGATGAGGCTGGAACGGAGACGTCAAGAAGGCAGGCTCCAGTGGGTGTGTGGTGCTTTGGGCTGAGAGACAATTTGGTATTCCGTACTTTGGGGAGTTTTGTTTTGTTGGCAAGCTTGGGGAGCGAACGGTGGCTGAGAGGATCGGAACTTGTTTGGGGAATCGGGGTTGTTCGACGTTTTTTGCTACTTTACTGATCTCGGAGACTAGCTTTACGACTTCGTCAACTAGAAAGGAAAGATCCGAGGGCTGAGGGAGTGAGGGAACAAACCTACCTACCTACCTACCTACCTACCTGCATCGCTGGTCAACGCAGGCCGAGACCTGTTCCACCATACTATACGAGGTGATAGGTGGTACTATCGATGAAGACGTTAATCGTGGCCACCACTATGCGACGCGGGGCCCCCTATCGCATAGTGGTGGCCACGATTACTGTTTGAGATCTTGCTTCATCAGTCTCGTGTTTGACGTTTCAATCTTCGATAATCTTCTTCCCATACCACATCTCCTCTCTCGTCAGGCCCCTTCTCATCACATCATCATCCACTCACCCCCTCATATCTTTAATCTAAAATACCCGTTTCTTCAAGCCCCGTCCCCGTCTGTCTCACGGCTTACAGAGGCTGAGTGATCTGAGCTATACATGTTTTAGATCCGATCTGACGACGCATCGAGGCTGAGAGACAAAAACCACTATTTTTGACTTTGCGTTAGATTCTGCACGAAACATGAACGTGAAGGCACTGCTAGGTACAGATGCTATGGGGGATTTCGAAGGATGAGATTCTTAATGTCAACTCGTGCAGAATTTTCTGGCGGGATATTGGATTCGTAAGCTGACGGTCTAATCAGAAGACTCGGGGCTTTCATCCAGTGTTGGGCTTCATTGCTCACGGATTTGCCTGCGCGGTTGATGCACAGCTGAGACCTGTTCCACCGCATCGTACGAGATGATCGGTGACACTTTTGGCGAGGACGTTACTGTTTGAGATCATGCTTTGCTGGTTGTGTATTCTTACATGTGCGGCATTCTCGAATCTTTGCTTTATGCAGTATCTCTCCCAGTTTCTGAAGCCCCTAGGTATCCCCCTCCCTCTACCTTGTCGGTTTGAGCAATGCTTTTCAAGAGCTTCGTTTACACCAACTTATAACTTGCACAGATGCAGCACTCTGAAAACTTCGTCATCGTCTCCCTCCTTCTGCTCTCGTCCCATCCCCTTTCCAATCTCTAGCAACCTAGCACATCGCTCTCGTAACAGCTAAAGCACAAGCAAAGACCAATACAGACCTTCGTACTGGTGTACCTTGACGAATCAACCTCGACATCCCTCCCACCCATCCACCACCCTAACCTCTACCCCCACCTTACGCATCTTCATCTCTCAACCTCCCCCCTCCGTCCCATCCCACCTCCTGCCAATTCCCCCATCAACCCTCACTACGAAAAATCCCACCAGCCTCCCACCACCACTCCAGCCCCACGCAGCTTCCTCGCCCCCCACCGCCACGTCCCCACCCGCGTTCTCGGCCTCCTCTCAGGAATCCCTCTCACCCTTTCTCAAATCAGCAGCACCTCCGATACAAGAGGAAACCCCCCCTTCCTCCAAGCCCAAAACGCACAACATCCGGCCATTAGCCCTTCTTCGCCTTTTTTTATTTTTTTCTCCCATTTTGCCCCCCCTCTCGTGCCGAGTCCCTTTTCCATCCCCCCCTTTT
>JAABUS010002545.1_pt1 | contig 34005 bp, 39 predicted proteins | sample 5560161 | NCBI WGS metagenome assembly JAABUS01 (sample SAMN10711885, study PRJNA513376) | rock metagenome | isolation source: Antarctica rocks | place: Antarctica: Victoria Land, Trio Nunatak nord | collected 2016-01-04 | reverse complement strand
TTTTTTGCATAATGATCATTGAATTCTCATATTGACTTCGCTTTGATCAAAGTCAGAAACTTGATTTGCAACTGATCACAAACAATTTGCGCAATCACTTCATCAATGAACGAATAGTCAACAGCTTCGATGTCAATCAATGACTTCAATGAGTAACTAATTTCATTGCTAGAAAGTACACATTCAGTAGTCAAAGATTCAGAAGCAAAAGAATCATCTGACATGCTTGTTGTTGAAGAAATTAACATCTTTTTCATCATGTTTTTGATGAAAGTCTCTAGTTTTTTGCCTCGTTATTCTTGAAAGACATTTTCTCATTCTTTTTATTCTTCGAAATGATGATTTCATGTAGACGAAGAATGAATGCACAAGATGCAAAAGTGTTGATCTTGTTCAGCTGAGAGCAATTCTTGAACAAATGATCGAAGATTTTGCAGATGTAGTAGATAATTAATGATTTCACTGACTCAGAAGTAAAAGAGATGATAAACTTAACATAATTGATTACTGAAGTTGTCACTGACAATGAAGTAGCAGCATGTTTGTCAGATACAACAGTAACTTTGACGATGACAGTGCAACGTTCGCTGCGTAGCTGATAGTTGACTCGCTGCTTATTATTTACATCTTGAAGAAAGATTCTTAAGCGAGTGAGCGAAGCAAAGTTCTTTGAACAGACTGATAAAGTGTTCTGCAAGCAATTATTGATTTTATTCTGAAGATCGTTTATCAGAGTGCAATCATCATAATTGAAATAACTGAATAGCTTCATAAAATTAAAGTAGAAGACATTGAAAGATTTGTCTGCTTGTCTCAGAACGTTGTACTTGCAACGACACTTTCGATTTTTATTCAGTTCATTGTATATTTCTTCAAGATGCTCAAGTAGCTTGTAGATTGAAATGTAAATATGTGAAGCATTATGATGATGTCAAGCGAAGATATGCTCAGCAGCGTCATCTTCTAGTCTAAATATCACATAAACAATGCAGATAGTCTCATTGACGAAGTGATCAACATTTGTCTGAAGTAGACTGATCATTAAGTTGAGTTTTCATATTTACATTCTGACTCGACTCAATTACTTGAGTTGAATCTTTTGATTTGACTCAATTACTTAAGTTGAATCTTCTGACTCAACTTGATATTGACTTCGAATCAGAATTCGATTTGAGTTCTCGACTTGACTCATCAAGCAATCGAATATGACATCAAAAGAGCTAAATATAGAAATTTTTCCGGTTTTTCGCCTTTGCATTATCTTTTTGCATTATCTTTTTGGTAGAAAGTCATAAAGAGAAACATGAAGAGAAACATGAAGAGAAACATGAAGAGAAACATGAAGAGAAACATGAAGATCATTTGATAGAGAGCTTTGATAGAGAACTATGATAGAAAGCTATGATAAAGAGTCATGACGAAAAACTATGAAGACTGTTTGGTAGAAAGTCATGAAGAAAAGTCATGAAGAGAAGCTATGATAGAAAAACATGATAGAGAGCTATGAAGAGAAGCTATGATAGAGAAACATGAAGACTATTTGATAGAAAGTCATGATAGAAAGTCATAATAGAGAATCATAATAGAATATCTATCTATTTATCTTCATGTCTTGACGAGTCGAATCGAAAATTTCGAGTCAATACTCAATTTCAACTCTTTAACTCGACTCAATTACTTAAATCGAACATCTCAACTCAACTCAAATACTTAAGTTAAGCATTCTGACTCAAATCAAGTCTTGATGAGTCGAGAACTCAACTCAATCTCGATGACTCAACTTGATGCAATCAATCTAGTCTGAAGCTTGTTGTTTATCTTGATTCTTCAGCTATCTCATGTTAATTCATCTTCATCAATGAATACAGATGAATTCAAAAACTTGAAAGACTTATGATGATCATTATTGAATAAAGTGAATGATTCACGTCAAGTATGATTCTCAATAGATTGACAAGATAGAGATTTCATAGAAACTTGAGATTCAATAAATTGATGAGATTGAAACTGATTCACTGAATGTGATACTTCTTTGAGTTTATTCTTGAGATTCAACATCTTTTTTCAATAGTGTTTATTTATCTCTTTTAGAGTGTTTATGATCATTTGTTTGATCTTTAGTTGATTCAATCTCTTGTCATGTTTAACTTGAACAACAATTCACTGCTTGTTGAGTTTCAAAGTCATGTCTTGTTGAGATTTAAGCTTGTTCAACATCTTGATGATCTTGTTTGACTGATCATGAACTTATTGACGAAGCTGTTCTTCTGTCTTGATGTTTCATGAAATATCAGCGTTCTTGACGTTGACTGAAGCATTGAAAGAAATAAGAGAAACTCATTTATTAGCAGTGCTTCTAAGCAGACGAGCTGTTCATGACTCAACTGATTCAAAGTCACACGTCATTGTAAGAAAGATAAGATAAATTTGTTTGAGTGATTGATTTGATAAATTTGAGTAAATTTGTCTGTGTGTTTTTTAATGAAAGTAATTCAAAGAATTTCTTGCGAATTTTCTGAATAAACGAAGTAGATTATTTCGTATTGTTTACATGTTGATAGCAGAGTAGTTAATTAGCATTTATCTACTGTTAAAGATCAGCATAGAGCGAGTCATATGAATGTCATTTAACTAATAAATAAATGTTAAGAAAGAAAAGTATCTACAGAATAAAATTTGCAGCTTATATGTGTGTTTCTGACTTCTGTGCTAAACTCAAAAGAATTAATGTCTTACACAGATGATGCAGAAACTTAATGATATCATCTTTAGCTTGAATGCTCACTAAACTCAATTAAAGATAATCAAGATTGAGAATAAAGTCGAGAATAAATTGAGAATAAAGTCAAGAATAGATTGAGAATAGATCAAGATCATAACAGTCAGAACTCAGTGAAGAAATGAGATTCTCAAGATCGACAGTCATCATCATTATATATCATGTTTTACAGACACTCACTTCACTTATAAAACATGCAACTCATCTGTTTTGCATTATCTGTAGAGATCTTTCTCATGCAGATTGATCATGTTTTGCAGAAATGTTTATATGCTACACTTTTAATCAGACAGCGTAGTTCAATCATTCTTTATTAACTCACTTGTGTTTCTCTTCTTTTAACAAAGTCTTTTCATCAGCGTATTGCTCACATATAAAATGTCTGTGTCTGAACGTCTGTTAAATGATATTAATGAAACTTTCAAGTTTACTCATGTTGAACTTAACAAGTCTCATGAGTTGTTCATGTTGTAGTAACAGACACGCAGTCTTAACAAAATTTATACATAGTTAGCATGTAAATTTAAAGAATGTTCGTGATTTAAGTTCTTTCTGTTAATCATTCTCAACAGATCAAACACAAGAATGTTCTATCTCAGTTCTTGTCATCACGACGACAAGATACTGAATTGAATGATTTTTATAAGTGATTTCCCTCGTAATTCTGTGTTTTATTTGACTTTCTCATCTGCGTGCAGATTACTTATAGCATGCACATTGAGATTATCAAAGTTTGTGCAATCGCGAAAACTCTGCATGCGATCAATGCATAGCACTTCATCATCACGCAGCATTTCAATGTCATTCAAACTTTTGATAATCTTTAAACTTTACTGTAGCTAAACAGTAAATTCGTAGTTAACATTGCATACAGATAAGTTTCATCACTGATCAACAACTATAACAATAAAGACTTATTGCAATACATGCATAAACAACACTATGCAATTAAATAATGTATTAAGTAATAACTAAGATTTTAATATCTAAAAGAGTAAAGCTGCATATGTACTGCAAATTGATGTAGATCAATTTCTAACATCAATAATAAATCTCTTTAATTCAATAGTTAAATATAAATCTGTTGTCAAGTTCAAGTTGCTCAACTCAACTCAGATTGAATTTCAGTGTTGAATTGAATTGAGAGAGATCAATTCAACTCAATCAAGTTGAGTCAGACTCTCGATTCAACTAGATCAACTTGATGAGTTGACTTGAACTCGATTGCAGATCTACTTTCTATCAAATTTTCTATCAAACTTTCTATCAAACTTTCTATCAAACTCTCTATCATGTTTTCTACCATATTTTCCACCATATTCCCCACTATATTCCCCACCATATTTCCTACCATGTTCCCTACCATATTCCCTACCATGTTCCCTACCATATTCCCTACCATATTCCCCATCATATTCCCCACCATATTCCCCACTATGTTTTCCATTATATTCCCTACCATATTCTCTACTACACTTCCTACCATATTCCCCACCATATTTCCATCATATTCCCCACTATATTCCCTACCATATTCCCCACTATATTCCCTACCATATTCCCATCATATTCCTCACTATGTTCCTCATTATATTCCCTACCATATTCTCTACTACACTCTCTACCATATTCCCCACCATATTTCCATCATATTCCCCACTATATTCCCTACCATATTTCCCACCAACCTCCCTATCAAATTCCCTACCAAATTGATTGCAAAATTGATTGCAAAAAAAAAATTGGAAAAAAAGGGGAAAAGTATACTATTTTTAGTACATAGTATACTATATTTAGTAACAAAAATCGGGTTCGAGCAATCCAACTCGATTCTGGGTTGGGCTCAAGTTGAGGAAGGTCAACTCAACCTCAACTCGAACTCAGACTTGAGTTGAATTGACTCTTCTCAACCCAACCCAACCCTAACCCGACGACAAACCTAGTCAAATATCTTTTAATCACTCGACTACAATACGAAAAAGACAACGATGAGAAAGATATGCTAAAATAAGTAATAAGTATAAACAAATTTAAATTAAATTACTTTAAAGTTATGTTTTAAATTTATCTTTAAATGCAAGATTTGAAAGAGATTAAAGAAAAAGCGCATTTTCTTATTTAAAACAAATTTAATCTTCGAGTTATTCTTTACAATAATACAAATATTGCTATTTTAAAAAAAAGAATAATATTACGATTATATAGTAGAATTCTAAGTATGCAATCAAATTGAGACTAGCGTCTTGACGTCGAGAGAAGATTTAGCGCAACTTGAATTAGTCTGACCTAGATCTAATCGACTAATCTCGATTAGAACTAGCGCTCGCGGTCATGTCATCTATATAATCTGCGCATCATCGTGTATTTACTCGTCATGCTTGTAGTGTTAGTTAATACATACTCACATGATCTGCTCTGTGTAGGCTCCTGACAGCTCAAAATTGAGCCAAAAAGAACATTCAAGCCATCGTCACCTGAGGCGGCCTCCTATACTCTATATACCACGCATTCAAGTCCCTCAGATAATAATACATCCCCAGCCCAACATGCCTCATTCCAACCATCATCCACCCCACATCATGCAGCTTACAACCCTCAATCTCGTCCTCGTCTTCCTCTTCCTCCCTCTCCACAGTTCTGATCACCTCCCCATCATCCCCTCTCACCACAATCGGCCCGGTTTCCCAGTCCCTCCAAATCAGATTGACATGCCCCTCCCGAGCCCCATCAGTGGCGGTAGTGAACGCGGGTAGATTGATGACACTTTCAAGCGCCTCCTCGTCAACCTGCACACAATACCTATATCGCTGGCTCCCGCTCTCCCCTATCACCCCTTCCCTTTCCCCTCTCCCTCCTTGCTCCTCCTCCGGCGCAGTCTTAGTCCACTCCTTGAAATGTTCCCTCACATCCATCGTGGAGGCGTCGTCGAATGTCTCCTTATCGTCGAAAACAGTGATCCGCAAACCATCCAATAAATCCAGTCCGTTATAGGACTTCAAAGACTTCTCAAGTTGCGCGCGGTAATATTTCATGAATTCCTGCCAGTCTGCATCGCTGTCGTAGGTGCAGCGATAGATAACGAAACCCCAGATGTGGTGGGAGTCTTCACGCAGGAAGCGCTCGATGCAGTCGGCGATGTTATTGTGGGTGCTGATGTCGGAAGTGCGGTGGGAGGGCGAGTGGGGGCCGGAGGTGGTGGGTTCGTGATGATATGACATTGTAAGATGAAGGTCTAGAAATTAGAGCAAGAGGTATTGGTCAGGACGATTTATGTAGTGGGGTGGTCTGCGAAGAAGTGGCACATGTCACGTGACACTTGGCCAAGTGTCCTGTCTATGTTTCATCTAGAGATCGTTTCCTTAGGTGGCCATTCTATTCCTAAGGCGTTCTAGAGTTCATTTTGCAGAAGTTCATTGTCTGTGTTATCTGACTACTCAAGATGTCTGCTTCTTTCACTTACACGACATCCAAGCTATCTTCATTGTGCCACATTTACATTACGTGCAGGAATGACATTGACTCTTCCCAAATCACACGGTACCTCCTTAGTTTCTGCATTGTCAAAATCCGGAACATGGGATTTATCATCTAAGTTTTACGTTCCAACAGCTACACAGACTGCGTACCCAACCCACAAATTCCCGCAATTCGAGTCGATCGCCGGATTCCACTGATAAAGTTGATCAAATGTGACGCTGAACTGGGTCTCAATCTTGGTGCATGAGTTGCCGCTGGCCACTGTGTAATACTGCTTGCAGTTGGAAGTGATGCCAGACTGTGTCGGACTTGCCGGCCCTGAACCCGTTGGTGTTGGCCCCCCTGTAGTGTCTGAGGTAGGCCCTTGTACGCAGTACGCGTATTTGAGCCACATGTTCTCGCACTTGCTGCCAACTGTGACATGTCAGTCATTGAGAACGGGTACAAGAGTGGAAGCTTGGCTGAATCGAAGCGGGATGTTAACACTTACCGCTTGGGTTCCATTGGTAAAATTGGGTAGATGTGATCGCAAACATGCCCTCGACACTAGTGCAAGAGTCGCCAGACTTCACGGTGTAAAATTTTTGACATCCTGCAACCACGCCAGTCTGTGTAGGACCCATAGAAGTGGAGACGTTCGAGCCAGACTGAAGAGGAGTCTTGGACGGTGGCGACGCCGCAGTACCTGTAGGTTCGGATGCATTGACACCAATGCAAACGGCACGCGTATCTTGATAGGCAAGATTGGCATAAAGTGCCTTGTCGCAAGCAGATGCTAACCAGGTGTTCCAGGTTGTCAGCTGAGCAATGGTGATCGAATTGTCATCCGCGATATCTTGGCACCCGTAACCTGCCATGGATGTCAGTATATGAATGTTGCGACTGGATTAGTGGAATGAATTCTCACCGGTGTCATTCTGATATCCGAAAACTGTGGTAAAGCAGTCGCAGGTATTGACAGTTCCTGGCTCTGTCGCATTAACTTCCACGCAATTGTCAGAGGTGGACACCATTGCTGCAAGTGTCAATGATAGGAGTCAATATCTGACACTAATATTCGACTTACTACTTCCGGTAGATTGCGAAACGCAGTAACTGAAGCCAGATTGGAAGTTGCAAGTAGACACGTCTCTGGAAAGACTGGGATTCCAAGTCACCAGTTGATCGTTGGTCGCACCATAAGCGTATTCAATGTAGGAGCACTCGTTGAGATCATTGATAGCATCGTGATTTCGATACGTCTTGCACCCATCGATGGTTCCTGAAGCTTTCGGTAGCAGCGAGCTGGTGGCTATGTAGCCACCACCGCTGGTAGCTGTCGGTATGGCTGTATTAACGGTAGAGAAAGTGGCCGATGAAATTGTAATTGTGGGTCCAGCAGGGGTAGTATAGCCTGAGTAAGTTGCTAGGTTTCCCACAGGCTCGACGCAATAAGCAACTCCAAGGTCTAGATTTGAGCAATTCTTGTTGATCTCCGGGTTAAGGAACAGAAAGTCGGATAAGGAAATATAATTTGCCACCGACACAAGACCACAGGTGTCTCCGGCTACCACGGCATACCAATTACCGCAATTCCTATTTGACCCATCCATAGCATTGGTAGGTGCTGGCGCCGCAACCGTCGCCGCAGTCGTTTGGGTGACAGTACTGTTTGTTTTGGAATCTATATAACCACCGGGGGGCCTGTGTTGGAGTTTGATCAGTATGGTTCTGGCCTTTTATGCAGAGCGGAGGAACGTACCCCACACAGACTTCATTTCCGACAAAATTCAGAGTGTTCTGACAAAGCGAGTTGAAGTTTGGATTCCACGCCAAGAATTGCGGTATGGTCATGCCGGTAAATCTGCTGACTACGCTGCTACAGGAGTCCAACGCTTGCCAGGTATATGTATCGCATTGCAGAGGAATGCATAGTGATGTGCCAACGGCAGCGGCAAAGTTCTTACAATAGAGGTCTAGGCTGTTGTCGTAGAGTAGATTGAACGTTGAAACGTTGTGAGCTTTTGCAATCGAGTTGCAGTTATCGGTGACTTGAACGATGTAAGAGTTAGTACATGTCTGCGGCGGTGTAGCTGTTGCGCTAGGAGGAACATCGATTGCTGTTGAGTTGAGGGCATAGGCTGTGGGAGAAGTAAAGGCATATCCACTGGCGCTACAGCTGGAAGTTAGTGAAGCAAAATTGCTTGCTAAGTCATCGTTGTAACCAAGCGGACTGCCCAGTTCCATTGCCTGGACCCCGAGCCAGCAGTCCGAACAGCTCTGGGCCGAGGTGAGCTGGGTCTGATTCGACCATGCTAGGATCTGCGGATCGCAAAATTGGCCGGTCTTACTGTCTTTTCTGCAGGAGAGACTGTAGGTATATATGAAATTATCAACAATGAATGTCGCTGGATATGCTTGGTCATTGTAGACAATGACATCTGTACTGGCGGTGCAGGCGCCCTTGATGGTGTCCCTGGCGCTTCCAAGCGAAGAGTAGCAGGTATCGCTGCAAAGAGCAGTGACCTCGTCTGTGTCCAGGGTTCCGCCCCTCACCGAGACTGGACTCAAGAACGCCGGACAGGAAACACTGGTATTCAAGGCCTGCTCGCAAGATGAACTGAGCCCTGGATATCCCATGTAGATTTGGGAGTCGGAGAGTTGTTGCGCCCATGTCAGGCCAAATGAAACAAGTAGAATAGTAGGGTACATGCTTGATGCTTCAATAATGGCCGTTCTGGCAGAAAGCGGCAAATATCCTATCAATATCAAATACAAGTTCAGCACATTTGTATTTATGTGAGAGGAGGCAGGAAAGCTTCCTAGGCTCCGAAAAGACAAAATGTTGGTGAACAACTAAAGGGATAGTAGATGATATGACGGAACTGACTACAATCGAATACAATCGAATCCAAGACTACAACATCCGTCGGATTTTGTTGTGTGGCGAAGTGACATGCAAGCTGCCGCCAATCTTATGTGCAGGATTGTCTACGCGGTGCATGCATTCTCTCGGGAGCTGATTCCCAAAGGTTGCACACATCGCTCGTCAGGCGAGCTTACCAAGAATAGTGCGGCTGTATGTAGCGTGATGCAACCATTTTCCTCTTTCATCCTTCTTAATCTCTTATAGAAGCTATGCACAGATCAAGCCTTTTAGATCCTTGAGGTCAGGGTTACCAACCTGGTTTGGCGAGCCTGTCGGACCGCCTTCGTCTATCATACTCACATACGGATGTGGCGAAGCGCGCAGGATGTCCAGCCAGACAGTAGCAACACTGATTATCGTGATCAGGTTCTAATGACCGAATGAGATCCTGCATGGGCTACGTGCCTCTTCAACACCCTGGAAAGCGGCTGTCACGAGCTTTCTCGACGTAAGACGGACGTATGAGGGGATAACAGCGGGCTTTGTTCGTAGGATTCGGCTGGCCGGTCCAAGCCTTACGCTGCCTCGAGGCTGCTTCAACTTTTTGCGATGAATCTTCCTAGTCTCAGTCGGCTCAGCCCCTACCTGCGCCACACAGCTTTTTTAATCCGGATGTGAGATCTTCATGAGCTGGACCGAGGTCTAATCATGTACTTTATCATCATTGTTGGTGTTGGTCTCCGTAGCATCGGATGCTTCTGCAATTTCGGAGAACAGTGTTGATTCCAGGCTTGACTTTGCACTTCACTAAAAGAAGCTTGAGGGCCGCTCCCTGTCGATCTTGGCATGGGGCTGTATCAACATCCTGGTGCCGCGACATCTGACCACCGCCGCGCATAATTGCCTGGTTCCTACAGGATCGAAATCTCCAGTCATGCGTCCGTATCCTCTTCGGCACCGCCCAGTGTTGGCTGCGATTCTCAAGAGTGTTAGGATCGGCTCCCAATGAAACCGATTCTCTATTGACGCTGATTGACCATCTTGTACCTTCACCAGCTCCTTCAAGGCAAGCCATTGCTGTGTAACTTCCAACATGCTCCTGCGGGGCTAGAAACTCTGCTTCAGTGGCCCTCAGCTCCTTCGCTTTCCTGATGACTTTTTCTATTTTATTCAAGAAATTTTGCTGCAGGGGCAATTCTATTTTCCCTTCACCTAGAGGCTATATAGTATATTAGGCTCTCTATCCCGTGCGGTCTGCCTAAGGCGCAGAATCTCTTTTCACCCTCTTTGATCATGTCTTCTGAGCAAGCTGCTTCGAGGAGATTGACGAGTCGAACATGGATTTTCTTTCTTGGTATCTTTCTCGCTGTCTGCGTTTATGTTTGGCCTAGCCATAGCTCACTATCATCGTCAATTTATGTTGCTCGTCGACATCTGAGCACAGGAGACTTTGGGGACGAGCTCGAAGCCCGATCTAACGCGAGTCTTCTCGCGCGAGACACCTATCAATGTTCGAAAGAAAAACCGTGTAGTAACGGGGCATGCTGCGGAAAAAGCGGTTACTGTGGATACGGTCCGACCTACTGCGGTGATGGATGCCTTTCGGATTGCGGTGCGGTGGCCGAATGGGGGCAGTACGCAAAACGGCCGGGCAGGGAATGCCCTCTCAATACCTGCTGCAGTCAATTCGGATTTTGTGGTACCACGGAAGACTTCTGCACGAAGGTAAGTGGCGCTCGGAGCCAGGCTTTTTGATCCCGTAAATGTCAATGGGTGTGGTACCTACTAGATGAGATTGTTCTGACTCCGAACTTTTTCTTAGGGATGTCAGAGCAATTGCGTGCTCAACCCGAGCCCTCCAGGTGGGGCCGCCTCCGCTGGTATTCTTCAGAACAAAGTCATAGGATACTACGAGTCCTAGAGCGCTCGTTTGAACTGTCACAAAGTTGCGCCAACGAATCTGCCTGTGGATGCCCTTACACACGTGAACTTCGCCTTCGCATATATCAGCCCAGGCTCGTACGAGATTGTGACCATGGATGGATCTACCCCGGCAAGCCTTTTTCAGGACACCGCGAACTTAAAGTCTATCAAACAGGATCTCAAAGTGTTCGTGAGCGTAGGCGGCTGGACTTTCTCTGATAACGGTACCGATACGCAGCCTTTATACGGTGAGTCCGTTTCAGAGCGGTTATTACCGCCTTTGGCTGTTTCAGAAACTCTGAAATGGCTTCTCGCTCCTTTAATGCATGATTGCTGGCCGAGGTGGCTCTACCTTATCCGTCATGGCGTTGGGAGCTGCACCTCAAACGGGATAATGCTGACTTCGATTTTTACTTAGGTGAGATTGCTGCCGATGCAGGCAAAAGACAGACTTTTGCAAACAACGTCGTTCACTTCATGAAGCAGAATGGTTTCGACGGTCTCGATATTGACTGGGAGTATCCCGGAGCTGGAGACAGAGGGGGGAAGATTGAAGACACCGCCAATTACGTGTCACTACTTCAAGTCTTACGGCAAACCTTCGACTCAAGTGGAGGCAGTTTTGGCCTGTCATTCACAGCCCCGTCATCATATTGGTACTTGCGATGGTTTGACTTGCCAAACATGATCAAATACGCCGACTGGATCAATCTCATGAGCTATGATCTTCATGGTGTTTGGGATGCTACAAATCCCATAGGCAGTATCGTCCAAGGCCACACAAATTTGACCGAGATCAAGCTCGCTGCAGAACTTTTCTGGCGGGTCAACATCCCGCCGGCGAAAATAGTTCTAGGCTTTGGCTTCTATGGAAGGTAGGTGTTTGCGAAGATTAAAATCCCATGTCTAGAAGGGTTGCTTTGATGAGGAAGCTGAATGTGGCAAGAATTGGTTTGGAGCAACGTTGCTGCGTTTTTACGCATTGACGTTTTGGCACTGGACATTGAGAGTCAAGAAGCTGACTCGGACATATGCTACAGGTCATTTACCCTTGCTGATGCAGGCTGCTCAAAACCAGGTTGCGCTTTCAGTGGCGCTTCCAAACCTGGGCCTTGCTCGGCCACTGGAGGTATCTTATCCTATTACGAGATCAAGAACATCCTCAATGGAGCGTCTACCAAGAAGAGAGATGCCATTACACCCACACACGACGAAAAAAGTGCTGTAAATTACTTCACTTTCGATAACGACCAGTGGGTCTCGTATGATGACGACAGAACATTTAAGCAGAAAGTCGACTGGGCAAATGGGGTCGGAATGGGCGGTGGTCTCATCTGGGCATCTGATCTAGGTACGCCGGGTCCACACTGCGGTAGCTTGATTGAACGAGCACAGGAAACAGCTGATTGCTGTACTAGACGATGACAAGTATACAGCTCACGCTGGATTGCTTGGACGAACTATTCGCTCGGGGCAAGCACTCCAAGACATAGACAAAGCGCTGTCAAATCCGCAGTCTACTATACAAGACATAGCGGTGAGTAAATTTCGGAGCTTGTTCTCCCTTATCCCGCAATGCCGTCGGGTGTTATTACTACTAGCTGGAGTCGTGCTTAACTCCTCTAGGGGTCCAATGGGCAAAATTGCTTTGCTTATAAAGGAAAGTGCGTCAATTTGAACGATAATAAGGCGATGCAAGATGCATGTGGCTCCGGCTTTACCCCAATAGGTTTTGACGATGCCGGATGTGGGAAGAAGAAATGTGTCAGTTCAATTAATAACATTTTAACGATCGATTACGCTGATCATCTCGCATTAGCACTGTGGCAAACCGATATGTTGTCCTGTCAATCAAGCGCCGAAGAATTGCATGTGGCGTGGCGACAATAACGGACAGGGCACCCATACTGACTGTAGCGCTCAATGTGCTCCTGGTGAGGTCAACATCCAAGGCATCGGATCTTCATGGGGCGGAGGGTTCCTCAATGATGGCAATACGAACAAATGCGGCAGAGGGTATAAAGTTTTCTGCTGTCCCAACCCAGACTATACGCAAGCAACCGGAGGTTGCAAATATGCAGATTGGTCAGTTGGCTCTACGCAAACCATGAAGCTGATTGACGGCTAAAAGGACATGATAGTCGCAAAAGTTGTCCGACAGGCACGAGGTCCGTCTTCTCTAAGGCTGGAGAGTGCTTCATTGGTCAAAAGCAGTATTGCTGCCTAGATCCCAGTCAGCTCGCCGGCTGTCATTGGGATGGTGGCAGCGGAGGCGAAGAATGCTCCAATGCTAAATGCAATGCGACTGAGCTCGAGATCGATAGAGCTCAATTTGGTGGCTCTCAACTAGGAGGCTGTTCTTGTAAGTTTATTTACCGTCAAAACTCAAAGCAATATAACAGCACACCTTGTATTCCGCTTCAAAGTTTTCACGAAATGTCGATGTACTGGTCTTAGAAAAGGAACCCATAACCACGCCGTCAGGACATCGAGGCCAACAGTAGCGGCATAGCTGAGATTGTCGCGTTGTACCTCTTTCAAGCCTTTTGAGATTTCAGATATATGAACACACCAACTGATCTGAATGAATAGGGGGACGACAGAAAGCAGCTTGCTGTACACTGGAGAAGGCGCCCACGAAGCCGGCCAGTTGTAGCGCCAATTTGTGCAAAGTTATCCCAGGCTACTGTTCCAATGGTAACGACGACGAAGGAGCCAACGTCCCCACCAAGCGAGAACTGTCTGGTATGCATGAGTCCGAGCGCAAGCGTATCCTGGATAAACGAGGCAATCAAAAGACATACCAGGTCGATTTAGGCGCTAATGTAGGTATACGCATAATCGCAGCGGCCTACCCACGCCTGGTCGAGCTATTTGGCTTGCAGAATGGTGTGGGTATACTCCGCAGCTACTTCCGACTGATCTTAGGCTACTGTACCGGAACAGCCGTCGACATTGTCCCTGTCCCACCAAACGCCGATCAAAGTGATTTTACCGGTTATGAAGCGGAACACCCAATCGATCGACAGATCATGAGACCTTTCGCTATAGCCACATGTTCAGGAGTACTCCCTTCCGGCCAAGTAGCGAACATCCCTACTCTCGACCGTCAGTTGTTCTGGAAAAACCAGTTGCACGAATACAACGGTCGGTTGGCTGGAGAGAGTGCAATCGGAGGCCCCAATGGACCACAGCCTGGCTATGTCAACGATCGTATAATGGAGAGCTTCGGATCATACAACTACCCATATCCTTTCATGGCCGTGGACGAGATGATCAATGGTGCAAAAGGCCGAATAATGCAGCTTCAGCCTGCAACTGCGCCTAATGAGATCGACACTTTGGCCAACAATGCAGTACAGCAGGATACAGACGAGGCCGCCGATAGGTTGCTTCAGGCGATGCGTATTGTAAGTCGCCAGCCGTTAATACTCGCATTCACCCTTTCTCCCCACCTTAGCAGCATTAGGGCGAACGCTGCTCTGACATGACGGTTGCACGTTTTACCGATGGACTTGCGCTGCGCAAGATGTTTGGTTCTCCGATGGTCGTCTCTTGAAATCCCTCGAATGCTGATTTCGAGCAATAACAGGGCTTCGCGACATTCGAATACCTCCACAATCCGGCAGCACAAGTCCGATTCAATACTGTCCGCCAACAGATCCGCCGTCAAATGGGTTTCATCGAGCAAGATGTGCCTCACGCTAATGGCCTAGTAGCGTGGTGGGACTTGTTCACCGATGATTACTTTCAACTGGTAGGAACTCGCGCGCAGCAATGGGCTCATGATGTCATCACAAGAGCTGCGGCGCCATACGTCCAGGCTCGTGAGCCTGGTCCTCATCAGGTTCAGTTACGGACTGCTGCGCAAGTATTGGGTAAGTTACAGTCCTAGTTTTCAAGACGTTGACCTTTGTAACAAGTGCTAATCTTGGCTTCTTCCAGGCACTTTGGAGGAAATGATGAGAGAGATTGATAATATGCAACTTCCGCCGAACTTCGCCATGCAGAATCCGCAGCCACCCGGTGGTGCTGGGGGTGGAGGTTCAGGCTGACGTCGTTTCCACGAATAGTCCATGGATCTTCTCTCATCTTCGGATATGTTTCGTACCACTAAGGATCGCACAACATTATCTCGTCGACAGAAGAGTTACCGACTATGCTTCGCGCACTACGAAGGGGAGAGGTTGGAGTGAGACAAGATCTGTTATGAATAAAACTTGTCCGATCATGATAGCATCTGAAAATCACCCCCATTGACTATGTTTTCACAGTGCCGGTTGTTGCGTTGAACGGTGAATCAGTCTTAATCTATACAAAATAGCCCGTCTCCCAAATATGATCTTCTTCTAAAAAAAAAACATTCGCTTAGCAGCGTCGAATTCTTACGATTAGACCGATTTAATTAGACTTAGCGCATCTCTAAAGCTTGAGCGCTTCAAGACAACTAGGCAGCATAACCAACGGCAAGCTCGCTGGATGGATTTTCTCTCCAATTAGGCGCCAAATACCTGCAGCGGGGATGAAACATTGCTTTAGCGTACGCCTCCAGTCAAGACCATTGAGTGGTCGTCGGGTTCACGCGGGACAAAGGAAGGAGCGAAAGATGGAGATGCTATCAATGCAATTCCCAATGCCTCTACGCTGTGGCCTTGCAATCAACACGTGACATAGTAGTACTTCTACTTTGAAGCCGAAGTATCCAGGGTTTCCCGCGCACCAGGGACAAAGTCGAGGTTCCTTTCTAGGACTTGAAGGGCACGCTGCAATGCTCTTCGAAGTTCGCTGATCAGCAAAAGCAAGACTCTGCTAGACAGCTTTAAGTTTGATGGACAGTCTTCCATCGCAGATAGGTAATGCTGGAGAGCACCCAGATCCAGAACTTTCCCTTCCTAACTAGTATAAATCGTCTTCTTGGGATCTGGGCTCGTATATTCCGTCCCATTCACCCCATAAGCATTCGGGTATACCCATCGAAATGGCGTAGAAATGGTGACCATACTTTGCGTTGCGAATTCGTTCAATGTTTGGGCTCCCCATCGGCGCTTCACTCTGCTGCCGAAGGGTATGCCATTGGATTCTGCGGTCCCGGTGTTCGCGCCCCAAATTGCACCAGTCACTCCTTGTCATTGCAGATATCTCGATCCAGCGCTGTTGGGCGGGAATCTTGTCCGAAGGTCTACCCAGGTAGCTGCAAAAACAGTGTTCTCCGGCCTGCCCCTCAGAGGATATTCTGGGTCATACGACCATGTGGTTCTTCCCGATCCAAAAGCTCGCAAAATTGATGCATTGACTCAGTTGGGGATTTTGACGTAGTGATCAGCTGAAGCAGCTCATTCAGCGTCGAACTGCTATTACAAAAGCTCGAAGAGAGTGATCGTGCTGTAGTTCGACTGGTGACGAATGACTTCTGATTGAGATTTGCAGCAAGTTTCGAGCGATATATCATGAATATTCTGCAAAGTATCTTGAAATTTCTATTATCTTGTTAAGACTTTTGTATAATTAGAATATTATTATTTTTTATATTTTTCTTCTATTTGATTTGATTTGATTTGATTTGAATTCATACACTCTTGTGACATCGATTTAAGTTCAACTCATGAGGGAAACTATGATATCTATATCGAACGAACAAAATTCTCTGAGGAAAAAAATCACTCGTCGACTATACAACGACTTTGATGTCGTCGAGACAGTGAGTTTTAAAACTATGTATCATGTTTGAATCTATAGCTTCTATTCAGCGTGTGATGCTCTAGTAAACTCTTGATGAGAGTGTCTGTGCTGTTTAATTATGTCACATCATTCTTACTCTGCTCTTCATAAATAGTATTCTTTACAAACGATGTCTCAATTCAATCTTTAATTCGAAGATGAAGATGTTTTCTTTGCATTTATGATGCTCGTGATTGTAGTCGATAGCTGTGTTCTCTCGCTCAATGATTGTCATTCATTGAGCAGAGAAATATATGATGAAAGAAAGATGCACATGATGAAAAGATAAAGTGTGATTGTATTGAATAATTCTTTTCTTCTCTTGATTTGACTTATGTTACGCAGACATTGAATGAATTATTAGTATAAATGTGCAATTGCAATCACTAAATGATTTGACTTTGATCAATAGAAAAGAATGCATTCTGATCATTCTTCTGCACTCTCAATTTTTCACGTAGATTGATATATGACTTGATGTCAAGTAAAGAAGATGAGTTCAAACTCTTTCAGTATATCAGCGTGATCAACTAGTCACTACTTCTTTGAGCACTATAGTCACAATTCTCAGACTGAGATTAACTATTCTATCTGATATCTTTTCATCAATTACTTAATGATACTGTCAATGTGATGAAGACATTTCAGTATATCGATGCAATCGATGAATTGCAAATTCTTCGATCACTTGTAATTATGATTCTCATACTGAGATCAACTTTTTCACTAGATATCTTTTCATCTCTTACTGACATTGACATGTCATTAATCTTCTTCGTAGATTGATTGTGATTGTTAGAAAGAATGCTGTCGCGTAGATGAAAACTTTGCATGATTGACTTTTCTGTTCATGCAACATTTTAACATCATTTAAATTGTGTTGAATTGAGATCTCTTGACTCTTTTGACTTCTATTCAGAACATAGAATCAAAAGATTCATAGTCGACATCATGTATAAATGAATCTTGTTGTCGATCATTTTGCTCGTATGATAATACTATTATTATCTTATTTCTAAATTTGTAAACATTATACTATAATATTCAAAACTTCTTTTGCTAAAATATTAATATTCTTTATCAAAATATGCTTGTATTTGCTAAAATGTTATTTGAAACAATCACAACATGTACACAACAAATTTTGGAAAAGAGCATTACATACAAGACAAAGTGAATCTAGAGAATAATCAAACAATGATGAATTGCATGAGTTGCAGCAATGCAAGTTTGAAGAAGATTGCAAGTGATGTTAACATGTCACAAGAAAACAGCAACGTGAGATTGCAATGCTCACGCAACGATGAAGAAAAGATAGCTAACATTATCAATCTATTAATAAAAACATCAATGTTAGAGAAAAAAATGAGCAAAGATCATTCATGAAAAGAAATAACACTGAAGTTAATGTGTTATCTTCAACTTGAATCAGAAGAAAAACATCATGCAACTCAAGATGCATTCATCGCGAAGAACATACAGAAATTGAAGACATCAATTCAACTGCTAAGCAAGCAGTTACAAATGCAGAGAAATACGCGTTTTTTATTAAAAATCATGTCATGAGCAAATGTGATAAAAGAAGAATTATCAATGAGAAAACAACGTCTCAGAGAGAAATCATCATCGCTTTGCAAAAAACGCGAAATCATGATAAAGATAGCAGACAGAGAAGAAGTAGAAAAGATGCAGAAGAAGATCATTAAACAGATTCTTCAAAGAATAGCAGACGTGTCAACGAGTTAACAAGATCTGATCATGTCTTTTTGCAAGCTGAGTAGCAAAGACATTTTTCTTTATGCAATCAGCTCAGACATATGAACAAATCTGAAAAAGACTCAAGAATGAGTAAAAGAAATTATGAACTTGACGTGCATATCATGATGAATCTTTGCAGTGCTGACACATGAAATGCACACTACAATTGACATGAATAATCAGAAGAAAGTCATTAAAAGATTGATAAAGAATAATGCAAGACTTCATGAAAATCTCAAGATTTTAAGAATAGTTTGACTCAAGAAAGTAGCAAAGAATGAAAAGATTCATTCATCGCTTATCATGAAGATAGCAATTGAAGCGATGATGAATTGATTGATGAACATGAGTATGCTAAATGCATATCATGAATGCACATATAAACTGTTTGAAAAGAACTGTTGCATTACACAATGCTTCAGATGTTAAGAATTTGATCACATGATCAGATTCTGCAAAAAGAATCAATGCTGTGCTAAGTATGCAAACAAACATCATATTGAAAGATGCATGACATCTTTGAATAAAAGATGTTGCATTAACTGCAATGAAAATCATAAACTCTGAAGATGCATCTGTTTCAAATGACAACAGCAAATGAAATAAGCGTTTGAAATCTATAGAAACAGATCGTTCAGATATTCAGAAGCACTTAAATACAATTGCATATTCTTGCAATTCTTGAGTTCTTTGCTGTCTTCAAGCTCTGCAAATTCAATGAACTCTTCAAATTCAATGAACTTTTCAAGTTCAATGAATTCTTCAAGATTCACGAATTCTTTCAGTTCAATGAACTCATCAAGCTTAACAACAGTTGTGCTGAAAACATGCAGTCTAGTCGCTCATGAATCAACATGACAAATGATAGAAGTCAAGAAAAGACGCGTTGATCATTTTTCTTGCATGAATAGCGACTCAGATGAAACGTCGCTTGAGCAGAGTCAAAAATGATAAATCAAAAAACAAGACAAATTCTCAATAATTGAAAGTATTCAAAGAATCTTCTCTTTGCAAAGTCAACAACAGCTACAAATAACTTTATGATGAAACAATCTTTTTTACGAATATTGCAGTATAACATCAGAAAATCATTAAAAATTCAGAAATCATTTCTAATCAACAAAGAAGTTCATGATTTTGACATTGTAATCATACAGAAGCAAAGTTGTAACATTAATGATATATAATCATTTAACGCAGCTCACAACTTCTTTTATCTAGTAAAAAACACGTCATCACAGTCAAGAACTTGCATATATGTGAACAAATATTTAAGACTTAATCAATGAATGATAGAAACAGTTGAGTCAAACATTTGCTTAATCAGAATATTAACTTGCAACACAGATGATAAAACGCAAACGTTATGACTTATAAATGTTTACAATTCATGTTCACTGTTCTTTATATTTATAAAAAAATCTTTAATCATTTCTTGCTTAAGCGAGTTACTTAAAGATGATTGCAAACAACTGATCATGAAAGATTTCAATCTACATCACTCTCATTGAAAGAAATGAAGATGCTTCACTCAACATGCAATGATTGACAGTTTACTTGACATCATTACTAATGCTAAGCTAAAATTATTGCTGAAATCAGACACTATTACTTGCAAGACTCATAATCAGTTTACAACTATTAATTTAGTCTTTGACAGTGAGAGAATACAGTTCATGACATGCAAGTGCAAGATATACATTGATCTGCATTAAGAGTTGAATCATCTTTTGATTGTTACAGAACTTTGTTTACAAACAACTTCAGTACAATCTTCAACTTGATGATTATGAAAGAAAATGAACACAGAAGCATTGAGCGCGTATCTGCATATGCATCTTTCGTTGAATCATTCTTTAAACAGCAAGATGATAATGAACGAAAGAATGTGCAAAATAATCAAGATGTTACAAAAGATCATTGAGAAATTTATTCTTTTGACAAAGTCATCAAGTTAAACAAAGAACTTCTGAAATTCAAACTGCTCAAAGATAGTAATGAAATCAAGATGATTGCAAATTATATGAAAAACACAAAGTATATTAGATGCGTGAAATGAATATCTGAAACACAATGATCATAAAAACAAGATCATTCAACAAGCGAAGTGCGCACATTTCAGATCACAAATGCAGAAGCTGAGTAATGCATTCAAGTCAATATGATGCTTCGCAAAATGAGTCAAAATTGAAAGTCAACTATTTAAAAAACTTTCTCAGTTTTTATCACTGAAGTGAAGTGACATTGAACAAATGACAATAATGTTCAAGAAAAAAAGCGAGATATTACAAGAAAAATTCTTTCTTTCATCTTCTCAGACAAACATCAATAACATTATAAACTCATTCATATTCTTGACAATGTCATCTGACTTATGCATCTCAGAAGATGAAGTGAGATAGACAATTAAAAGAATAAAAGCAGATAAAGCATTAGATGTTTCAGATATTTTGAACAGAGTGCTGCAGATAAATCTTGCAAAACTGATCTTGATATTGACAAGTTTATTCAATGCATGTGTAATATACAAATATCATTCAAAGCAGTTTAAAAAGACTTAAATGATAGTATTATACAAATAAAAAAAAAGCGATTATACTGATTTGAAAACATATTGACTCATTGCTTTGCTTAATATCATGAGCAAAGCTTTAAAGTCAATCATGATTAAAAAACTGAGTGATATAATTGAAACTCATCACATGCTATCTGATGCTCAAATGAGAGCAAAATGCAAATGATTCATGATCTTAACATTAAATCTACTAGTAAATCAGATTCACATGATATGAGATTGCAAAATCAAATACATAACATTCATGCTAAGTTTAAATGTTGTTGAAGCATTTAATCAAGTCTTGCACATCAGACTTCTGCATACTCTGAAAATGAAAAGAACTTCAAACTACATAATTGAATAAGCATACAGCTTTCTTGAGAATCAAGAAACATTGCTGAGATTTAATAAATAAATGAGTGACATGCGTAAGATAAATGCAGACATATTGCAGAAATTCTTCATTTCATCGATTCTCTTTTTATTTTTCAACGTAAGTCTGATTAAGAAGTGCAAAGCATTGAGAATTAAGATCAAAGTGTTTGACTTTGTAAATGTTATGAATGTGTCAGAATTAATTAGAGCTAGTCAATGATCTAGTTAAGATCTGATCTAGATTTGACTTAGATTTGACTCAGATATGACTTAGCATCTTTTTTCTTTTCTAGCATCTTTTAATCAGCTTCTATTGTCTTTTAGACAAACACACTTCTTTGTGTTACGAGTGATCAACAGATTTCTATGACAAACATATTTCTTTGTGTCACAAACATCTTTCAAATCAACATCTTTCTTATGTTTCAACATGTTTTCTTTGAGACTAGCGTTGATCTGAATAACTATTATATAAAGCGTGTTCTTCTTGTCTTTTGTATCTTCTTTCTTCTGTATTCTTAAAGTCTTAGTTATAGCTATCTTTATAGATTAAACATTCTAGTCACGCACGCACTCTGATTAGTTTCTAGACACGATTTCAACATTACTTTAAGAATTCATTAATCACATGATACTGATTTTATTATTCATTCAAGTTCACTTGATTAACAATGAGATAAATATAAAGAAATTTGTGTATCTGATGATTGATGACATCGAAAGACAGAACAACATCAAGAAATCAATAAAATCAATGAGAACATACAATTATGTGATTGCTAGAGAATTTATCGCTCAGTCAGTAGCATCAGTTCAAATCAATTAATAGAATCAACGATAAAGAATCTTCATTGATTGCTTGAAAATCACAAAAAACTCTTTCAAATCAGCAACACTCTTCTTTAAAGACTAAACACTTTAACAAATGATTTCTCTACATACTATTGAACATCATTCTTCGCTCGATCATCAATTCTTTGCTATGACTCAATCATCTGTGAAAAGTTTCTTCAAGAATAATCAAAACTCTTATTCTTCTGAGACTACAGATTCAGTCATTTATTCTGAGTTATCACTTCGCATATTGAAATATCTTAGAATCAATGTCGTACAAAAACATCGATACTCTTTGTCTTATTCTCAGACTTTCAATGAATCTTGTAAAGCTTCTACTTCATGAGATATAAAAAATGTAAAGCAGCTACAATACTGAGTTGAACAAGATTCAAAAGTTTTTCTAGAAGATTTGAACAGTCTTCGAACTCAACGAGATTTAAATGTGAAAGCTTGTGAGCTATTTGACAAGATATCAAGTGAACAAATATGAAAGACTTGTTTTGAGAAAATGAATAAAGTCAAAGAACGCTTGAATCAATTAAATCAGATGTTTCAAAATCAAGTGACTGAATTGCAACATCAACTGCAATTATTTAAAGAAGTCACTTCTTTCTTTTCTATTCTGTTTAATTTCTTCAAGTGATCTCAAAAGCTTTTAAACTCATCTTTGTTTACTGATGAAAAAGAATCTATCTGAAATGATTAACAAGAAAAGATTCGTGACAAGCTAGAAATCAACGTCAATTATTTTGATATCAATAAAGTTATTCTGATCTACGTTCACTTCAGAATTGAAAAAGACGCAGTCAAAGCTACTTTAACTTAATGTTAACAAGATTCATTGAATTTTTATATCACAGTCAATGATCTGTTAAATAAACTTGCTCAGCTTTATGATGATTTCAACAAAGAGATAAACTTTCGAAGAAAATATGCTAATCTTTCTCAAGAAAAGAGCAAATTCAGCGACTTCTATTCAATGTTTCAACGTCTGTTCTTCTATCTAAAGTATCATGAAAAGCAATTGATCATTAATTTATGAGACAAGATAGTCTATCATCTTCATGCAGCTTGAAGTAGTCAATTGATTCAGTCAGAATCTTTAAACGAAATTCGTAACTATCTGATTTATTTGAACAATGAGCATTGAGTCATGAGTGACATCAAAGAAAAGAAATCTCTGAACAAAGTCAGAAAGTAAGTCATCTCTGCTGAGAAATGAGATTCATTGAATCTCTACAGAAAGATTGAAGTCACTACACTCGTCAATCATTCAAAGTCGTGTGACGCGATTTTGACTAGCATCAAAGACATTGATTTACAAGCTGAAATCTGTTTCATCTGTCACAAATCAAATCATACTTCTAGAGAGTGCTTTGATTAATCTAGAGTTAATGTTTTAGAAAATGATGAATTCAATCATTTGAATTCTGAGTCAAATTCTGATTCAAAAAACTAATTATCTCTTTCAGAGTTATTGAAGAAATAGAAATCATATCTTTGTGCAATCAGATCGAAGTTCTATTGAAAGAAAACTATTTTGAGAAGTCATTTTTGATCAATGCTTCTCTTATCTCTCAGAGCAATTCTTTCAGTCTTCATTCTTTGATGAATAGTGATTTTGTCATCTACATGCTGATACATGACAAGCTAGTCAATAAAGTATGCAAGAAACTTGAAATACAATTTATATCACTAGCAAAAGAGAAGTTAATACGAGAATATGATGAGAAGCTATTCAAGAAAGCAATTACTCATAAGATTTTACTTAATCTCACGATGAAAAGTTATAGAGAATTGACTATATCAATGCTGATAGCTAATATTGAGCATTATGAAGCTATATTGAGCAAACTCTGAATGAACAAAAATGAAATATTATTGAACATGAAACATGATACTATCATATTTTCTGATTAATTAAATATTTTTATTTCGGTTTTTTCAATCTCGTCAAATACAAAGCACTCAAGTTAATCATGATCAACTTCAATCTCTTCAACAGCTCACAGCAAGATCTTTAAGATGCTCAAGCACTCAGTTTTCTTCGTTCAGAAAGAGTCTTTCTCGATTCAAAACATAGATATCATCTCTTTTTAAGCTTTGATAAATAGAAAAAAGAAGAATCAAACAGAGATTTTTGCTATGTTCATTGAAGACATTGATAGGGAAATTATCTACAATACTCAATGCAAACTAGATGTTATAAACATCTCATCTACTGAGAAAACAGCTCAGAATCTAGAAGATGTTAAAGCTAAGCTATCATTGAAATATCAGAATTTTCTAGATGTCTTTGATTGAGTTCAAGCAGACAAGCTATCGTCTCATCATTCATATGATTATAAGATAAAGCTTACTAGTGATGCAACGTCATCTTGCTGTCAAGCATATTGAATGTCTTTTTACAAGCTTCAGAAAGTAAAGAAATATCTGAACGAGAATTTTTTCAAAGAATTTATAACTTTCAGCAAAGCTTCGTATTTCTCATCTGTTCTGTTCATTCTAAAAGCAAATAAAGATCTACGATTCTGCGTTGACTATCGAAAGCTCAATGCTATTATCAAAAGAAATCACTATTCTCTATCTTTGATAAATGAGATAATCAACAAAATAGTTGATTGCAAACATTTAACTCAACTGAATATCATTTTGACATTCAACAAACTACGAATGCACTCTGATAGTAAGAACTACACTACTTTTATTATCGCTTTAAAAGCATACAAATCAAAGATTTTATTCTTTGAACTTATCAATGATTTGATCTCATTTCAGCAGTATATGAATGATGTTTTATGAGACTTTCTAAATGACTTTTGTCAAGTCTATCTAGACAACATTCTGATTTACAGCAAAACTTAATGAGAACATAAATAACATGTCAAAATGATATTGAATTGCTTACAAGAAGCTGATCTACAGATGAATATTCAAAAGTGCAAATTCAATGTAGAAGAAATCATTTTCTTAAAAGTCATAGTATCAGAACAAGATCTTCGTATGAATTTTATCAAAGTGAAAGTCATAGTCAACTGAACTACGTTAATCAATCTAAAAGAAGTTCAGAGCTTCGTGAGATTTGTTAACTTCTATCGTCGTTTCATTAAGAACTTCTCGAAGCTAGTCAAATCATTCACTTAACTGACTAGAAAGAACACATCTTTTGTTTGAAACAAAGTCTGTATTCAAGCTTTTGACAATCTAAAGAAACAGATCAGCTCAATCTTAGTACTACGACATTTCGATTTCAAATGACAGACTATTCTAAAGATTAATGCATCTGACTACGTCAAAGATGAAATACTATCTCAGTATGATGATGAGAGTGTTCTTCACTCAGTAGCTTTCTTCAGCAAGAGCATGATTCTTACTGAATGCAATTATCATATTTATGACAAGAAATTACTAGTCATTATTTGATGCTTTGAACACTGAAGACTTGAGCTAAAATGCATAAAGCTGCTCATTTAGATATTCATCAATCATCAGACTTTGAAGATCTTTGTTAGAGATCAGCATAAAGCGAGTCATATGAGTGTCATTTAACTAATAAATAAATGCTAAGAAAGAAAAGTATCTACAGAAAAGAACTCAATTCTTATATGTATGTTTCTCAGTTCTGTGCTAGACTCAATTGAATTGACGTCTTACACATATGATGCAGAGTCTCAATGATATCATCTCTAGCTTAAATGCTCACTAGACTTGATTAGAATGAATCTCAGACGAAGACTAGTTGTAGAATAAACGAAAACTAAAATCGTAACATTATCTTTCTTTCTTGACTATTCATGTTCGTATGAATGTTGTTTTTAATGCGATTTTCTTGAATATTTGATATGAAAGTCATCAATCATCTCTTGAGCATTCATAAACTCATCATCATCAGCGTTATATCAGTTGAGATCGTTGTTATAGTTCTTTCATTTAACTTTATATTGAAGTCATCTTCTGTAGCGTTGAAAGTTCAATATATCATCGATTTTTCATTCGTCTTCATCGTTTATCACTATTGATCTCGAAAATTCATTCTTTTGATCAGGCAGAAGATCATCAATGACAGAACAAAGAAGATCTGAATGAAACACATCATGTATATGTATAATGTCTGATAGTTTCAATTTATAGAATGAGTCAACAGAGTCAATGATTTGAAATGAATCAAGCATTTTGTCATTCAGCTTTTTGAAAGATTTCGCTGTAACAATGTTTCGTTCATTCAGAAACATCTTTGATTCAATCTTGTAATTGACTTTCTTTCTATGCTTGTTAGCTTGATTCATCATTTGCTCTCGTGTTTTGATCAAAGCTTCGCGAGCGAAAATCAATGTTTTATTCATGTGATTGAATATATTCTTGACTCGATCGATCTGCAAGCGTTCGCGAGTGCTTTCATACTTGATGATGTCAGAGTCAAAGCTCATATAAGAATGAAAGCTCTTGTTCATGAAGAAGAAAGTCAAGAGAATGACTGAAAACAAGATGTTATTGTTGATAAACTCGATCATGAGTAGTCACTTGAATCAGTCGTTCTGCATGTATGAACAGAAGAAACGCAGATAGCGCTTGATGTTCTGATTGACTCGTTCGCTTTGATCGTTGATCTGAAAGTGATAGACGATGAACAATTGAAGAGAAATGCTCAGTCGTTTGCAAAGAAACTTTCATAGAATAGAGATGAATTGCATATCTCTGTCAGATACAATGAAGCTGAATAAATCATAAGTTTAATATACTCACTGAATCAACATTTTCGCTGTTCTTTCAACCGTAATTTCTTCATCATCAATGATGCAAGAAATATAATGTTTTTCTTTTAACAATCTGCAGATAACAGTCAGAATAACATTGTAGTTAAATGAATCAAATAAATTGATAATGAAGTTCATTGCTATGTCTTGTCATCGCTGTTCAAATATCAATAAAGGTTGAAGCAAGTCATTTGATTTATTTCTAGATGTCTTTGATCGTTGATAAACATAACAGTTTCGAATATATCAATCTACTGTCTTTCACATGAATGATCAATAGTAGTTTCGTTTAATGATCTTCATCGTTCTAAGAATATTGAGATGATTTATTGAGAATTGATCATGTATCTCATGAATCAGATTTATTTGCAGAAGTTTATTGAACGAAACTCATAACTGACTGTCTTTGTATAAAATTTCATTCTGAACTCGACAATTCTTCAGCTTAATGTCTTTGCATTATGCTTCATCTCTGATCTTTGCTTCACGAAGTAAAGTACAATTCTTGTTGATTTCATTTGCGTCAAGAACTTGTTTATAAATTGACTCGCTGACATTCTTCTTTAGATCAGCAATCTTCATTCAATTCAACGTCAGAATAGTGATTCATTGATAGCGAACGCGTTCATCATCAAAATCTCTGAATACGAAGTCAGCTCAACGAGTTAATGCATCGATCTTAATGTTCTGTTTGTCAGATCAATACATTATCTTGAAGTTGAAATCAGCTAGCTTTTGTACTCAGCGCATCTGATGTCTGCTCAGCTCTTTGTCTTTCATCAATGAAATGAGTGCTTGATGATCGATGAACATCTTGATAGAAATGTCAGTCAACTTCAGTTCAAGTCATCAATGCTCAAATGCTTGAATGATGATCAGCAGTTTCTTATTGTATATTTCGTAGTTGCACTCAGCAAAAGACATGTTCTTGCTATAGAAAGCAATTGAATGTAGTACTTCTTCGTCATCATATTGAGAGAGAACTTCGTCGTTTACGTAGTTGAATGAGTCAGTTTTCAGAATAGTCTCATGAGTCTGATCAAAGTGACGAGGTATAAAAGTCTCAATCATACGTCTCTTCATGTGATCAAATGCAGTTTGACAAGTCTCATTTCATTCAAATATGATCTTCTTTTAAGTGAGTTGAATCATTAAATGAACAATCTTTGAAAAGTTCTTGATGAAGCGTTGATAGAAATTGCAGAAGTTAATGAAGAACTGCATCTGAGTGAGATTATTGAGTGTAGATCAATCAACAACTGCTTGTATCTTTCGTGAATTCATCTTAAATTTCTCGATTGACATCAAAAGTTCTAAAAAGATGGTTTTCTGAACATGAAACTCGCATTTATTGATGTTTATCTGTAGATCAGCTTCTTGTAGTCTATTCAAGATCAATCATACATGTTGCTTGTGTTTCTTCAAGATTTTGCTGTAGATGATAATGTCATCTAGATAGATTTGACAAAACTGATGAAGATATTCAAACAGCACGTCGTTCATATAGTGTTGATAAAACGTTGATTCATTGATTAATTCAAAGAGCATTACATGATATTTGTATGAGTTGAAGAAGATGATAAAGATAGTTAAATCTTTGTTATCTGAATGCATTCGCAGTTTATTGAACGTAATAATGATGTTCAATCGAGTCAGATACTTGCTTTCTTGTATACGAGCGAGAGTCTCGTCTATCAATAACAAAGAGTAATGATCTCATTTGATCAAAGCATTGAGCTTTCTGTAATCGACGCAGAAACGCAGACTATCATCTTTCTTTTCAATGAACAAGATGAGCGAGATGTATGATGCGAAGCTGAAGAAAATGAATTTTTTGTTTAAATGATTGATCAGATACTTCTTTATCTTCTGAAGCTTGTGATTGAACATCTAATATAGTCTGCTTCAAGAGAACATTTCTTCATCGATCAACTCAATTTTGTAATCGTAGAAATGATGCAATGATAGCTGATTGATCATTGCTCGATCGAAGACATTTAGATAGTCGTGATATTCAGAGAGAAGCTTAATCTTGACTTGCTTGAGAACTTCAGCGTGAGAAAGCTCATGCAGATTCACTTTTTCAGACTTGTTTTCAGCTGTAGTTATGAGTCAATCGATTTTCAAGACGATAACAGCAAAGATCTTGATGTCTGAACGTTTGAATAACATTTTATATGTTGCTGTCTTTATCATTGCTATGTTCATTGAATCTGATGTCGATTTAGAGATTTTGACGTTAGTTAAAGTCGCGTCACGCGATTTTAACTGTTCAATTGAGCTCTTCTTTTGACTGAAAGAGAGTGATTTCTGACTGAATTGAGATGTAATGAAAGTGAAAAATCTCTTTAGTATATGAGTAAAAGTTAAGCTCTTCTGTTTTATGATTGTTTTATGACTTAAGAGTAAAACAATCAATTTCTGACTAGTAGAATTGAAATTCGAAAATTGAAGAAAATCGATTCACATATCAATTACTAGGTTGATTTTGTTCATTCATGTTTTTTCAAGAATTATTTGATGTTAATTTAATCGAGTGATTAACATAGAAGCTGTGTCAATCATATGATCTTGAACAGTCAGGTTTGAATAAATGACATGAGTAATGAGTTTCTTAGCATAATGATCGTTGAATTCTTGAATTGACTTCGCTTTGATCAAAGTCAGAGACTCAATTTGCAACTGATCACAAACAATCTGCGTAATCACTTCATCAATGAACGAATAGTCAGCAGCTTCGATGTCAATCAATGACTTCAATGAGTAACTAATTTCATTGCTAAATAATACACATTCAGTAATCAAAGATTCAGAAGCAAAAGAATTGTCTGACATGCTTATCATTAAAGAAATTAACACGTCTTTCATCACGTCTTTGATGAAAGTCTCTAGTTTTTTGCCTCGTTATTCTCAAAGAAAAAAGTTATTTTCTCATTCTCTTTATTCTTTGAAATGATGATTTCATGTAGACGAAGAATGAAGACATGAGATGCTGAAGTGTTGATCTTGTTCTGAGAACAGTTCTTGAATAAGTGATCTGAAGTTTTGCAGATATAACAAATGATAAACGATCTGACTGACTCAGATGTAGAAAAGATAGTTGACTTGATATATTCAATTATTGAAGTCGTCACTGCTAATAGAAAAGTAGCATGCTTTTCAAATGTGATGATGACTTTGATGATGATCATGCAACGTTCGCTTCGAAGTTGATAATTGACTCGCTGTTTATTATTCACATTCTGAAGAAAGCTCTTGAGACAATATAAAGTGGTAAAATCTTTTGAGCAAATCAATAGAGCATTCTGCAAGCGATTATTGATCTTATTCTGAAGATCGTTCATCAGAGTATGATCATCGTATTCTAGATAACTGAATAGTTTCATAAAGTTAAAGTAGAAGACATTGAAGAACTTGTCTGCTTGTCTCAGAGCGTTGTACTTGCAACGACACTTTCGATTTTTATTCTGATTCTCGTAAATCTCTTCTAGATGCTTGAGTAGCTTGTAGATTGAGATGTAAGAATGCAAAGCATCATGATGATGTCAAGTGAAAATATGCTCAGCAGCGTCATCTTCTAGTCTAGATATCACATAAACAATGCAGATAATCTCATCGACGAAGTGATCAACATTTTTCTGAAGCTTGTCATCTATCTTGATTCTTCAGCTATTTCATGTTAATTCATCTTCGTCAATGAATACAGATGAGTTCAAAAACTTGAAAGACTTGTGATGATCATTATTGAATAGAATGAATGACTTACGTTGAGTATGATTCTCGATAGATTGACGAGATAGAGATTTCATAGAAACTCGAGATTTAATAGACTGACGAGATTGAAGCTGATTCACTGAACGCTGTTTCTTTTTTAGACTCAATACTTTCTCTCGTAGTTCAATGATAGTCTTTTCTTGAGTGTTTATTGTCATTTGATTGATCTTTAGTTCATTAAGTCTCTTGATGTGATTGACTTGTAAATCGATTCATTGCTTGTTGAGTTTCAAAGTCATGTCTCGTTAATCTCTTAGCTTGATCAGCATCTTGATGATCTCGTCTGACTGATTAATAACTCATTGACGAAGTTGTTGACTTATATTGATGTCTTATGAGATAGCGACATTCTGAGATTTCGCTGAAGCATCAAAAGAAATAAGTGAAACTCGTTTACTAGCAATGCTTTTAAGCAGATGAGCTGTTCATGACTTGACTGATTCAGAGTCGCGTGTCATTATGAAAGAGATAAAGATAGATAAATAAATTTAATTGTGATAAGATTGAGTAATTGATTTGATAAATTTGAGTAAATTTGAATGTGTGTTTTGATGAAAGTAATTCAAAGAATTTCTTGCGAATTTTCTGAATAGAAGTAGATTATTTCGTATCATTTACACGTTGATAGCAGAGTAGTTAATGAGCATTTATTTACTGTTAGAAGTCAGCATAAAGCGAGTCATATGAGTGTCATTTAACTAATAGATAAATGTTAAGAAAGAAAAGTATCTACAGAAAAGAACTCAATTCTTATATGTGTGTTTCTCAGTTCTGTGCTAGACTCGATTGAGTTGACGTCTTACACATATGATGCAGAGTCTCAACGACATCACTTTTAGCTTGAATGCTCACTAGACTTGATTAGAATGAATCTCAGACGAAGATTAGTCGTAGAATAAACGAAGGCTAGAATCATAACAATCTTCATGAAAAACAAACAGTTAACTCGACGTCAAGCTAATTATCTAGACATTTTATTCAAGTTTAACTTTCAAATCATTTTTCAATCAGGCAAAATGAACACTAAAGTCAATGCTTTAATCAGAATGTCTCTGATCGACGTCTCTGAATCAACTCAGCGTACTGAAGATTGCTATTAATAGAATGACTGCATCAAGTCGAGTACTCAAGTTCGAGTCAAGTACTCGACTTGAAAAGTATCAAGTCAAATTGAAATTTTTTTGAAAAAGTGTTGAGTTGAGTTGAGTGTTACGAGCGTACCAAGGCTGAATAGAGCTAGTCAGTGTCTCTAGCTCAGATCTGACTCAGTCTCTATTTTCTTTCATCAATATCTCTTTGTTCAACATCATCTTTCTTTCTACATCACATTCTACTCGTGTCACAAACACATTCTCTTCAAGCTTAGCGCAGTCTCTGAATATTACTTAAATAGAAGCTCTTGTACTCATCTTCTTCTGTATTCTTAATATTCAGTTATAGCTATCTCTAAAGATCAAGCACTATTCAACTCTGACTTTCGCTGATTGACTCATCTAGACACGATTCTGACATTATATTAAGAATTCGTTAATCACACGATACTGATCTCATTACTCATTCAACATACTCGTACAGACAGAATGAGTCTAAAGAAATTCATTTACCTGATGATCGACGCAATTGAAAGACTGAACAACACTAGAAAGTTTGATAGAATCAACAACAAGACTGTTTGAATCGCTAGACAACTTATCGCTCACTAAGTATGCAAAGTTCACTCGATCAAGAGAATCAACTCATTCTCATGAAACAGACGAGTGAAAATAAGCTGTTCAACTCGATTAAGAGAATCGACGATAAAGAACCTTCGTGAATTGCTTGAGAATCACTCAAAAAACTCACAAATCAAAAATACTTTTCTAATCAACAACATTCTTTCCTGAAGATTAAACACTTGATCATACATCTTCATTAATACTGTTGAGCATCATCATTCGCTCGATCTCGTTCTTTCTTCAAATTTCATCATGTCAAAACGTTTATCTATCAAAGAACGTTTCAAAGAATTTCGAAGTCGCTTTTCTCAAATCTCTGAAACTGATTCATCGAAATTCTCTAGTGCTGAATCATTCATCAATGAAGACGACGAGTCATTCGCTGAAACAGTAATACTCTCTGTTTCTATCGAAAACTGAAAGACTTGATGCATGATTCTCGACAGAGAAACAGATTGACTCAACGAGCTGAGTAAACAATGAGATGACGAAATCAAAAAGTTGAAGACTAGACTTCAAACTAAAGAAATCACTTCTTCTGATTTCATCTACTCTGAGCATTCTAGATCTCAGAAAATACCTGATTCTCTCTGATTTACTGACGAAAAGAATTCTACTTGGGAAAACTGATACGACAAAATTCAGAATAAACTAGAGATCAACGTTGATCTCTTTTCAAATGAACGAGTCAAACTGAGCTATGTACATTTCAGATTATTTGATGACGCAGTTGATGTTGCTCAATCTAGACGCGAACGTGACTGTGTCAATTTTTATAAGATCGTCGATAATCTTTTGAAAGAACTAGCTGAGTTGTTCAATGATTCAGATAAGAAAGTCAACTTTCGTAGAAAATACTACAACTTGATTCAAGAATCAAAGAAGTTCAGCGAGTTCTACACTCAGTTTCAACGATTATCTTTCTATCTGAAGTATCACGAAAAGCAACTGATTGTCGATCTAAAAGATAAAATAAACTCTCGTCTTTGATTCGTTTGAATAGATCAATTAGTTCAATCTGATTTTCTCAAAGAGATTCATTTCTACCTGATTCATTTGAATAATGATCAACGAGTCATTCGAGAAATCAAGAACAAAGTCAATCTCATCAAACGTGCGAAAGATCTGTCAAAGATCATCTTTCATAAAGCTGTTGTTACTCAGTCAGTCGATCATTCAAAACCTGATCATCTAAAGTCGCGCGACGCGATTTTAACTAGCGTCAAAGAAGCAGACGTTTTAGTCGAAATCTGTTTCATATGTCATAAATCAGATCATAGCTCTAGAGAGTGCTCTAATCGACCTATCAGAATCAATGCAGTGAACAATGAATATGATTGTTTCGAGTTCAATTTCAATTTCGATTTCGATTCAAAAAACTAGTCATCTCTTCAAAAGTCATCAAAGAAATAGAGATTATATCTTTGTGCAAACTAGACGAAATTCTATCAGAAGAGAATTACTTTGAAAAGTCGTTTCTAATTGACGTC
>JAABUS010002544.1_pt1 | contig 34020 bp, 20 predicted proteins | sample 5560161 | NCBI WGS metagenome assembly JAABUS01 (sample SAMN10711885, study PRJNA513376) | rock metagenome | isolation source: Antarctica rocks | place: Antarctica: Victoria Land, Trio Nunatak nord | collected 2016-01-04 | reverse complement strand
CATTCTAAATTTAGGTATTCTCACGAGCCAAAAACATTCTCAGGAGCGCGTTAGATTCTTAGGGGCGCTTATATCGCTTTAGAGTTAAAATATAGTATTACCCCGCTTAAACTAGCTTAACCGGCTTACGAGCGCTTATAGCGCTTAGAGCCTACCCTATACTTTTATAGATATTATTATTAACTTATTACTTCGTCTCTTTATTATATATATAATATTCTTAAAGGTCGGTTTTCTATTAGAGGAATATATTAATACGAATATTTATATTTTATCGTAGTTTTTATTCACGCGGAGTCTTTTTACCCGTATATAAATATCTTATTAAAGATAATAATAGCGAAAGTTTAGTCCTATTATTATTTTTATTTTTACGCTCTTAAAGTTTCTACTTTTTATTTAATATATTTATACTAATATCGTAGAACCCGTATATATTAATCCGAATTATAGTTTATATAAAGATAACTTTTATTTCTAGACTAGTTTCGGCGTAAACCTTCTAGAGTATTTACTCTTTAATTCGATATACTAGTAAACTCTTTACTATAATCGTTAGAAATGAATATTAAGTCTATTTATAATTCCTATATTTTATTCTATAATTATCTTTACGGCGTCGATATCTTTATCTATATAGAAGTTATAATTAATTAAATATATACTTCTTATAGTAAAAAAGAAATCTTAAGATTAAAGATATTATTAATAAAAATTATAGAGCCTTCTACTATTTATTAGTATCTAATTCTCGCTACGTAACGTTTACGTTAAGTATATTATTATTCGAGCTCGGATTAAATATAATAAAAGGGTAACGGACGAAGTATTAAACGAATTAATACGTATCTTTAATAGTAATATTAGCGGGAGAAACCCATTTATATTAATATTAAAGAAGCCGTTAAACCGCGATATAAATAACATTAGAGAGTTATACGCGTTAAATATATTAAAGACCTAAATATTAAAGAATCGTAGTATACTAGAGAGGGGAGAGGTCGATATTAATTCTAATAAATTTTAATATACTACCGATCGTAGGTAACTTTACCACTCTTCTTTTTTATTAATTTTATATCGCGAAATCTCTATTCTAATAATATATTATAGTTAATATTATTTATAGAAATCCCTTTAGTCCCGGCGATTTTTATCGATTTTTATATATCTCGTTACTACTAGGCTAACGGCTTTAAATAACTAATTTTACCCTCGATTTAATTTCTAAAGGAGAAGAAGTTATATTAATATTTATATAATTAAAAATATAATGGCCTTAAATAGTAGGCTACGTCGATCTTAATTAATTAAAGAATATAATATTAAAAGAGATTAGTCTTAATCTATTATATTAACGATAAATATAGTAAAGGAAGTTATTAAACGACTCTTATAACGTACGCGTATAAAGGCGCTAACTTTATAATTTAACGGGTATTTAAAAGTAATTTTATTTTATTAATTAAGTCTTAATCTAAACCTACTTCTACCTACTCTCTTTATTTTCTAAATTCTTAGTTCGTAAATACTATAAAAGAATATATTTATTAACGATATCTTCTACGAATTATTAACGGTTATTTTATTAAATATTTAATATAGTTAATTAAAAGCTTTAATAGTAGAAGGGTTTAAATATAGATTATATAAATTATTATACGGATCTTAGTAAAGATCTTATTTAAACCTAAATTCCTATACTACCTAATCTTACTCGTAATAACGAAGTATTTAATAAATTGTCCGAGGAAAACCTAGTAACTTAACGACTCCCTAAAACTATTTAAATACTAGTATCCTTTATTAAACGGATTATTTATATTAATAATTCCTGCCTCGAATTATCTACTACGAAGCTCGTTAAGGTACCGCTAAGCGTCCGACTCTAAATAATATATAACGTACGTATTCCCTAGTTATAACTATTATACTCTATATACCAGCTCATAGTAATAAGTAAAATTTATAAAATTATAGTATAATATTCCTGAATTCCGAAGGAGTATAGTTAAATAAAGCGAGACCGGATTCGGCGGATTTAATAAAGTATAGTTTATTAGAGAGAATACTATACCCTAATTTATAGGGTATTAAGATACGAGGAAAATAGTTAAACCGTATAATAACCATCGATAGCTCGGAGTTTTATATATATTAATTATAGCGGCGGAACTTATTTATCTATTATTATTACTATCCGGAAATATTATAATTAACTTACTACCGTTCGAATCTATTTATATTATAAAATTAATAGATATCTAAAGAGGTACCGGGTAGGATAAATTTTATATAATAAAATATCTCGGAGGAAAATCGAACGAAATAATAACGGGATAATTTACTCTTTATTCGTAATATATTACCCCGTTTTTTAGTGGATTTACTCTCCCTTAAATAATCTTCGTATCTTTAAACCCGTATAACGCCTTAAGTTTCGGGTCCTATTTTCTTATTAACGGTAGTACTTATATCTAAAAGAAGTTTAAATTATAAAGATAATATTTACGGGGGTAGGTAGAGATTTAGAGTATAAATCCGCCGACGAGTCTCTTTCCCCGGTAGCGTAATACTATAAAGGCCGCTAATCGCTAGATTAACTCGTAGTTTATAATAAAAATAGAGTTTATACTTACTATCGGATAATTACGGTAATAAAAATAATTATAAATAAATCTAGTTATATCTCTTAATATAGGTACCGTTATATTAATAACGTAGAGATGGATACTAATAAATTAATAGGCCCCTTTAGTATTAATTAAGTTATAAATTCTTTAAGTTATTCTATTATTAATATTCCTAGTAGAATATTTATATTATATTTACTCGTGGCTCGATAAATTTCGCTCCCTAGTATTAAACTACCTATATTAATCTATAATATCTATTTCGATAGTTTATATTCACTATATAATCGCCCTATTAATAGTAGTTTACGGAATCGTAGGTTAATACTCGTAAAGATATATATACGCCTAGTAGCGAGTTAGTAGCCTCGTTAGTATACGAGGTAACCTTATTAATATATAAGGTATAGTACTATCCGGCTATTTATCTACTCTTTAATTTTAGTTAATTATTCGGTAGTAATCTTACTAGCCTATATCGCCGGTTATCGATCGTTAATCTTTATAATAAGAGATAGAAGCGAGAAAATTTATTTACTCCGGTTTAACCGAGTTTATACTTTATTTACTTCGATTCCGTTATTATAACTAAAAGGATTTCCTCTACGATATTTTATAATATTATAAAATATTACGGTTAAATAAAATCCTTATTAGGTTTACCGTTAAGGAAACGGTTCTTATATTTTAAGACGCGGAAATAATAGTAGATATTATAAAATTAATAGAACCGGTTTACTCTTCTCTTAACCTAATCTAGCCCTAGGAGCCTTATTAGATAGAAGATTTAAATATTAAATAAATCGCTAATATTATTAGGAACGCGAGTCTTTCGCTATTTATATATATCGAATTTAAAGATTACTTTAAATACGCTTTAAATTATAAAGTATAATCGGTAGAGAATTTTATTATCTAATATCGATATATCGTATTTAGGATACGTTATTATCTTTACGAATATTTTATAAAGACGGATATATATTAATAAATAGAATAAATTAATAATTTTACTTTAACGTTCTAATCTTTTTTTAATATTAATAAAAATTATAAAATCGATACCTATTAATTTACTAAGCCGTAATATACGGTTTATTATTTAATACTCCGACGAACCTTTACCTCGATTTAATTTATAAATTACTTAAATAATTCGTTAAAGATCCGATTTTATCCTTTAATATAATATTTACTAGACTCTTAATCTTTATAATACGCTTCGATTATTTCTACCGAGGTATACTCTTCCCCCTATAACGTCCACGATTTACGATCGAAACGGATATATTTAACGCGTTAATTATAGGCTCTCCGGAGTACGTAATAAAAATAATATTCTCCGATATATTAAACTTCCGCTCTTTAAATCCTTAATTCCTTAGAGTTAAAGAGTTATAATAATAATATTTAACCTAGATTAACCGATCCTTTTATAATATTATTATAAAATATAGTAAAATCTACCCCCGCTTTAATTATCGCCTAGACGAGATTATGAAGGTAGGATACTCTTAATTAATCAATAACCTAAGTTAATTATATTTAAAGAATTATATATTTATCGTAATTAATACCGTCTAGCTACCCTTATATTCGGTTAATAAAAACTAGACTCGACTCTTTTTACTCGAGTCTCTTTATTCCTACGTATAATTTTATTATTTACCGAGCGGAGATAAAGGAGTAACCCGGCCTCCCCTTTTTAACTCTTTATTTTAGAGAGGACTACTTTACCTAAAATATAAATTTCCTTAAAATCTTTTTACTTAACTAGACGGAAGTTATTTTAATACCGTTTATAATTAAACCGTTATTATTCGGCCGCTTTAAGGCCCGTATATATAATTTAAATTAAAGAAATAGTCTCGTTAGATTAAAAAGTTATAAAGCGTTATATCTTATATTAGAATTTTATTATTAATATTATAAGAGCTAGACTATTATTGTATATAAAGAGTTATAAATAATTTATAAGAAAAATTATAATATTATTATTTCCTATTAAATTTTAAGCTAATATTTAATAGGTTTAACTAGCGCGATAATTATACTAATACTTCATATATTAATATAGTTTATATATCTCTATATATATAGAAGCCGATAATTACCGGTAATTAATAAAGGGTTAAAGTTTATATTCTCGGTAGTAATATTCCCGCTTTATTTAAATACTAAGTCGATGAATTCTTAAGCGACCTATATTCTATAAATAGAGCTAGTAGATTTATTAAGATCTAGAGTATTTAATATATATATCTAATTATATATTTCTAGCGGGAAAGGAGCGAGGAGATAATTATATAAATAATTTAGAGATAAATTAATAACGCGAGCGGAGGAGGTATAATAAAGTTATAACGAAGGAAAAGAGAGCCTAGGCCTAGCCTACGCCGAAGGGCTATAGTAGAGACTATATTTAATAAAACTTTAATAGTAGCGAGCCTATATAATTAAGCGTTCTACCGGACCTAGTATTAAATAATTATATAATATTATCTTAGAAAAGGCCCTATTTCCTTATTTCCTTTTAATTTTATAATTATCTTTCTTACGTATCCTATTATTAGGCTTTAGCTATATCTATACCGATAATAAATAATTTTATATTAAAGCGTTTTATCTTAATACTAGGAGGAGATTATTATAAATATATTTAATAGTTAAAATTACGTTATAGTAACCTAGTCGGTATTAAGCCGGTTTAGTAGAATATATAATTAACTAGACTAACGGCGGAAGTTATTACCGAGCTAGTTTAATAGAATTTTTAACTCTCTTAATTAATAACTATTAAATAGTATAATAAAATCGTTTAATTAATTAATAAATACGTAGTAAAACTAGAGTATACTCTAAAGTAGCGCAGTAAGAGTTATAATCCTTTCGGTGTCTATTAATAGGAAGTATATATAATTTACCGCCGTAACTTAAAAAGTCGTATTAAGGATATCGTCTTTAGAAAAAGCCGCATTAGTACCCTCCGAGATATTATTAAGAAATATATTATTAATTAGGCTATATAAAGACTAGAGGATTATATTAAATCCGATTTTTCGTTTAAATATAAAGATATATTCTTAAAGAGTTACGGCTAGGTCTTTTAAATTTTAGAAAAATTCTTTAATAATACTTTAAGGGAGATTAATCGACGTCTCTCTATTAAAGATAACGGCGAAGGCGCGTATAACGAGTTTTATCCTAATTTACTAGATATAAAGAAGTCTTTAATTTACGCGGGGGTATAAATAATAAAAATTATTAAAATAATTACTTTATTTTATAACTCTCTTCGGCGTTTTTAAATCTTCGATAATAAAATAGTAGAAGCGATTAAAACTATATAATAAAGTTTAAATAAAGGCTTCGTTTTATTTAATATTAAAAAAGTATAAAAATATAATTACCGATTTAAACTTCGATAGCTCGATATAAATCGAGATAAATTATATATTTATTTAACGTAATATATAGGCGCTTTCCGCCGTTATAAAGTAACCTTTACTAAATATAAGGCTCCCTAATAAGCGTCTTCTATAGGGCTCGGAGTAGGATATATTATTTAAATAATTATAAATAAATCTATATATAATACTATTAGGTTTTTCGTTAATCTTTAAAATCGGACCTAGCCTAATATATAAAGTCTCGCGAGGTCTATAGTATTTAGTAGTACTAATTAACGAAGGGATTTATTATATTCTAAATAATAAAGAATATTTTAATATACTCTTATTATTTTCCGTATTATATTATATTTATTTCCTACTTCTCGATTCGAAGATATTATAGGTTTTACTAGTATTATAATATAAGGCGAGAGTTTAAAATTATTAATTACTAGATTAAGAAGAGGGAGTAGAATAAGGCGCGATAAAATAATAAACCTCTTATATAATTCTATTATATTTCGTACTACTTTTTATTTAATAACTTTTTAATACCGAGGCCGTTATAAAGTAATTAGCGAAGGTGAATATATTCTCCGAATATATAATTAAATATATATTTTCGAACGATATTATAAATTATAAAAATTAATTTAAGAGAATAGGATAGGAATAATAATACCTAGGTATATAGGCTAGATAAATATAAAATTCTTATAATCGGTTAACGTAGTAACTCCTCGAGTTTATATCGATTAAACCGTATAAGGAGTTTCGTAATATTTTTTATTTTAATAACCTCTTAAAAGGCCGATATATATAACTAATTATATCGTTATCGAATAAGTTACTCGTACGTAGTACTAGTTATACCACTTAAGATAGGTCTAAGGAGGATTTATATTTATATTTAACGGGTTTTAATCTCGGTTTTATTAGAGTAAATAAATAATAAGAAGACCCGTACTCGCTAGTTATTTTACGTTAATAACGGATTAATTATTAACTTCGATAAAGTTTTTTTTAAATATTTTAAATAGAGTCTAAATCCTAACTCTTTATATATACTCGATATTAACTTACTTCTATTATATTTTAAAATCGAGTATTAAGATCTTTATATTTAAAATAAATAAAACCTTCGGACCTTATTAAACCTCCTATATCTAGAAAGTATAATATCGGGTTTTAGAAATTTAATCGAATTTAGACTTTAGTTATATATAACTAAAGAATTCTTTATTAAAATCTACTCTTTCCTTATTAATAATATTTACGGTAGGGAATTTCTTATTAAATTATATACTTTCCTTCCGAGTAATATTCTTAATTAGGTACTTTATATAAGTTTCGTTATAATTACTCTTTACGCCTACTACCTTATTAGGAACGAACCGCCTACGTTAACGGTAATAATTTAATATTATAACGACCTCTTTAATATTACGGTAGCTTCGCTACGAAAACTTTATTAACTACGATTTATATTAATAAAAGTTAATATTATCTTAGACTAGAACTTAGGCTCGGACCCGGACTTAGACTTTAAATATAACGATAATAATAATAAATTAATAAATCTTAAGACCGAGCCTAACTTTAGGATTTAATTATACTAGTATAATTAATAATCTTTATAGGTTTAACGTAGGTATTTAATTAATTCTAAGGGCCGGAGCGGTTATATTTAGGAATTCCTAAATATTATTATTTTAAGCCAGTCTCCTAGAGCGATAATAAAGATTATTTCTCGATAGTTCTAGGAATAACGATATAACGAGGTTATTTATACTATTATTCGAGAGGCCGATAATTATTCTTATAATCCTTAATTAATTAAAACCCTAAAATTATCGCGATTATTAGAAAGTATTCTTTTATTAAAAGAGGTAAAAGATAATATTATCTAAAATCTCGAAGATTTTAGGCGCCCGTCGATACGTCGATAATATATTAAACGTGGTTATCTTTATCGTCGAGGTTATTTATATTATAAAAAGCCTAGAATAAATAAATTAAGCCTCGCCTCTACGTTTACCGTATACCTTGATCTTAAGTTATATATAGTATTTATTAACGATTTTAAAATCGATTAAGAAACTCTCGCTAAAATATTTCGGAGCCTCCGTAACCTATATATAGTACTACTCGAAGATATAAATACTTTTAATACTACGACTACCGAGCGCGGATCCTCGAAAGTATTATAGTCTAGGTTTACTAATTTATCTATATTTCTAAATATCCTAGATAGCGTAACCGCGAAAGAAGGTATAATTTTTATTATAATATTAAATTATTTAGAGGTATTAAACGAGGCTTTAATCTAACCTAGGAGGATTAATAAAAAAATATATTTCACGAATATTATATAGTATTAATTAAATAACCTCTTCTTAATTACCTATCTCTCCGATACTAGCGAAGAAATATATAATATATTAACCGTTAAGAATAAAAAGATTTTTATACCCGTAATTAATAATAAAGAGATTTAGAAGTTAGTAGAGCGATTTAGTATTATATTATCGTTAAACGAGTTTATAATAATAGAAGTTTAAAGATATCTCTTTTATCGTAAATAAGATCTATATAATATATTAATAGGCGCGGCCGAATAAAGTAAGTAGAAAAATAAAGAATATTTAAACCCTATAGCCGAAGGGTCTTTAGAAATAAATAACCTTAAGAGTAAAGAGGATATTTTAAAGAATAAATCTAATAATAAAAATATCGGTTTAATAAGAAATATAAAGATTACGAGCGGGGGTAAATAAAGCGAGTAGAATAATAAAGAATATTTAAACCCTATCGGCGAAGGGTCTTTAAAGAATTAAGAACCCGACCGTAAAAATAGTAAAAGTATTATAATAATATCGATAGGGTGATAGGAAGAATAATACGTATTAATATTAAGAGACGAGATTAATATTTAGAAATATAATAATTAGATCGAGAAGAGGGAGTAGTATAAGGCGGGAAAGGATTAATAATATTTAATCTCCTTCGTGTAATTAAACTACGGTACTTTATAATATTTTAAATATTAATTAAAAGAAAAGTATAGAGGTTATTTTAGGCTACTCCGATACTCCCTACTTTAAATTAATTATTAACGATATTATTAAATAGTAATTAAAAATAATAGTATTAATTAAAATAACCCTACGTAGCTTCGCGCCAGGTTTCTATTAAATAATTATACTATAACTAGTCGGTATCGATCTTATAGGAAGGTTTAATTATCTAATCTATCTCTCCTACGCGGTTTAATATATTTAATCCTATATAAAGAAAGTTATTTCGCTTTAGTTTTTTATAATAACTTCTATACTTTCCTACCGCGCGATAAATATATACTACTCGAACGGCGAGCGACTGGAAAGATATATAAAAATTACTAAATTTAAGAGTTATAAATAATAATATTAATAAAGCTTAAATAATCCTATTTATATTTATAGGGCCTATACGTCTTAAGGAGTAGCGGTAGTAAATCGTAGAGAAATTAAAAACTAACTACTACGGAATTTAACGGTTAATAAATACGTTTATTATATAGTATATCTAGAGACTTCTAATTAACTTTCGATTATCCGTATCGTAAAATATTTACTTTAAGTTATATAAATATCCTAAATACGATCCGCTAGTTAATATAAAGAGTAGGTTATTAACGAGGCGTAGGTCGGTAGATATAAATACTAATTATCTATATCTAAACTTAATATATTACTAGTTACTTTAATATATTCGAAGTAGTCTAAATAGAATCCGCTCTTTTCTTAATTAAAAATACTAGTAAGAGAGTAATTATTATATTAATTAAATTAAACTATAATATTCTCTACTCGAAGGTCTTTATACGAGAAATTAATAATAACCGTATAACTCGTTATAAGATTATATAGGAGAGTAATATATTCGGAGTTTTTAAAATAAAGATTAGAGAATTTAAAGTCCTCGAAATTTATATAGGTATTAATAGGCTCTTAATAAATCCTAATATAATATCTAGTATCTTTATATCCTTCGCTATAAATACCGCCGAGAGAAATATTATAGAATACTTTTAATTACCGTAGCTTAAGAAATATATCGTTAAATTAATTATAAATAAAGACCTTTTATTCTTTAAATAGCTTCGATTATATTTTATTAATAATTAGGCCTAGAACGAAGGATATAAATATATAGGACGTTTTATTCGAAGTTATTAAGCCTAGAGACTTTAGTACTAGGATTTCTAAAGTATATTAAATAAGGTATTATATACTAGTATATTCTATATAATCGTCGAAGTTAGGGACGATCTTAACGACGATTCTCGTAGTATATTTAACGACTATATAGTTATAATATACTTTGGATTACTAGATAACTTAGTTAAACTCGATAATATTACGGAGGTTAATCGATAAAGATTAGAGTTATATAGTATTAATATCGTAAATATAGACTCCTAGTAGAATTCGTATAGACTTCGATAAGGGGAAGACTACTATTATTATATTAATAGCCGATATTAAATCGTTTATACGATAGTTAGTTAAGGACTACTCTAAAGGGGCGCTTATTATATTAATAATTATATTAATATTAATTAATACTTTATTAATTTATATAGAATATAAAATAAATATCTTTACTAGTTTTTTACTTCTTTATTTTACCTAGGTATATAAAATACTTTATAAAGAATATAAAGAGTAGATTAATATTTAAATTAATTATAAATACTTTCCGTAGTTTTCGGAGGACCTTAATATTAAATTAGGTAGTTATAGATTTATAACGTTACGAGTTAATTTATTTATCCGAGCCTACCCCTTTTATTATAAATATTGAATAAAGTGTAGTTAGGTATCGAAAAAGCGAATAACGCGTTTAAATTTATCTACGAATACGAGCTTAAAGGAATATATATAGTTATATAACTCCACGTCTATCCTTCTTAATCGTAGTACCTAATTTAATAAAATAAGTTTTCGCTTAATTAGGGACTACGTTCGTAGGAGATTAAATCGGCTTTAAGTAGAGTCGTAAAGCCGAGCTCGGTCTTTAATAATAAAAGCCTTTTAACTAAAATCTATTTAAATAATTAAATAAGGATACGAGAAGTAGTTATAAAAGTATTTTATACGTAGCTAATTATTAGTCTATAAATCGCGGATAACCTTTATTATATATCTCTACTTTATTATTTAATAGGAAAGAATAGGATAAATATAGTTTTATCGACGTTCTTTTAATATAACCTCCTTTAATACCTTTTATATCCTCTTTTAATTATTCTTATATTATACTCTAAAACCTTTTCTAGGACTAGTACTATTTATATATTTATAACTATATACTATTACTACTACTAGGATTAATATTTAATTTCCGTTATTTATAATACGGAGTTAATCGTCTACGAAGTATTACTCGATAGTAATTATATTTTAATATACTTCTCTTAATCCTAGGCCTATAGTATTTAGAGCGGTCTAAAATATTTCTTAATTTATTTTTTAGTACTAATATACGCTTTTTTATTATTATCGATAATATACTCTTCTTCGAGTTTCTTAAGGGCCTCGATTACGTAGTTTTAATAATTCTAGTAAGAAACTAAATTCTATAGTTTTATAGTAGAGATCGCCTTTTTAAATATTAGGATATCGTTTTCGTTAATATTATAAATAAGAATTATTCTTTTATAGCGGCTCGTAGATATTAATTTACTAGAGATAATATTAGGTTTAAAGCGAGGAGATTCGCCGGTAACTTCGTAGATCGTATATTTTAACTAGTTCTTAAAGTATAACGCCTAATATTTATAGTTACCGGTTAAGGGGCGGTATATAGTAATATATAGTTTTAATATAATAATAATTAGTACCTTTAATTATAAAGTACGTTAAATCGAATTAACGAGACGGGGATTATCGTTCTTTAAATATAAAAACGCGGCTAGTTATCGCGTTAAAGTAGTCCCCTTATATTAAGTATAATTTATTTAAACTTCGTCCTATAAAGATCTTAATAAAAAAGATATTAATTAATAATTAATATTTAATTAATTTAGGTTAAAGAGTAATATAGATAAAATTAAAATTTATAAAGTATTTCGATATAATTAGAATCTACCTTCTAGAAGCTTTTAACCTTCCGGAAATTCGTATATTAATATAATCGCTTACGCTTTCATTTCTAATCGTTATTTATAAATATTATTAAAGACTAGACGATAAATTATATAGAGGGAGGAGTAAATTCTTTATACCCTCTCTTTAGGTTTTATATAGAGCTAGATAACTAGAGATAATAGATAGAGAAAATATTACGTTAATTTAATAATACGTAATCGTGGAACGGGTTACTTAGAAACTAGGTAGAGGTATAAGTAATATTAATAAAATAGAATTTTAAAGACTTATTACTTTAGATAGAATTAAGAAATTTATATACCTTTACTACGAATAAAGTAGTTAATAATTACGGATTTATAATTCCGTTAACTAGTCTACCCCGTTTATATTTACGTTAAGCTCCGCTTTATATTAAAAAATCCCGTAGTAGTCTCTATATATTTCTTAACTCGCTTTTAAGTAACTATATTTCTTTTTAATAAACTCTATATTTATAACCCTTTCCCCTTCGTTTTTTATTAATAATCTTTACGATCTCCTACTCTTTTTTATTTAATATTAAAACTCTTTAATCCTAGAATTATTTTTAAGAAAATAAGGTAACGGCGGTAATACCTAAAAAATAAATAATCGTTATTACTCCGTAATTATCTTTATAAATAATTTATATTCCTCGATCCTAGGATAATACGATATTAAAAGAGATAAAGCGATTAATAGAGGAGGTAGTAGGTTCGTTAATAATAAGAGAATTTAAATAACCGTATATTTTTAATTATTCCCTCGGATAGGAGCTTTAGAGGCGTATAGTATTAATTTTAGAATTAATACTCGTAGCCTTAATAAAGCCGCCGGTTTTATTAATTTTATCTTCGTTATCTTCTACTACGAAAGGGTTATTTAGAGTATATTAAAGGGATTATTAATTAGGATTATACCGGGGGGTATATTTTAATTATTATTAACTTTATTAAATCGACTTAAGTTTATATCCTCGCGTTATTAAATTTTATATTTAAAGAGATATTTAAAAATAAACCGAAGAGCCGATTAGGCTCGTAAAAGAAACTAGCGATATTCGATAAAATTATTTATATTATCGTTAGTATTATTTATTTTATCGATTATAATTAGGTCTTTCTAGAGTTATTAGACGCGTTTATAAAAACTAGGATTTACGTATTAACCTATACGTTAAGTCTTCTTTAAATTATATATACCTTCCTCGCTCTCGTTTAAACCTATATTATCTATTATACGTTTAGAGGAATCTTGTATATCCGTAGCGCCTATAGTTATTTTAGGCTCGGTATCTATAATATATATTAAATTATATATCGTAATAGGTAATCGGAGAGAGTAAGGGATAATATTATTTATATTATAATTTATTATTTTATCCTTTTTCTCTTCCCCTCTACCGGAGTAATAAGGCTCGATATTTTTAAAATAGATTTATATATCGTATATCGACGAGAGAAGGGTAGTAGGGAGTAAAGAAGGAGGATTAAAAATAAGATTTTTTATTTTCTCGCGGAGGATAGAATATTTAGATAAACGTTATTTATTAATATTAAAATCTATGAATAAAGATTTTTAAGAGTTGTACTTAATTTTTAAATCTATTATAAAAGTCGATAAAGTATTAAAAGAGTAGTATCTCTCGTTTTATTTAGAAGTCGAGCCGTTATTTCTAAAGTAAACGTTATTATTATTATCGGTATTTATATTTTTATTCCCTCCTAATATTAAGCCCGATTATTATGATTTTTAAATACCTCCGTTACTAAATAGTAGTTCCTTAAAAGATAAAAAGTTTTCGTCTTCCTCTTTATTATCTCTACCTCTACCGTAATTATTATTAAGATCGAATCCGCTTAAGGGAGCTAAAGTTATTATTTAAAATTAATTAAAATTAAAGACGGCGAATATTATCTTTAATATATAATTTAATACCTTAAAGATTTAATATTATTTATAAAATAAATCGAGAGTATTTTTCGACGACGTACTAGTTAAGTTAAAGACTTCGATTAATTTATAGTCGTCGAGTCGCCTACTTTATCCACTATTAAATTTAATAATTTTAAGAGTATATCCCTCTTTATAAATTATAGGAATATTATTAATTAATATTATCGACGGTCTTTTACTAGCTAAATCGGCTTTAATAAAGAGTTTAATAAAATTAAATATAACCTAAATCGATTAATATTATTATATTTTAAATATAAATAAAGGAGTTATATATAAAGTCTAAAATTAAAAACCTAAGATATTTAGAACGGGGCGAGACGAGGATTATATATATCTTTAAATCGTATTTATTATAATATTATAATACCTACGCTCTCCCTAGCGAATAAAATATTAAAGAGTATATTTTAATAATGTTTTCTTTATTCCCGTACTTACTACCTACTCCTCTTTAATCTTAATCGTCGATTTTTAACTACCGCCGCTCGATCCCTATTTATTTACCTTATATCCTACGGTCCGCGCTAGTATAGTCTCTTAGTCTTTAGTACCTTATATTTAATCTATATTTATATTTATTAAATTTTTACTACCCTTATCGGATAAATTTATTTATTAATCTACGTTAACTACTATTACCTAGATTTATATACTAGGACTTCTATAATATATTAGAAGTATTATATCCTCTCCGATTTATAACGAAGAGCGAGATTACTGTTTTAAGGCTACGTTATTAGAACGGGGCGATTTATAATATCCTAGTTAATATAACTAGGTAGATATATAATAAGTATTATTAATTAAAACGAGTATACCCTCCTTTAATTCTATTCCTTAGTTTTAATTTATTATTATTATTTAGATTTATATTTAGCCCCCTTATATTAAGTTATTAAATTATAATTAAATAGTAATCCTTATTTACGCGGTTAAGTAGATATATAAAGAGGGATTTCTTTTATTAATTATATAGTAATTATCTTCCGGTTAAATAATTACTTCGCTTTAATATACTCGCCGTAAATTAAAATTCTTTATTAATATCGTCGTAGAGTCGTAGATTAATTAAGCGGTAGTAAAATAGTAGCTAGTAAAGCGGTAGAGCCGAGCGACGAGGTATTTTAATATAATTAAAAAGGGAATCTTCGTTAGGGCTAAACTATAACACGGGTAATAAAATACGAGGTAACGAATAAAAGAATTCGCCTATATCGCTAGCTCTAGTCGTAAACGAAATTTAATAAATTAAAAAAGAGCGAGGGTAAAAGATATATAAATATAATTTTAAAGGGAAAGATTAAAAGCGAAATATCTTATATAAAAAATTAAAGTATAATAATCGGCGAGGGTTAGTCGAAGCTAGTTAAATAATATCGAAGAATATATAAATTTTTATAATATAAAAAGGAGCGAGGAGACGGTAGAGAGATATAAAAAAAAGATATAAAAGGAAGTAAAAAAGAGCGCGGATATTTTACCGCGACGTAAATAATTTATTATTAACTATAAAAGGGTTTTATAAAATATATTAAAGGAAATTTTAATCGCCGGTTATATATCTATTATAGGGGTTTACCTTAACTATCGTAAACCTTATTAAATAAAATAAAACTTATTATATTTTTACGATATAGGATTATATACTAGTATTTAATATAATATTATAAATAGGTCGGGCTATATTAAGGCGGCTTTAATATACTACACTCTATATTACCCCTTATAACTTAGGTCTAAAATAGAAGAAATTTTAAATTTATATATTTAGGTAGTACTCTAGGTAGTAGTACTCTAGGCAGTACTAGGCCTCGCTTATATTAAATCGTTTTAAAAATTACCGGTTAATACCATTAGGTCGCTGATATATTTCAGGCACTAAAAATAACAAGTAAGAACGCCGCCTAAAACGGCGCCGAGACCATCTCGAATTGGGTGCCTTCTCACCTACACACAGAATATCCGCGTTTTGTTTTTTGATCCTACAAGACATCTCAACTCAGACGCTCGTCGTGAGATGTGGAAAGCTGGGTCGGAGGATTCGACGGGTTGAACGCTCGTTTCCTTTGGCACTGAAGACTAAGGTATTTCCAACACTAGACTTTCACCGTGAGACTTAGGAGCCCCAACTCGACTAGAGAGGGCTTTCTATCAAGCTACAATGCTATTACTAGGTCTCAATGATAGATTTGCGGAAGTATATATGGCATTTTGCCCAAGTCATGAGGATAGTATGGAGAGGAGCATATCCAGCTATCTTCCTTCCCCTAGTATCGTACATACCTTATTGTACACAGAGCGGCAACATTGATTTCCCAGCCCTAATCACTTGGTGTTAGCACAACCTTACACCCACCGAAACCAGTGCAAGTAAGGGCCATCTTCTCCCTCCACGGTTCCGAGTCTCTGCTTTCAATGGCCGAAAATGTCTGCATCAGCCTTACCGTCACATAAGAGACTTCTGAAAGTGCGAATTGCTCTGGCCTTTCGTGAGCTTTGGCTGACTGCAATTGAGAAGGAACTGCTCACGACCAATACAAATCCTCGGGCCCCCGTTGAACGGCAAATACTCCCAACCAACCCTCAGCCCCTTCTCCCCAGTCCCCGGATCATCCAGCCACCGCTCAGGCTATCGCGAAAATCTGTATTAGTAGCCTCTTTGGAAGGAAGTATGGATTTAGACATGAACGACTACATACCCTAAAATCCTCAGCATCCTCCCCATAAAGATCCCTTCGGCGATGCATAGCAAAACAACTCCATAACACATACTGTCCTTTCTTCACAAAAACAGGACTTTTCCCATCCGGTCCACCGCCAACAGGTAAACACGTATCGGCTTCAGCCTGCCGACTGTTTTCAGGCACAACGGGATAAAGGCGTAGGGATTCGTTGAGGAGGGCGCGGAGGTATTTCAGCTGCTTCAGTTCCTCAAAGCTTGGGATTTCGTTGCCGAGGGTGTCGATCTCGGAGCGTAGGCGGGAGTAGATAGCAGGACGGCGCGAGAGCTCGAACCAGACGTTCGAGAGGAGGGAGGCAGTGGTGTCACGACCTGCAAGGAGGATATTGAGGGATTCGGCACGGAGTTTGGCTGCGTTTGTCGTTTGTTTGAGAAGTTCTTGGATGAAGATGCGGCGGTTGCTGTGCTCTTTCTCGATCTCATATTTTTGGCGGCTTTGCATAGCTTTCGCGATGAGCGAATCTACGAAGACGTGCACGATCTTATACTGCCCCTTCAATCTCGGACTGTTCATGAAAATGGTCAGCATACCCCAATCCTCACTCTGCCCTTCCGCAGCGTGCTGGCAGTACGTAAAAGCCCGTACGAACTCCGCGGCGTCTGGGTTTCCTTCGTTGGGTTTGAGCGTAAGCACGCTCTCCCCGAACAGAAACTCGGTCGCAGCGTCGAGAGTGAATGCAAAAAACAGCGGTTGCAAGTCGACCATTTTCCCATCGCGTGGGATGGCTTGGATGAGATTCTGCACATGTCGCTCGAACAGCTCTAAGTCACCGATTTCTTTCCTTACAAAATTTGGCCGGAGCATTTCGCGGCTCTGATGCCATTTCTCGCCATCCGTTTCCAGAATGCCCTCTCCCAAGAATGGTATCATATGTTTCTTCCTCTCCTCGCCGAGACTCCAATTCTTGCAATCCAGACTCATGACACTCTTGAGGTTTTCGGGCTCAATAGTCGCGAACATAGTTTGTCCTAATATAGTCAACTGGCACGTCTTAGCTCCGACGCGGTCAAACCCCGCTTTTGTAGTTTCAAGAGCTTTTTGAGATTTGAGGGCGCGGTACATCCTCCATAGGAAGTCTAGGCCGAGGATGGGGTCATAGTGGCGCATTTTCCTTGCAGGTTGGCAGCCATGGTGGGATATGAAGCGGCGGTGAGACGCACCTGAGGTGCACTGCCAGTATGTGTAGTATGTAGCATACGCTGCGATTGAAACAAGAAAGGTATTGTAAAGGGTCTGGTAGAAGGTGAAAGGCCAGGAGTCGAGAATCATGATGGCGGTAAGAACGTAGGCAGTACAACTTGAGAATTATCCAACGCAGGACATCAAGACACCAGGACAACTATCATTACTTCTCGATATAGTCATGCAGAGGCAGGATTCTATACAGGATCAATAAAGCAGATGCCTAGAGAGACGGCATGTTATGGTGGCATGTTGGTTCCTGGTTGCGCCACTTTTCGGGATAGGCAGCAGATGCAGGAGAAAACGCATGGTCAATTAATGTTCTTGCTTGCCAGAAAAGGAGCCTGGGCTACCTTATGTGAGACGAGAACGAAATAGCAGTGCAACTTCGAGTCAATATACGAGCAGGCGAATCAACATTGACAGAGCTCCGAGTAGGTACTTTAAGCTTGTTTGGGGCGCCAGATCGCCCGGAGCCAGCCGAGACTACAGAGGCCTGTCCCCTACGCGGCTTGCTCTACGACACTGAAAAGTGTATTGTAACTCCTCGTCTGATTAGCGTGGCATTCGCAATCTCTCCGTGATCATTCAACTTTGTGTCTAATCACCGTACTCTCCATGTGCTTCCTGGTTCTAAGCCTCAACTCGATCCTGCGCAGGTAGCCCCTTGATTATCAATCTCCTAGACTGCAAATCATCGAAATTAGACCAGTGGATACTGAGGCTGCATTTCAGAGCAGGAAGTGTGCCTTGATTGCAAAAAACTACCGGTATCCATACGCCAGCAATCTATGAGGTCCTCCATATTCGATACCTCCAGAAAATCTTGCTCACGCTTGCAATCAGGGTCCGCGAGATTAGCAAACTCTTCGAGCGACGCAAGTAGTATAGAGAGCTCGTATATACTTAATATGCAATTCCGCGCCTTGGGCAAATGCCGCGTCTGGTACAAGACTGCAGCGTCTGGATGCTTATGCTTAGAGATCTTGCTTCCCTGGCAGCGGGCCACGTCGATTGTGATGATACGAAAATCGGCCTTAGAGGTTTGCTCATCAGTGTTTGTTTTCGTGTCACTTTCTCTCTCGGGGAGCCTCTGGTGATATTCACCTTGAGAAGACATCAACCCAAACGCTTGGTCGATCAATTCTGGTGACAGACGCTGGACCAGATCCTTGGTGGCGACATGCCACTACAGAAGTTTGCGTATCATGATCCCAGTCAGGCTCAATATGTACGGAGTAATCATCGCCGTCATCACTAACAATAACTGCCCAATTAGCAAGCTCCTCCCCGTGCTCATTTATAGGCAACATCTTCGAGAAGTACGATGAAGCGTGCCTCACAGTGCCACGCGCATCATTCGGGCCACACGAAGCATCAATATCCAGTAAGCAAAATGTTTCCACATCGTTCGACAAAGTGATGGACCCTAGAACGGTGCTAGTCGTCACTGCGAGCTTAGCCAGGATTTCAAGAGCATCGAAGTTCAGGTCGTTAAAGGAGCTTTGCTCTGCGCCAGCGAAGATGTAAGCAATGAATGCCAGCATGATGACTCGGCTAATTTCGGCAGGCGGAACGATAGGAAGTGATCAACTCGCTAGAAGAACACCAGGTCACAGTATTCCCAAGAGCCGAATGCTTCGGGTTTCAAGAGGCGATTGAGATCCAAGATAGGAAGGAGCAATTGATAGTTGAACCCAGTTAAGAAAGACTTGAAGCTCGGTCAGCGCCGTGTCAGAAATACGGTGCTCAAGCCTAGAAATCCTGTCCAAGTTCCTAGAAAGATCTTGGAGGAACGAATTAAAAACAATGCGGTCTCTTGGACTCCAGACCAGTACTACAGCTCCTAATCTTTCCGCCGTCTTATACGCATCTTTTGGAAGTAGTACTGTAGGCAACCGAGCCTCGCGTTGGCCAAGACATTCTTTCTCCAGTCGATCGTACTTCGTCTCGATAGAATAGTGTAGCACGCCATACTTCAACATACATTTTATATACGCGCCATCATCTCTACGGCGTTCATCCCGTCTTCAATAAGCATACGCAAATGATTGTTATTCCCTTGGTCGCCTGGCCAGATAGACACGCACTCTTGTGGGAGGTCCATCAGGATGTGCATTCCCCACCGGGGGCGTGGCTTTGTTCATTTGGTGAATTGCCAGGCTGCTATCGAAGCATATATACCCTCAGCCTAGATTCGTCGAGTCCATGCGCCTTCTCGCCGCAACAAAGGGTCTCGATACCAATTTTCTTGTAGAATCAGCGTGACGCAGAACACGTCGGAAGAAGCTGTCGCGAAGCTCTTTCCTTTCCCTTTAGGCAGCCACAAGAATAAGCGATGCATTTCTTGATAATCTCCAGCAGGTCTATAGCCTAGTGGATGTCTCTTTTCTCTGCCTAAAATGCCCCAAACGGCCCTAGCTTTATATGAAATCCCTCGTACGCATGCTAAAGACAGCCAGCCCTGGATGTATTGATACAGCTCGTGTTGTAGATACTCGACCCTAACGGGACTCTCTTCGAATAATTCTGTAAGAGAGCGAGAGGTGATGACATTTAGACCTTGCGCAGTGACTGCCGCATCCGGGGTACTAGTTACCGGATCATAAACCATGTGAACCTATCCATGTTGTTAGCAACTGTAGTTGAACTGCCCGATAGATGCTCGATTGAGGTTAATTCTTCATTTTGAAGCAATGTAAATTTTCCGTCCCACCTTTGATGCAGGGTAGTGATATCAAAAAGGCCTTTGCGGCTCATGATAGCGTCGATATCCAGGGACAGAAATCAAACGAGAGCTCGATCTTTCATCTGCGCCATCACCCAAGTTCCAGCTGCACGGCCGGCGCCAGCCATGACGGCGATATCGCCAGCTCCAAATTCCCAATTGACGAGAGTCATAGATCCTGCTGCGAAAGAGACGGCCATGCTTGTAAAGAGCTTAAGAAGTTGTTGCGAATTTCAAAAGATCAATATATGTCCAAAATCAAACCCGGTCTTCCCCCCATATAAACAACCATAAAGTAGAGGGAATACATAAAAACCGCGGATCAAGAATGCCACGATGAACATACAGAGAGAAACACTTAGATACTAAATGGGGCGCCAGAATGCAGCCCGACCGCTGAATCTTGCATTGCCCTAGTTCTATAACGCAACGCCGCTGATCCTCCCGATGAAGGGGTCCATTTTTGCTCCAATGGGGCACCTTCCAAAGAAAGCAACCGCCTTCGAGGCATTCACACTCGAGATCAAGAACCTCAGAAAGAGCGCCGGTGCTGAGGAACAAGGAAGATCTGCGGCAGAGGAAAATGGCAGGACGAGCATCAGCGAAAAGGCCTCAAATCTTGTCAGATATTTGTTGAAAACCTTTCGACTCCAAATATCAAACGGTCAAATTAATGAGGATATAGTGCCCATCTTTTTACTACCCGCGAGCAACGTTAACCGCGTCAGGACACTGCGCGAGCGCTTTAATTTCAGCAATTCACAAATTGACCCATAAGGATCTCCTTTCGAGCGATGGTATTTGACAGGGTGCCATACTTCTCCGGGTCCTCTCCTGAGAAATAAGACAATGTTCCCACCCGACACTTCCTCTTCTTCGCTGTAATTCCTCCTCATCCATCTGCTCAAACATCTACCATGCATCCACCTATTCAAATATTTACCAGCGCCGCCACGTTCCCAAAACGCCTCATATCCCTTGCCCCAATAATCTACACAGCCTCTCCACAATCAACACACTCCAAAACCTGACTCCTCCCCACCCCCCCCGCAATCCTAACCCTAAAACGCTTTCCCTTACACCCCCTACACACAACCTCGCTCTCCTCCCCACCCTGCACTCCCTCACCCCCACTCTCCTCCTCACTACTCAGCCTACCGACATTCGTCGCCTCCCTCCCTACCGGCGCCAGCCTCCCATTCACACTCGCACTACTACTCCCCGCCGTGCTCGTATTCGCCGAATACCCATTCCCATGATGCTCCCTACGATACATGTGAGAGTTTGGATCGAGATGAGAAGCGGCGGCTGGTTGGGCGGCGTAGGTGGATTGGTTCCAGAACATGTAGCTTTGTTCACCATGGAGCATGAGGGGGTCGTGTTCATGAGGATTGGTTTTGAGGATGGTGGGGTAGGGTTTTTGTGGTGTGCTGGTGGAGGGGGCTGGAGGTTTTAATTCGAAGGAGGAGCCGTGGGGGGAAGTTCGTTTGGAGTCTGTGGGGATGGAGGGGGAGGGTATGCTTGGTTGGCTGGGGTAGCGGTAGCTTGATTGGGCGGAGGCTTGGCCGAGAGATTTGCGCGGTGAGGTACTTCTGTGGTTGTGAGCGCGGAAATTATCATGGCTTCCGTTGTTACTGGAGATGGATTGTCGCCACGAGAGAATGCGTTCGGAGGATGGGTGGCCTATTTGTAGGGAGTCGCGGCGAGAGCGATTACTGTGCTTGGTCGCGACTGAGTTGGTGCGGCCTAGCATCTTTCTGGAGAAACTGCTATCGTTGTTTCGGACGCGGTTTTGGTAGGCGCAGTCTTGGCGGAGTACTTTGATGTGGCCCATGAAGTCGGCCGTAATGATGATGTTACCACCTGGGTGAGCACAGCGAGCGAGGTAGGCAGGTGATTCCTCCGGTTTGGTGGGTTTGGAGAAGTCTGGTGTTGCGGGTGTAGGTGGGAAGCTCGCGTCAGGTTGCCGGCCATCTTCTGTAGGGGGTAACGAGGATGTTTGTGATTGCGTTCGACTGATCAGCGTCACAGGTGGTGGGTTGCATAAGTCGTAAAGCGGGTCTTGTGAAGCGCTAAGAAGCTGTCGTGTTTTCGTAGGAGCCATTATAGCATTAGTGACGATGGCTGAAGAAACTTCGAACATCTCCATTGGTTTCTTATCTTTTTCGATCTCGTGTTGAACGGTAGGCCATATATATGCTTTGCGGTCTTCGCTGCCGCATATTATGTACTTCGCATCATCGCTAAATGAAGCATGTATCTGGCTGCAAGAATTCTCATTGCCTTTGAGCTTGAGCTCGAGTCCCTTATCCCGAAGATTGTATACTCGTATTCGAGAATCGTTACTGGTGATGAGCAGTTTCACTTCGGCATTAGGATCGCCTGGTGGGTAGTTAATCGCTTGTATGCCCGTGACTTTGCTTCCCTTGGCATTCTTCCCATACGCAGATCGCACGTGGATTTGGGTCTGATATTTCAGCCCATCCGTTTCGTAGAACAGACACAGCCCGTTGAGACAGCCTGCAATAGCGGTCTTGCCGTCGGGTGAGAAAGCCACTGCAGTGATTAGGTCTGGTACTTGATTCCAGTATGCGACGCTCTTTTCTGGTATGCTCCACAGCCGAAGCTTTGAATCCAATGATCCAGCCAGGAAGAATCGGTCGTCTGTAGGGTGGAATGCGATGGACGTGACGAAATCACTGTGTTTGAAGCAGCACAGGCATTGATCTCTGCTTACATGCCAAAGCCGGACCGTCTTGTCCATCGAGGACGATAAGAGGAAGTTGTTCTAGCCATTGTCAGACCCGGTCAATCATAGCTACGATGTTCACGTACTTTACTCCAACTTAGATCCAAGATGCTTGCCGTGTGTCCTCCATATTCCTGCACTGTTTTCGTCTTGAACACTGGCGCACTCAAGCGCTGACCTTCTTTTCCTGCAGCTTCTTCCTCCGCTTCGTGAGCCATGCGCTCTTCCTTTGTAGATATTACTGCCCAAACTCGGACCACGTAGTCTTTCCCTCCAGCAGCCAGATGCTTCCCATCTTTCGAGATTTCCATGGCCCATATCGCATTGCCATCTTTATCTCCATGCTTGTAAGCCGCATTCTTAACCAGTCTTCCACCCGACTGCGCAATCTCCACGCCTGTCCTCCCCCTCAGCTCCTGGGCAAGAAACAGCCTATTGAAGTCCTTCTCTTTCCTGCCATGCGACCGAACCTTGATGTACTTCGGCGGAGAGGGAAACTGCGGTATATATCCAATCGGCTGCGAGAAAACGTCTGCATCCATCCCCTCTGTTCTCCTATCGCCGCCTGCTTCGGATTCATTGTCGATGATCTCGGGTAGCGCATCCTTCTTCTTCGGCGCAAAGCGGCTGAAAAACGAGACTCGGTTTCTGACTCAGTGGGCGATGTCAGCATGGATGCGCTTTTAGGGAAATGCCGCGAATAGCCTAATCATGACTGGAATGCTGACAACAATTCGATGGGATTCTTACCTCTTGTCTTTCTGTCCGGAAACGGTATTCTCTGTTCTTCCACTCGCTACATCCGAGGAGGCCCGGACTGCTGCGACTGATGCGCCAGTTTCTGATGTGCTGTGGTCTTCGTCTGAAGGCGCTCCACTACGCATCTTTGGTGGTGGAACATTTTGAGTGTTTGTTCGCTTGAGTATTTGCTATTGGCGAATGTCACGTCAGACCGCTATATGAAGCTCTTTGAGCGTATGGGATTTTACATGAGACAAAGGATCGATTCCTGGCGAATCTCTCCGTCCTTCCACGGAGGCGGATTTGCTCGCAGCACTGGGCTGGGTGCCTGAAAGGGTAGGAATGAATTTGCTTGGATGACTTCTTCCATTTGACAATGCGCGCGCTGGAGTGGCCGTGTCAGTGTTGGTACTTCGCGGATGTGGATTGCTGACTGGGCTTTGCGAATCCTAGTATTTGTTACCGTACCTTCCACGTTGTCAGGAGACATTGGTCCTCCATTGCTAGTACCATGCGCAGGATCTCTCAATGGAAGACTGCTCTGCACCTCCATCTTCGAGCTCACACTTCGCGACTGCGTATTCGCCCTCACCCTAATCTGGGGTAAGGTATCTGCAATTGTACCTTCGAGAAGTGCCCGTGTCTTCGTGGGCTAGTATAGCAGTCCGGTGGTCGCAGATTCAAAGAGACGGCCATACATATCTCAATTAATTCGATGGATAGAGTGATAGATTCAATCTGCTGTATGGTGTTGCATGCGCTTGCTCCGCCATTTGCTTGTTGACTTGCATCAGAGCAACAATGGCATGGGCCCGGAGGCTCGGACACTAGCCGCTGCAGCCTTACCCGGGCTTGTGCAGATACATGGAAGTGCATAACTTCGCGCGTTTGCCATGTGCTTTGAATGTTACCTTATAACCAAAGCTGAGTACAAGCATTAGCCCAACCTTCTTGTAAGCCGTGATCAATGGAACTTGCCTACGAAGCAATTTCCACGCAAGAACATGATGGTATATCTGAAAGTTGGGATACACTGGGAAGCATAGAATGGCACATTCAAAGCATACAATACTAGTGAGAATATATACCACCAAAAAGGACTGACTGATGGCGTCAATATGAATGTTTTCTATCCACTCCAATGTTCGACTCATCATTCTACCGAGTTTCCTCCGTGGCTCTCCTCATATTCGTCTTGCCTCGGCAGCATCTCTCAAACTACAGTACTCCATATCAAAAGACCGACCATGCATATTAGTATTGCATTGAGGCTACTGCACTCCATGAACCCAGCATCGGAACCCCCTCTAACTGGCCGCCACTTCACCAGTCCGCAGGGGCATTTTGGGAAAAGTCCTCCGCCTTTTACTGAAGCATCACGCTTAACATAGGCCCAAGAAACGAATGATCGACAGAGGCTCGTGCGCTGCAGGATACAGGACGTTTAATATAATTTTGCGGAGAAGCGGAGACTTCCATGCCCAGACATGGATAATGAGGCGGAAACAGATAGAATGCGAGTAGGAAGATGCTTGTAAAATCGGTAGATCATGAAAGTTTCATACGGATAGTCTCCTACTTTCAGCTGCGATTGGGTTGAGGGCGGAGATCTACGCATTTCTGACACTCGGAATCAGAGATCCAGTGGGCATCATTAATGTTAGACGTCGTTGGTAAACTTGGGAACGATTACCCTATCTGTGCGTTTCTTCGCACGTCAGATGGGGCTATTACGTTGGAGGATTTGCAACCTGATCTGCTTCTCCTCTCATGCTGTCTGGAGACCTTGTGCAGTGCTCCTCCCAAACAATCTCGCGGAATATCTCCACATCAGAATCGAGGTCAATCATCCCAGAAGTCAAAATCATCGCCAGCAAACGTAACCAGGTTCACATCCACAGTATTTGGAAGAGGCAAACGTAGACCCTTTCTCCGCTTACGACTGGCCCAAGAATCTACGGCCTACGTCCTTAGGCTATAGCGGCCTAAAGCCCCTAGCTGAGGCGCTTCGGCAGGGGCCTATTCGTCAAACAGCCCGTTGGTGCCACAGGGTTCTCCGCAAAGACCGCCCATCTTGGGATCCCCGCCTTAGTCAACTCTCTCCGGGGTACTGGATCGTAAGACGGCTTCATTCTTAGTTGATTATGCTCACCTTTAGATCTTTCCTATTCTTAAATCCTCTTTCCTCATATCGATCAACATTGCCATCATTTTCATGAATTCCACCTTGAGGGAGTGCTATGGCGGGTGCCTCAAAAAGTTGACATGCTTCTCAAGGCGCCGTGGATAGGCACGAATCATTCTCAGTCCAGTAAGGCGAGTTCAACAAACGAGGACTCTCGACAGCCTGTGCGGACTACGAAGCCCTCCTCAGGTCCCACAGCACTCAATCAGTCCTTCAACTCGTCCCATCCTTCCGATCCGAGTCCACGAAAACTTTGCAAACGACCGAGGATACTAGACGACTCGGAAAGTGAAGAGCGCAAGCACGTACCGAGAAAAAAGCGAAGAATCCGGCTCGAGTTGGTGACATCGTGGCTAAGTCGACCGTATGCAATTCCTACTACGCACATTGTAGGCACGAGAGCTGGGCGCATTGGTGTTTGGGCAAGACAGAGGCTTGCTGGAGGAAAGCTCCTTCGGAAGGCCGCCCTCTTGAATTCGGTTGCGATGAAGAGGAAACGAGACTCGAGAGAGGTTGTAAATCCGAGCAGCTTGTATGTCGTCGATGGGGTCGGATTTCAATGAACCGCCTGCTGATGATGACAGACCTCGTTCGACTTCTGCGCGAGAAACGGATACTCCTGCCCGATTTATGGGTACGGAGGATTACGATGCTTTCGACTATGAAGAGGATTATTTCGAAGAGGACGTCGATGATGACGAAGATGAAGGTGATCTCGACGATCTCGACGATGGTCAACAAGTTCACAGCGATTTCCACATGTTAGCATCGTCGGATTCCGATGACGGCGAGTTTTGTGATGCTACTTATTCATTCGACACACCCAACACGGGTTATCAGCCTGCTGTTGACCCGGGTGGAAAGGCGATCGACCTCATTATGGAAACAGAGAGGCAGGATGAGGTCTCAGTGGCGCCTACGAGTTGCATAAGTTTACCACATATGGTTTCGAAATTGACGATGATTGGTGGGCGAACGGCGTAAGGCGTAATATTGACACGCATGGAAACGGATACATCCAGCTTCTTTTAGGCGTACACATTATGTCCTAGGCCATCAGTTTTCGGGCTCGATCGGCAGCAATCTGGCACATCGCCTATATTCATCAATGAGCACACGCTTATGTCTAACTTTCGAGATTCAATGTCTATCTCAGCTCCTTACCTTGATTGCCTCAGATTTCTCAAGAGCAATATCCCCACGACTAATTCGCGCGGCCATGTCGTCCATGATAGTAGTCCTGTCTCTGCCATTCACGAAAACAACGTATCGTAGCCCGGGAAAGTTACGTTCATATGTCGCGTTCAAACCCGCCAGCTTGTCCACATCAGAATCCCCTTCTGATGCAAGCTGAGCCTGTTCACCTTTGCTCTGAGCACTTTCGATCTTCTTCTCGCCCAATCTTGGATGGGCGGCCAGTATACTTTCAAGCCATTGTGTATCGCTTGTAGATGACGATTCTGCCAGATCTGAAAGCTGCACACCAACGCTGGCAATCAAATCATCGTATGAGGAGAAATTCTCGTCGCGTAGGAGATTCACGGAGAGGGTATGGAGCGGCACACACGTTTCGAAGAGGTGGTCGAGGATGGCAGCGAGCTCAGGGGTCGACAGTGAGGGTACTAATGATATCGATGGGAGTTTGTAGTCGCCCATTGTTGTTCTGGCGCTGGTTGTAGACGCACTCGATCTTCCGGATACAGTAAATGTGAGCAGGCCCTTTGCACAAATCAGACCAGCGATGAGGCTTGACCGCGTGGAAGCTATTGGGCGGCAGAGGAACGTGGTTTAAGTTGGGGCGGGTAGAGGGTGCAGGAACCGGCTCGCTATCTCCAAGATTTGTGCCTCATGGTAGAAGGTTCAGAGAGCGGAAGCGATGTTCCCCTATTAGGCCCTTATTCAGCTTACTCGTTACTCATCGGCATTCGTTCTTTCAGCTTCACTCAACATTGTGTGTTGAAGAGTAGAAGATGTTCATGATGCCCCTCCAGATATGCTATGAGAACTTTAGATAATCTGGCGCTAGCTTCGGCCCCTGAACGGGTCCAGAAATAATTACTGTATAAGCGACCAAACCTTGAAACATCTGCATACTCCGAAAGTACAGGGGACGTCAAAGAGTCCTGCAGTTTCCATGAAGAGGCAGCATGTCACTCAATGGCTTGGAGGCAGTGGAGGTGAATGAAGCTTACCAGTGTGCGCTTGGAGAGGGTGGAGGGTGGTATGTTGATTTTGGCAGCTGCCAAGATGGAAAGCTTGAGCTAATAGCCCTTGATGCAGGTTCCTGCTCAAATACATAAGTCGAGATGAGGCGGGCCTGCTTGAAGGGGGGAATGGCGGTCTTTCGGAGGTGCAGGAGGCAGTCAATCGCTATGAGGAACAGTCGCCCTTGTTCGGTTTTATACAGTATCGAAGGAGGAAGGTGATACTCAAATATGTGCCGGAAGGCACGTCTCGGTTGCTACAAGGTATCTTTCCATTCACTGTCAGACACGTCTCTACGGTATACTAATATGGGGACAGCTCGAGTGTCAGTGCAATTCCAGTCCGTTGCGGAAAAGTTAACGCCTCACGACACCGTCTTTGCCTTTTCCAAATCGTCTGAGCTGCAAGAAGCAACACTCTCTTCTGCATGCTCCTTACATACTGCCTCGGCATCGATCAAATCGAAAGATTCTTCCCCACATCGAGGACTGGCTGGGATTACAGAAGACTCGTCCGAGTCACGGACTGAGAATGATCAAGGTGGCAGAAGTCCGGAAGGTCTTAGAAAGAGCGACGTCTCCATTCCCAGGACTCCGGAAGATCCCCAAAGACGACCCGAAAAAGTGAATGCGAGGATTAGCGCGGAAAATTCTCACGATAGATCATCGTCTATCACGACGCAGACCACTTACCGCCCGCGTACCATGAGCGACACCAACAAAGCACTCCCACCACCTCCTGAAGATTACACTCTTGAAGATGCCAATTCCAGGTCAATTCGCAATTACGGTGACTATAACACGAGACCTAGTGTGGACGAGCGATACTCGTCTCAGTCCGCAAGACCACGGGCGCGGGATTTGAACGACGCCTACGAGTACAAATCAAAGGTTAAACTAGGTCCACGTCCTTCAATGGACTCACAACGAACCCCAGATGGCTCGCATCGGCAGAGTGACTTTCGCCCTATTGCATCGCTGCCTGCGGGCTTGCGAATGCCCAGCCGAAAAGCAGTGTTGGGGAGGCCAGTGTCCCGACAATCTCAGACCACTTCCCCTGAAAGAATATCATCGAAAGAAATGCCCCCTCCTCCGCCTAAAACGCCAATCACCCCTATTCAAACACCTGACCACAAGCTTTCGGTACAAAGCACAGGGCTCCCTACGCCACTCAAGACACCAGACTCAATTGCGCCGAAGATGACCCCTGAAAAGAGGAGGTTGATGAAGGCTCTACAGCTTAGACAGAAACAATTCGCAGCGCAGAAGCCGGTCAACGGCCTTGGGATTGAAGTATCGCCTGAAGACCAAGGGCCAGGCGTTATCAAACCAGAGCTAGACAACGCGGTCCTAAGTACGATGGTTTGTGTTGAAAGTCCCAGAGTAAAGCCAGATGGCGTGCATGTTGCGAGCAGCGATCTTAGCAAAGAAGAGCCTGGCGACGTCGACTCTTCGCCGATATCAAACGCGGAGACCTCTGAGGGACCCTCGACACAGGCTTCGTCCATTACCGACGTGGAAGATATTCCAACTCAGAAAGTAAAACTTCACGGCCTGGATCTCAAGCCCACAACGCCAGAAATTGAGGATCCACCCCAACAAGCAGGCCATGACCTTTCACATCATTCAAGTGGCACTGAGACCATCAGGGTTTCCGAGGAAGGCTATGAAACTAGCACCACGAGCGACAAACCTGTGGGCGGAGTTTTGAATCATGCGACCCAACCTTTCAATCCCACATTGTCAGAGATTCAAGTTCAAACAAAGCAGAAATTTCTTGGAACAGAGACACAGCCCTTCACAGTAAACGATCGATCTACGGCCACCATCACTTCACCATTAGAGCAGGAGAACGAAGGGAGTTCATACATCGACAACGAGCAAGCAGCATTGCCGCAGAGCACATCAGCAGTAGGCTCAGATCGATCACCCAAAGTGGTCACATATGACAGCATTGCTAAAGACAGCCTTAAGGAAAGAGCAGTCTCTCCGAGCGCGTCCGCACAAGAGCAGGATCTATCGCCCAAGCAGAATGTACAGGCCTTGGACGCGACTGCCCTTGAAGACAGCCAGGTTCTATCCACTAAGCCCATGCAGACACAACCCTCAATGCCTACTGAATTTATTACCCCCAGCGATGAAGTCACTACCCCTGAAGTATTACTTCCAGTGGTCAATCAAGACGAAAAAGTCAGTCTTCAGCCTTCACAAGCTCCAGCTTCTGCAAAAACCGAAACAGAACCACCTCTACCGCCTGTAGATAAAGCAGAGAAACCCCGTTTCAAGCCTCAGCAACCTTCGCGAGTGACGGCGTCCTCCACTGAGGTGTCACTGCCGGCTTTCAGCGGAGAAGGGCAAGGAAGCATTGAACAGGCAGAGGATCTACCTCCGGCAGCATCTGTTGCTCAAGTTCCCTTAACGGATGAGCCAGAGCTTTCGCCGCCATCAATCGAGACTAAGCGTCAGTCCCAGGCTAGCGACGGTACTGCTACCCAGCCTCTGTCTTCAGTCACTGTCCACGAGCCGCAGAGTGAGCGGTCAGTAAGAAGGCAAGGAGTTATCAATCCTATCGAGAGGATGTCCAGCGCCGAACAGTCCGACGAGCAATTCCTCTCAGACGACTCCTTCATGGAAGAGCTTAACAGCGCTACAGTGCAAGAAGCCAAGCCAGTGTCTGTCTCGAAGTCACCAATCAAACCTTTTTTTCCAAGGTCTGAAAGCCAACAACGTATTGTTGACACAAGAACATCGCGGAGTGTGTCAAGCCCTATGAATCAACCACGCAACAACGAGGAAACATCGCCTTCACGGCGGCCACCCACAGCTACGTCTATTCGATCATTCTCAGCGTCCCATGCTCCCCTGCCTGATGATCAGCCACCACCCATGCCTAAGAAGATTGGGGTTTCATCTGGCATTTCGCAACGGATAAAGGCGCTTGAACAGTCTCGACAAACCAACCGCCCTACGAGCCCGCAATCACAGACTACACCACCTAATCCCTCTACGTTTGTAAATCTACGAAAGAATGCGCAGCAAAGTCCGTCTTCAGCTTCTACTCTCAACCGCAATGTGAGCACCCAAAATCGCCCAAGTACTGCCTATCCCTCGCCTTCACCATCCCCCGACTACATCAAATGGAACCCGTTTAGTCAGTCAAAGAAGACTAGCGCTGCGCGACCAGAGTCTGTTTCTGTGACTGCAACAATTGTTCGAGATGCAAGAAATAAGTCACCTGAGATGCCAGTAAATCCATCCGAGCCGCGTGCTATGGATCTCCATCAAAGTCCACTTGTGGTAGAGCATCAGAAAATGAAGCCTCCCCCTCCACCACTTTCCCCACTTAAGCCACCTGGGCCAAGATATGCTAGATACTCTTCTGCACGCTCTGGTTCATCGTCAAGTACCGACCAAACTCAGAAAACGGAGAAGCTGCCAAACTCACGACGAGATTCTTTCGCCAGCATACGCTCGAAATCTAGCCGTGCAGGAAGCGAACCCGAGTTACTGCGTTCCATTAGTGATTCTTCGCTTGGTAGCGCTGGCAGTCCAGATGGCAGCAAAGACGACAAGAAAGACTCGAAGCGGAACCGGCTTCTGAAGCGCATGTCGAGTATCTCGTCTATGTCCCGAAGAAGCATTGCCCATGCTCTGAGCCCCGGTCCCAAGGATGGCCCGATTCTGGAAATCCAGGAGCCTGTAGTTGACGTGCCTCCGGTGTCTTCGTCTGTGGAAGTGGGAGATGTGAACGTTCAATTTCCTGATACACTGGTAAGTTTTCAGAGTCTGTCTATCAGAAAATTTCGCTAAGTGACATTACAGCTCTGGAGAAGACGGCACATGCTCATCGATGAACAAGGCATCTTGGTCCTCGCGGCCTCGAAGTCAGATAATGTAAGCAATGCTCATCGCGACTTTCCATTCTTTGGCTAACAAAACCCCACAGAACTCGAAAGTCATAACAAAACGCTACGCACTCTCCCAATTCCGCACCCCCTACATTCCAGATCAAGATCGCCAAGAGCTCCCCAACAGCGTGATCCTCGACTTCATCGACGGCAGTACACTCCAATGCGCCTGCGAGCACCCCCAGGGCCAAGCTGGACTTCTCCAGGCGCTTCGACAGGCACACGCAACATGGTCGCAATAATACACTTCTATATACCCAGTCTACTGTTCTCCTTTACTACTTGTGCTGGATGTAAAACACACTTCAGTCAGCCCGTTCAAGCATTTTCCTTTCTCAGCAGCAAGACAAGAAGCGCACGATTACACGTATTTTATTAGCAGGTGTCCTCAGAGAATTAGGGGGCCCTTTTTATGATAAGGGGTAGACGCATATCGTTATGATATGATAGGATATGCAAAAGCAATTCGTCGGAAGATGTCCGAGAAATGGAATTTATGTACACCAGGTTTACAAGATGATCTGAGTTTTCTAAATAGCAGCGTCGTCTGCTTCCGAAGCTTGTCCTCATGCAATAGTTCTCTCGTCCCCGGAGCCCCCAATATCCAAGGGACCGCTCTTCTCCAGAATCCGCTAGCCATCTAGACTGCGAGCGGAACTGAGACAATATATTCAAATCGCCACTTTCTTTTGTGCTTGTGTAGCTACGATACTAGCATGCTATCGCTCGTCTGTTGTAGACCAAGATCAGTACAATGGATGGGAAAGGCACCAAATTCTCCCACTCCTTTCGCGATATATAATTCGTGTTCTTAAACTTCGTACTATTTGTAGATCCATTCGTACTATCTATAACGTGCAAGCCAGGCTGCTGGCTGCACAAAATATTGGGTATATATCTCAACGCATCATCTCCACGCTATGCTCCCTTTTCTCGCACTTTTACTCTCCAGTAAAACCTCCCCACTCAGACCACCCCAGCAGCATGCTCATCCGGCAACCAAAACACCACTTCCCTATCCGCCGTCGCACACATATTAAACCTCGGATTCCACTCTACAACCCCCACCCTCCCCTTACAAGGCAACGTACACATTGCCCTCAACTGCCCCGTCTCCACCTCCACCTGCCCCTGCGTATCCCACACGACCGCATCCCTCTCGCCCCCACTGCCACCAATCACATATCGCCCATCAGCGCTGAAGCATACATCTCCCTGCCCTAATTGACCCGGTGCTCCTGGCGCCGCGCGGAGGTTTGAGAGGCTGGTGGGGGAGGTGGTGGTGCGTGGGAGGCGGGCGCGGAGGGAGCCGTCGAAGGCGTCGAGGAGGAGGTGGCCTTGGGGGTGGGAGGACGCGAGGAGGAGCGATTTGCCGTCGTTGGAGAAAGAGATGCGTGTCCAGTCTGGTTTTTGGGAGGCGATTTCTTGGGGGGTCATGGAGGG